>Ga0172368_10005887_pt1 | contig 13460 bp, 9 predicted proteins | sample Lak11m_FD_114540 | JGI IMG/M metagenome (GOLD analysis project Ga0172368, IMG submission 114540) | Freshwater microbial communities from Kabuno Bay, South-Kivu, Congo - kab_022012_11m | ecosystem: Environmental > Aquatic > Freshwater > Lake | place: Democratic Republic of the Congo: South-Kivu...
CGGTGGTCGCCGAATCATTAAAGAGAAAGGGATTGCGAGCATGGAGCCGCTGGGCCTGGCCTACGTGGCAGCCCTCACACCTCCGGATTGGGAGGTGCGCATCTGGGATGAAGTGGTCGAGCCGCCGCCCCGTACGCTGACCGCAGACCTGGTCGGGATCAGCACGATCACAGCGACGGCTCCTCGGGCCTACGAGTTGGCGGCGCAGTTCCGGGCGCGGGGCATTCCGGTTGTACTGGGTGGTCCGCATGCGACGATGATGCCCGAAGAAGCTGCCAGGTACGCCGACGCCGTGTTCTGCGGTGAGGCGGAAGGGGCCTGGCCGTCGGTGATCGCTGATTTTGATGCGAGGCGGCTTGCCGCCAGGTACAACGGTGGCGGGCCGTCGCTGGTCGGAAATGTAGTACCCCGACGCGATCTCTATCGAAAGCGCTATGCTTTGAGCCTGGTTTCCGCGTCACGCGGGTGTCGCTATCGCTGCGAATTTTGTTCTATTTGGAAGCTGGATAGCGGGACGTTCAGGACACGGCCAGTGGAGGAAGTGTGGGCCGAACTGGCGCATTGTCGGGGTGGCCTGGCCACACTCTTCACCGACGACAACATTGCGGCTGAGCGTGACTGGGCCATAGCGCTGTTCCGGGGAATGGCTGAACGACGCTTACGACGACGCTTTGCCGTACAGGCTTCGCTCAACATCGCAGACGATGACGTGCTGCTGCACTGGTTGCGGAGTGCCGGGTGTTTCGCGGTGATGACCGGCCTGGAGTCCGTGAGTGAAGAGACGCTACGCAAAATGCGCAAAGGTGTGAACCTGCGCATCGGCGTGGAGCGCTATCGGGACAAGATCGCCGCGATTCATGCCCACGGCTTGATGGTAGCCGGCACGTTCATTTTCGGTGGCGACGGTGACAACCCTGACATTTTCCAACAGACAGTTCGTTTCGTGCTGGATGCCGGGGTAGATCTGGCGCATTTCGGCATCCTGATCCCTGACCCTGGCACTGATTTGCACGCAAGGCTGAACGCGGAAGGGCGGTTGCGTTATACCTCGTATCCTGAAGATTATCGACGCCATCACTTGGGTGAGGCGTTATTCGTGCCTCAAGCTATGACGCCGGATGAGCTCGAATCCGGCTATCGGTGGGCGGTAAAAGAGGTCAGCCGCTGGAGTGTCGCTTCACGACGAGCCTGGCGCACGTGGCGCGAGACGGGCAATCCTTTCTCAGCGGCGATATCGTTGGCCTGGACGCGCACCGGGCTGCGCGCGCGAACAGGTGGAGGCTAGGCGATTCATGTAGCCCATCCTGTTCGCCTTCAGATTCATGCAGGCATTTATGGAATGCATCTCGAGTCCGCTTGAAGTCAAAGTCTCTGCATCTTGTCCAGAAGGGAGCAGAATTGTATGGCTTGGGAGCTAATCGACCCGACGGGTTATGTTCACCGGCTGTATGACGGTGCTATGATCGGCCGATCGCCCGGCATTGGTATATCTGTCAATGATCCCAAAGCATCTCGACTGCATGCCGAGTTTCGCGTGCGCGGAGACTCGATCATGGTGCGAGACCGGGATAGCACTAACGGAACCTACGTCAATCGAATCCGGTTGGTGACACCTTGCGGCCTCAATCCCGGTGATCGGATCACCATCGGTGACACGGCTTTCATTCTTCGTTGGGCACCAGAAGGTGCTGCTGTCGTTGCCCCCCGAGTCGGGCCTGTGCCGTATCCGGCGGAACAGTCAAATGCTGCAGTAGCGAACGTTGTCATACAGCAGTTCAGCGCCGAGCAGACGAAACAGCAGCCAGAGCCGTCCACTGCACTCGGCCAGTTCATGTACTGCCCGAGTTGTGGGCGCAAGATCGCTCAGACTGCCATAAGCTGTCCGGGGTGCGGGGCAACTCTGGGCAAAGCGGGCGATAACGTCAGCGACCGGGACTGGCTGACCACCCTGCTGCTCTGCATCTTGACCGGCGTTTTGGGGGTGCACCGCTTTTACACAGGCCATATCGGAACAGGTATTCTTCAGCTATTGACCGGAGGTGGCTTAGGGATTTGGACGATCATCGATCTGATTACTATCGTGACTGGCAAGTTTCGGGATAGCGAGGGGCGGCTTATTGCCAAGAAGTAGCTGTGCAACACACGATACGATGAATGGTGGCTGGGACACTCTGCCTGATGTGGCACGGGGAAGAGCATGATCGGCCAAGTTTTGAAGAGCACGTACAGACTCTACGATAAGGTTGGCAGCGGCGGGTTCGCCACGGTCTACCTGGGTCGCAACCTGCGTACCAACCAGATCGTGGCGGTAAAGGTGCCGCGAGAGGAGTTTGCTGAGGATCCCGGTTCTGTGGAAAGGTTCCGTCGCGAAGCGCAGTTGGTTCAACGCCTGGATCACCCGAACATTGTCCGCGTCCTGGACTTTGGCGCCGAGGCCGGTCAGCATTATCTGGTGATGGATTACATCGAGGGCAAGACGCTGGCCCAGATCATCCGGGAACGCGGGCCGTTGCCGGTGGCCGAAACACTGACCTATGCAGCGCAGATATGTGACGCGCTCCAGATGGCGCATCGGGCAGGCGTCGTGCACCGTGACATCAAACCCCAAAACCTAATGGTGACGCCGGATGGCACACTGAAGGTGATGGACTTCGGCGTTGCCAAATTGGCAGCTATGACTGTCTTGACGCACAGCGGTCAATCGTTAGGGACCCCACTTTACATGGCGCCCGAAATCGCCAGCGGCTTCCCGGCAGACATTCGATCGGACATCTACTCGCTGGGAGTCGTCCTCTACGAGATGCTGTCAGGCAAGGTGCCGTTCGAAGGAGACAGCCCGTGGGCGGTGATGCGTCAGCAGATCGAGGCTTTGCCGAGGCCGCTGAGTGGGCTGCGACGCGATCTGCCGGCGCGTGTAGAAGCTATTGTCGCTAAGGCACTGGCAAAGGATCCGGCTGCTCGCTACCAGACTCCAGGCGAAATGTCGGCGGCACTCCGGGGACTCGTTGGTGCTTCGCCAGCCGGTGCTGGAGTGGACATCCCGACTGAGCGGCAAGGGCAGTCACACTCTGTCGAAACTCGTCTTGTGGGCCGTCCGGAGGGTGTGAAGACTGAATCCGGTCGTGGCAGATTGCGAGCGCTGCCGTGGGCACTTGGCGCAGCAGTTACTCTGCTGGCGCTGACCGTTGTGGTCCTTTTTTCGTCGTCCGGTTTCTTTCAGAAGGGAGGCTCAAAGGAATCGCCCGGGGGCGCCCCGACCAGCACACGCGGCCTGGTTACGCCGGTTGATCATCCGAACGAAGCGCCAGCCATCGCGCGGCTGACGCCGACAGTTACATCGGTTCCAGCCACTGCGTGGACATATACTCCGTCACCTGAACCATCGACGCCGACCGCGCCTCCGTCCGAAACGCTGCTGGCCACGCTTACACTCTCGCCGACGCCCAACACGCCCCGCCTCACCGCGGCAAATGGGCCGGTTAACGTGCGGAGCGGGCCGGGCACGCAATACTCAGTCGTTGGAACACTACAGCGGGGGCAATCGCAGGAAATCGCGGCAAGGAACGAGGAAGGTACGTGGTGGGCTTTCATGTTGGGCGGACGACTCGCGTGGGTCTCTGATGCCGTCGTGGATGCAACTGGCAGTCTGGTCGCTGTTGCGGTAGTAACGCCGCCACCAACCGCCATCCCGACCCCAAGCCCGGCACTGGTTCGGCAGTATATTTGCCCCTCCCTAAGTGCGGTTACTAACAGTAACTTGCAGCAGGGTTATGTCCAACCGCCGCTGGGGCAGGTATCGCTAGCCGGCATTCCGTTCGATCTTGCCGACGGGCAAACTGTGACAACTCAGGCCGCTTCACTGCCCGACAACCCAACTCAGGTGGTGGTCCCCACAGACGTTATCGGCCCGCGCGTCGTATATCTGCTAATCACCGGCGGTAACCTTTACGAGCAGTACAAGGGGAAACGCGTCGGACAGGTAAGGTTGACTTTCGCAGATGGACGCATCCACTCGGTTGATCTGGTGGCCGGATCCAATATTCGGGAATGGAAACAGGGTGATACCACTGTCAAGACGACAAGCAGCCCAGATGTTACAGGCGTGTGGAGCGGCGCCAACAAGTTCGACGGTAGTACGGCGGTCATTGATATGCTTCGGGTCACCGTGCCGGCGGCCTATCAGTCAGGACGTTTGGCAGAAATCGCCGTCGTGGATACCACCCAGCAGACTATCGGAGAACTGGATCCTGCTGTCAATTTGCTTGCTATCACTGTGTTGAGCGAGCGTTAGGCATGGACCCTCTGATCGGGAAACGTCTCGGCAAATACGAGTTCCAGGCCGAAATCGGGCGCGGCGGCATGGGGATTGTTTACCGCGGCTTCGACGCGGCACTGCGCCGATCGGTGGCGATCAAGGTGCTGCCGCAGCAGTTCACGTATGATACTCAGTTCATCCAGCGTTTCCAACAGGAAGCTGTGTTGGCCGCCAGCCTGCGCCATCCGGGGATCGTCACGATCCATGATGTGGGCGAGCAGGACGGGATCCACTTCATCGTGATGGAATACCTGGAGGGCACAACCCTGGAGGGGGTGATCGCCCAGCGCGGCCCGCTGCCGCTTGCCCAGGCCGGCCGGATTCTCTGCCAACTCGCCGACGCGTTGGATTTCGCGCACGGTCGCGGGGTGATCCACCGGGACGTCAAGCCAGCCAACGTGATGGTCAGCCCCGAAGGCCGGGCGACTCTGATGGACTTCGGCCTGGTGCGCGCCGCCGAGGGAACCAGCCTGACCCGCAGCGGCACGGTGATGGGCACGCCGGAGTACATGTCGCCGGAGCAGGCGCTGGGCGAGCACGTGGACGGTCGCAGCGACATCTACTCGTTGGGCATCGTCCTGTATAAAATGTTGAGCGGCAAGGTACCGTTTTCGCGCTCGACGCCGTATGCGACCACCTACGCGCACATCCACGAACCGCCGCCGCCGTTGCGCCAGGCCGCACCCGGCGCTGTGCCCGCGCCGGTGGATGCGGTGGTGACGCGAGCACTGGCCAAACGACCGGAAGAACGCTATCAGCGGGCCGGGCTGTTGGCCGATGCATTCGACGCCGCGATCGCCGGCCGGGCGCCGGCAGCCGTTCCGGAACCTCGACCAGCCGCCGGCGCGGCCTCGGCCACCCGGTTGATTGGCCAACGAGCAGCGGGTGAAAAGGTGAGCAGAGGCGCCCTGCCGCGGTGGCTACTGTGGTTGTCCGGCGCGGCCTTGGTGTTGCTCGCCGTGGCAGCGATCGCTTGGGCGCTCAGCCGGCTATCTGGCGGCGAGGTCACACAAATGGGACGAACGACGGCTGGCTTCCCAACAGTTGCTGCCGCGTCATCTACGACCGCGGACTTACCGGCGGCGACTTCCACGCTGCTTGCATTGATAACGCCGGCGCCCACGCCGCTCGCGACTGCGGGCTTGCTCGCCGTATTGCCGATCACCGCAACAGCTATACCTGCTGTACCGACGGCTCGCCCGACCGATATGTCCGGTGTTCAGGCGGCGTCCGGATCCGAGGGCGTGCCATCCCCGGAAGCTGCGCCGACCGCGACTCCGATGTCAGTTCCGCGCCTCACAGCCGACAAGACGGTCAACGTGCGGAGCGGTCCCGGCACCAACTATGCCGCCATCGGCCAGTTGGCAGCCGGGGAGACGTTCGAGATCATCGGCAAGAATCCGACGGGTGACTGGTGGCAGTTCGACTATAACGACCGGCCGGGGTGGGTTCTTGGACAGGTGGTCGTGGCCAGCGGGAACGTCGATCAAGTGCAGATTGCTCAGAATATCCCGGCGTCACCAACGCCTGTGCCGCCCCCTACGGTGACGCCGAAGCCTGTCGCCTGTGCGATCGCTCCTGGCCCCTCTTTCGCCCGTTTGTGGGATCGTAACGTGTTGGGCTGTCCCACCAGTGATGAGTTTGGCTTAACTACGGCTTATGAGGCATTCGAGCACGGATGGATGTTGTGGCGCGAGGACAACAATCGTCACTATGCCTTCTTTGGCGATGGCACGCATATTTACTACTGGTATCCATCGGCCGAACCTCCCAACTTCGCTTGCCCCGAAGCGGAAGCATTGGGGCGTCCCAGGCGCGGTTTCAGTCGCGTTTGGTGCGAGAACCCTGACGTGCGCGCAAAAATCGGCAACGCGGTGCAGGATGAGATCGGTGACGATCGCCCTGTCCAGGAATTTGAGAACGGCTTCATGATCTACATCAAAGAGCGGGGCGCGATAGCCTCCGTCTACAACAGCGGCATCTGGGCCGAACGGCCATAGCTGTCTGGCCGCACTCACAGTCGAAAGGCTTCAGTCAGATGAACAATGAGCCTCCACAGCCGATGGAGCCATTATCCGCCAATTCCGGGGGATGGGGGGAGCAGCCGGCAGAGTCCCTGTCGCCTCAGGTGGAAACGGGCCCGCTGGAACAAGAGGCGCCCAAGCCCACGCCGGCAGCAGAACAATTGCCTGTCGCCGGATGGGACACCCTTGTGACGCCGCGTTATTTGCCCGCCATTGAGCGGCCGACGCGCGACCGCCTGGGCTGGAGCACACGCGCAGGGATCTCGGCGGCGCTGATCATGTCAGCCCTGGCGCTACTGATCAGTGCGCTCATGTTGGCAGGGGCCTGGCGCGTGCGCAAAGCAACTGTAGCAAGCCTGGATGATGTGATCGCCCAGTTGGATGCCGTGTGCGGCGTATCGGCTCAACCGATTAGTTTTCCCATCTCGCAGACGATCCATTTCAAGAGTGACATCGCCTTGCCTGACGACCTGGTCATCCCGTTCAAGGGAAATATCCCTATTAACACCATTGTTCGGATCAGCGTCGCCGGCTTGCCCGGTTCCCCGACGTTGGAGGTCCCCATTAACACAACGGTGCCTGTGGATACGCGGGTGCCTGTTCCCGGGGGGATCAGCATTCCAGTGGACCTCGACGTGCCGTTTAACCAACGCATCCCCGTGGACTTGTGTGCAGATGAAGGACCCGTGAAAGGTATGCTGGAGCGAACGATTCGCGATATCGCTGCTGTGCGTGCCAGTCTCAGTTTCCCATGAGGAGGATGTCATGAAATCATTGTCGCCCAAAGCTAAGCAGATTCTGTACGCCGGTCTCGCCGTCGTGGTGATCCTGCTTCTCGTCGTTGCGGGCATGTTGTTAGCCGGCCGTATGCGCGGGGATAAAGCGACCCCCCAAAATGTGATCGTACAGGCGACGACGATGCCCGCCGCCATTGCCCAGCCGACCGCTACCATGGTGGTGACAAGTATCCCCGAACGCGTGGCTGTCAAGGATGGCCATACCGAGAGCGACACGGGAATTGCTATCTTGCCGCGTATCGAGCTAACGGGTGATCGGCGGTACGTAATGCAGGTAACGTCGAAAGCCGGTGCGATTTCGTTTAGAGGTTCATACACGCGCGGCAGCACTGATCCTATCGCAATCGATGTGATGAAAGAGATCAAAGGTACCACGCCGTGGGAAGCTGAGATCGAACCGCCATCCGCCGAGGCGCGGCATTGGACGTTGGGCGTCTCGTTGAATGCCGATCCAGTGGGCAAGAACGTCCAGGTGCAAATCTGGGATGCAGGCCCGAAATGACACTCCGAGGCACCGGCGCAAAAGCTGTTCGCCAACCGGAATGGCTCCCGACCGGTGATGAGATGGCATTGGCAATCGGTCAGGCGACGGATCCGGGCCTGGCGCGCCGCGACAATGAAGATGCTCTTGGTTTCGAAATACCCTCGGATGTTGTGTTATGCCGCGAACGTGGTGCTTTGTTCGTGGTCTGCGATGGGATCGGGGGCATGGTCGCAGGTGATTATGCCAGCAAACGAGCAGTGCGCGTGTTCATCGGATATTACTATACCGCCCCCTCGGGCACCTGCGACCGGATGCTGCGATATGCCGCGGAGATGACCAATCGAGACCTGAGCTGGATGCGTTTCAATCAGGCGAGAGTATCGCCGATGGGCACCACACTGGTCGCGGCATTAATCGTCGGTCGTCGGTTGTGGGTGCTGAACATCGGCGATAGCCGGGCCTACATCTGGCGCAGTAACACCCTGCGCCAGATTTCTCGCGATCATACGCCGGACCCGCATCGCCAACGGGGTGACCGGCGTATCAACAGGGCGTTGGGTACCGATCCATTCGTCGTCGCTGACGTGTTTGGGCCTCTTCCGCTGGTGTCTGGGGATCGTGTCTTGCTGTGCACAGATGGCCTGACTACCGCCGTGTCGGAAGCGAGGATTTCCAGAATCCTGGGTGAGTTTACCCCGCCAGAGGCTGCCCGACAACTCGTCGAACAGGCCAAGACTGGTGGCACGCGAGATAATACGACGGTGATCATAGTTGGGATAGTAGCCAAGATTTCGCCCGCCGTCGCCGCAGCCTCAACCTCGCGTAGGCGGGAATGGTTAGTGTCTCTGCGCCGACGATTGGCCGGGCTGGCCTGGCATGATTTCAACCCGGTCGTCTTGATCCTCGAAAAGAGTTGGCACACGCGACGTGGTACTGCGATCTTGGCCGGTTGGCTGGCCGGCGCGCTGTTGCTGGGAATGTCGCTCGGATGGCTTTTGCTCAGATGAGGCAGGAGGGAGGAAGAATATGTACCTGATAACGCAGGACGGCCGTTCATTTCTCCTACAAGGAGGCGTCAACACGATTGGTCGTAGCCTGGATAACATGGTCATCCTTGCGGATGTGGCAGTCTCGCGTCGGCATGCAGAAATACGCTGGGATACGACCGGCGTCTATCTCAGGGATGTGGGCAGTGCCAACGGCACTAGAGTCGATGGGATGCGCCTGCAACCCGGCCAATGGCGGGCAATCTACCCGAACTCGCAGGTGCTTTTCGGGGATGAGATCCAATGTCAGGTCATGGCGAACGCCCCCGTGCCCGCCCAGGCGCCGATCGTGCCTCCGGCAGGATGGGACGCCGCACGACCCGAGCCGCCACGTACTGCACCTCCCATTTATCAGGCGGAGGAGCCTGCCGTTCCCAAGCCACGCAGTCCACGTGTAACTCCATCCGACCAGGTTCACGGTGGGTTGGATATGCTCCTGCGCGCCATTGATGTCGCATTGGATCGGCGCAAGCTGCTGTTGACGCTGGGCGGTACTGTGCTGGCTGGATTGGCTGTGTTTCTGGCATCCCTGGTCGCCATCAGTATACAACATGAAAGCCTGCCTTTATTCTTGTTGTTCGTGGCTGCGGGTGCGATCCTGGTCTGGGTGATTATGTCTTTGACTTTCGGTGCGGTGACGCAGATGAGCTACGCTGATCTCGTCGGTCGCGGGCGCGCTAAGGTGCGTGAGGCGATAGAGTACGCGCTCCGACGTTGGGTCGATTTTGTGCTGACGCCGTTGGCTCTGCTTATCGTAGTGGCTGTGGCGGGACTGATCGAGGTCGTCATTATGCTTATCGGACGGGTGCCCTACGCCGGGGAACTGCTCACCAGCCTGCTCTTTTTGCCGGCCTTAGTCTTCAATCTTTTTCTGGTGGTGGTCCTCTCGTTCGGATCCTCGCTAATCTATCCCATCGTCGTGGATCGCGGGCGCGGTGTGGGCGGTACGTTGGCATATGTCCTGGTGGTGATCCGCCATGCACCAGCGCGGGTCGCATTCTATCTGGGGATCGCGGGGCTGCTGACGGTGATCGCCACCGGTGTGTTGTGGTTGTTGCTTTCAGAAGCGTTGTTGTTGACCGTGCAGGCGTTGATGACCGGGCTAGGTCTGGCAAAGTTCAGTGCTATCGGGTTCGGTGGCATCCCGGATATCCTGCCGATGCTCGGTGGGTTTGGCGGTTTTTATGGTGGCATGGGCGGGAGCAGCTTCACCTATGTCCTGGCCGGACGGCTGCTCGAGTTGGGCCTGCTCGTCGCGCTGGCGCTGGCGCTGGCATTTCCGCTGGTGTTGCAGATCAGTCTGGCCTGCGGCGCCTATCTGCATATCAAGGACGACGTGCCTGATGGTGCGAGCCTCTTGGGATAGTCTACTGAAGGGGGACAGCGATGGCCTACCTGGAAGTCCATGATCGGGCTGGCAGTCGATGGATACCAGCCGGCGGTTATTTTTCGATTGGACGTTCAGCACAGAATCACGTGGTCGTATACGGGGCGACTGTCTCGCGCCAACATGCACGGATCGCTTTTCAAGGGGATCGAGCCGTCTTGGAGGACATGGGGAGCACCTACGGCACAGCCGTCAACGGGCGTTACGTTCAGGACTGGTACGCTTTGAGCGACGGTGATCGGATTCAGTTGGGGGATGCATTCATTGTTTTTCATGCGCAGCGCCAGATGGATGCATACGATGCTCAGACGCCTCCGCATGGTTTTCCTGCTGTTGCTCACCCGGCCATGCCGCCAGCAACATCGCCAACCGAAGCCTCGCTCCTTGCACCCAATATGGTGCGTTGCCCCTATTGCGGAACGGCAAACCTGAAAGCTAACACCCACTGCTTCAACTGCGGGAAGACGCTTTGGCGCACTGAGCAGGTTGCGCTGGTCTCACCCCAGCGAAAGACGAGAATTCGCGCTGCTGCAACTTCGGGTACGCCGGACCGTGTGTCACCCTGGATCACGGCACTGCTGATTGTCCTGGTGATCGTGATCATTTTTTTGCTTAGCCTGCTGATTGGCTTGGCGTTGGCCAACTTTCGCTTGGGTAGTTGATCTGTGCGGGCGCGCAATAGGAGGTATGCCATGATCGTCATCACTGCGACGGGCCAACAACACACCTTACTTCAGGGGGAGAACGTCATCGGACGCGGGAGTGACTGTAACCTGCGTCTTAATTCCGAAAGAGTGTCGCGCCGTCATGCCGTCATCCATTGGGATGGACGTCAGGCGTTTATCACCGATCTGGGCAGCACAAACGGGACGCGTCTCAACGGGCAACGTCTTGAGCCGAATCAGCCCTACAGCCTGAATCCCGGCGATCACCTTGAGTTAGGCGGGCCTGATGCGCGTTTGGACGTCGGCTTATCCAGCGTGGCCCTGCCGGCGGTTACACCTGCACCGTTACCTGAGCCTGTTGTGCGACCTGGCCAACGGTTGCCGTTGTGGGCGCTTGTCCTGGGCAGCGCGGTCATCGTGCTGTTGATCGCCGCGGCTGTCTTGTGGTTCCTGAATAACCGTCCTTCAGAGATCGCATCGACGGCCGTTGCCTCTGAGACGCCGACAGCCGCCGTTCAGAAGGCAGTCGTGATCGCTACCCAGGTTTCTCAGACGGTGCAGCCGGTAGCCACGGTGTTGGTGGCGCCGACGGTGATCGTGCCAACGGCGCAAGCCGGCAATGCGAAAGGTGCGGCCGGCGCGGTTCCTGCCCAGCCGCAGATGCCGGCGCAGATGCCGCCCATCAACCCAACGAGTATGCCGGATATGGTGAATTCGCTCCTTCAACAGTTCGGGACCGGGTCCGGTGGAGGGTTGCCGGTTATCGGGACCCTGGTTCCGAGCCTGCCCGGGGGGACACCGATACCTGGGCTGGATGGGATAGTGCCGGGCTCCGGGCTGCCTGTCGGGACCAAGCGGTACGCGGCGCCCGTGCTGAAGGCACCGGCCGACGGGGCCAGCTTCCAGGGGGAGAGCGCCACAATCATCCTGGAGTGGAACCCGGTCGAAAACCTGGCGCCAAATGATTACTACTTCGTCATGGTCTTCTACAAACCCGGTGGCCGCGATGAGATCGGCGGGTCCTGGATGAAGGGGACCAGCTACCGCGTGCCGGCGTGGTTCTTGCAGCAGTACTCGGGCCGCTTCGAATGGCAGGTGGTGATCTCTGAGGCGACCGGCCTGCCGGAGAACGGGGGCAAGCTCGGCGCGCAGGTCAGCGACCCCAGCGCGAAGTGGTCGTTCACGTGGAATAGTGCTGGCGGCGTGTCAGCGTCACCGGAACCGCCGACTCCGACACCGACGTATGGGGGATGAAAATGAAACCCTCAAGCCTCCGGGGACTGCTGCCTATCGTTGTTGGCATCAGCGTGGCTTTGTCGCCCATTTCGGCTCAAGGGCTACGGCTGGAACAAGGGCCCGCTGGTGCCAGCACTGCCCCCAGCCTAGGCGATGCCGATGCGGTCGTCACGTACGAAAGTAGTCCACGACCGCTCGACCAGCAGCCCGCCGGTGGGATAGCCGACATCCTGCTGATCCAGACGAACGATCCATGGGAGCGGTCTGGTTTGTTTATTGGCAACAGTTGGTACGATGGCATCACGGCTGACACCAAAATACTGGACACTCTTGGATACTCCTACAAGATCGCAACCTGGGCCGATATCTCAAGCGGCGCGGTCAATGTCTTCTCCTACCCTGTTGTCCTGATTGTGAACGACCAAGTCCAGGCCTTCTATGACGACTATCAAAATCACAGGACAGAGTTTGAGGATTACGTAAGACAAGGCCATACCCTGGTCTTCTTTGCGGCGGGCGGCGGCTGGGCTGGAGGGGTTCTCAAGTCGGACCTGCCAGGTGGGGTACATTGGAACTACATCGACTGGGATACGACCGCAGCCTATCGCAACGTGATTGCAGACCCGACACATCCGATTGTCACAGCCGAGCTTTCGGACGGCAAGCCGTTGCAGAATTCCGATCTCTACAACAACAAGACCAGTCATGGGTATTTCACCGGGCTGCCAGACGAGGCGCGCGTGATTCTGCGTGAGGCGGCCAACGAAGGAGGACAACCGACGTTAATTGAGTACCCACTTGGAGTCGGCCGCGTGATCGCTTCGACGCTTACCTGGGAACACAACTGGGCGCACTGGGGCGGCGCGGAATTCGGCTACTTTGCTCAGAAATCACTCGATGACGTGTTTCTGTATGCGTTTTCGGGCGGCACCGTGCCGGCGACCGTAGAGCTCAATGTGCGGGTGGATGACGCGCCAGACTGGATCAACGCGAACAAGAGCCGTGGCAGCTTCGTGGACGTGGTGGCTCGAGTGAAAGGGGATGCCGTCTACACTGTGAATGTGGTGTTGGAGGTAGCTGGAGACACGCTCGGCGCACCTACGGTGAGCTTCACCCGCAATCGACCTAACAACGACGGCTATGGACAAGAGAACCAGCACTCAGTCGTAGGAAATGGCAAATACAAAATGGACACCGACTTGCAGTTGGTGGACGGGCAATTTATCAAGGAGTTGGTTTGGCGTTTTCAGGTGCCCGCCGGAGCATCCCCCCAAGAAGATTTGGTGCTGATGACCACTATCTCTATCCCCGGTCACACAATCCAGAATCCGACAGCTCAGACGAAGCTTAATATCGTTGACTATGTCCGCCGCATCATCGTTACCAATCGAAAGCTTCTCTTCAACAAATACCAGCCTGATCACACCAAGGACGACATCTCAGCGTTGTTAGCAGATGTGTACATGCAGGCATCTGTATTTGATGGTGAGGTCTTCTATGCGGATC
>Ga0172368_10005889_pt1 | contig 13457 bp, 11 predicted proteins | sample Lak11m_FD_114540 | JGI IMG/M metagenome (GOLD analysis project Ga0172368, IMG submission 114540) | Freshwater microbial communities from Kabuno Bay, South-Kivu, Congo - kab_022012_11m | ecosystem: Environmental > Aquatic > Freshwater > Lake | place: Democratic Republic of the Congo: South-Kivu...
CAATAACTGGATTTTTTCAAACAATCAATCAAAAATACAATGCCGATTTAAATAAACTGTTTACATTGAAGTTCCAATATTTTCAAAATCAAAATGCGGAAATTTATCCCATGTGATGTATAAATGGGTGTAGCCGGGTCAAAACTCTGGAGTTCACTTGCCATAATCTTGTATAGTCCGTTTTGTCCTGCTCTGAACCAGGCTGGAACCAACTCGTTGCCTTCGATGGAAGGGAGGGTGTTGATGGCCAGTTCACCGGAAGCTGAGCGGGTGAACAAAACGGGAACTTCGGGGCTGGTTGTAAAGATCTTGTCCACATCGTATAACCTGTCGGTTTCGCTGGTGGCGTTCTCATTGAACCTGACTGCCGTCTGTGTTGTGATAGAATTTCTTTCGGCTGTAAGAATCAGCATGGCTTCATTCAGATCGCTTTTGTAGAAGTCCTGGGTACTGTGTGTACGAACGGAATTATCTAAGTTCAGTGTTCCGGCTCCAAGCATAGCTCTGACAAAGAAACCCTGGCCCGAAGGAATAAAACGACTGGTGGTATTAGCGGGTCCACCGCCTGTAATATAATACCTGTAGTCGCCATTACTTCCGATGCTTGGGTCAAACAGCCAGAAAGCTCCGTTCATCTGGGCGGGAATGCTTACCTCGTCCCAGTCGATACACGATGGATAGGGATTTCCCACGAGGTTCCATCCCAGGCCGGTCTTTGTAAAGGCTCTGCCGAGTGACCCGGTGTTGGTGATCCCTAAAAACATTTCAGTAGTGGGGGCAGATTCGATCGACCAAAGGGCATAACCCTTCATAACATCCAGAGATACATCAACCGATGCGATATCGTACCAGGCGTTGTTAGGTTCGTTATGACACTGCAGGTAGTCGGAAAGGAACATACCTGAAATGGCATTGGTAACGGGTGAAGACACAAGATGCCAGCGGCCCTCGGTTAGATAACGTTCCACATGCGCAGTACCCGCTCCGCTAAAGCTTACGCTACCGTAATCGAGCAGTGAAGCATCGCCTGTGGCATCCGATTCAAGAACCAGGTCACCATTTCCAATATCGAGGAAAGTGCCCGATTCGACTCTGATACCAGTGCCCGGGTTTACTCTTGTTCCCTGTGCGGAAACAAAGTACCCCGTAACAACCAATATCATCATCAATGCGATTGTTTTACATTTCATAGTTATAAAAATTAAACATAAATATATTGAACTACATTTGACAAAAGTATAGTTAAAAAAAGTGAATTAGTTAGGTACTATGTTAGCAAAATGTTAGCAATAGAATTTGTTTTCGAGGATAAGAGACTGTTTAATTTCACAATAATGAATATTTCAGAACGTGAATTTGTAATAAATCTTTAGTAAAATATTGTGTTTTTAGAGCTTTTGTGACAAAATATCTCCGCCACTAAATCTCAAAGACACAAAAATCCACAAATGATAAATCACATAAAATCAATTATTATATCGTTTGGAAATATTAAATAGTCCAATATACTGGATTAAAATAAATTATTATTTTTGGAGGGGTCTCAAGGTTCAACGTTTTAAGTTGAACACTCCGAACTACTTTTCCTGTGATAACTGCCTGCTGGTTGCTTGTTACTGGTTGCTGGTTCCGCTAAGCCGCCGACTTCCAACTTGATAACGGTTGCTGGTTCAGTTCTCTAATTGCCAACCGCCGACTGCCGACACATATTTGAATTATCCCCGTAAATCTACAACAATTTTGCAAATTAACGGCCTTATTTACAAAGTTAAATTTGTAATAGATTTACATTTTCCCATCAGAAACCGCTCAAATAGGTCTGCAGGTTTGTTTCATTCGGGATTCCGATTTTCTTTCTGATGCGGCTGCGGGTAACCTTAATACTGTCGGGGTGCTGGTTCAGGACGGCGGCCATATCTTTGATGTTCAGGCCCAGCATTATCAGGATAGAATGCTTGAGCTCAGCAGGTGTTAAGGTAGGAAACCCCGATAGCAGGTTATTACAAAAACCGGGATGAACGTTCTGAAAAGCTACCTCAAAGTGTTGCCAGTTGTCCTGGCTGATTTTATCTTTAATATCCGTGATCATATTCTTAATGGTTACTACTGAGTTTTCATTCAATTCGCCTGTTTCAAGAAACAGATTCAGTTTTTTTACCAATCCGATTTTGAACTGGTTATTTTTTACAAGAAGGAGGGCTTTTTCATCCAGTTCCACATTTTTATTCCTGATTTCCTCCAAATGCATTGAAACAAATCTTAGCGCAGAATGTGTCCGGGCCGACAGTTCCACCGGGTCAACAGGTTTACGGATGTAATCAAAAGCGCCTGCCGAAAGGGCTTCCTCAAGGTCGGCGGGGGTGAGCATTACACCGGTAACGATTATAACCGCAATGTGTTGGGTTTCCTTGCCTGATTTAATGGCTTTGGCAAGCTCAATACCATTCATTCCGGGCATATCCCAATCCGAAATGATCAGGTCAATTTTCTGGATTCGGGCAATATCGAGGGCTATCGCACCACGTGTAGCCTGGAACAGACGATATTCAGGATGGGTTTGCTCAAGCAGACCTGCAATGGTCTGAATATTTGCAATATCATCGTCAACAATCAGAACTCTTTGATTATTCATGGTTGCCAAATTTAATCAATTCACTGTATGCAACATCATTACACTCGGAAAGCGCCTTTAATACCATTGTTTTCCATTTGTTTATAGCTGGCGATTCATATTTTACAGTATTTATCACTTCCTTGATGTCAGAAATCTGAGACACCTGAAAATGCTGAAGTTTAGAGCAACTAAGCTGCAATAATTCATTTTCAACTTCTGAGATTTGAGTTTTTTCAAATTCGAATGTATTATCACCCAGCACTACTTTGTTTCCTGATACCTGATCAGGCTTCGAGGCCAATGGCAGGGTAAACCAAAAAGTTGAACCTTTGCCGGGAAATGATTCCACCCCGATTTCCCCCTTGTGCGATTCGATTGCCATTTTGCAGAAGGTTAATCCTAAACCGGTTGAACTTGGCCGGCTTTTTACTTGTATGGGTACTCCCCGGTTGAATTTTTCGAAAATAAAAGGGAGATGTTCTTTTTCAATCCCTTCACCCTGATCGATTACACTTATTTTTAGCTTTTCTGATTCAGCTTCTTCAGCCATGACATTGATGCGGGTTCCGCCGGCTGAATATTTGATGGCATTGGTAAATAAATTGATAAAGACCCGTTTGATAGTTTCTGTGTCGGCATTTATATGATAATCGGTAGTAAAATTCAATAATATACCGATACTTTTTTGAACAGCCAGATACTCAACTTCATAAAATGCCTTGTTGATGATGGTTGCCAGGGAGATATCTTCAGGTGATAATTTCATATCCTGGCTTTCGTATTTACTGATGTCAAGCATGTTTGATACGATGTTTAACATAGACAACCCCAACTGTTTTATTTTCAATGTTTTCAGGTCGGGTTCTCTACTTTGGTCATAATTGATGATCGTATTTAGAGGATTTTTCAGGTCGTGTGCCAGGAAGGAGTTCATGGAGTCCTTGAATAGAGCTAATTCCGTCAGTTTTGTGTTAAGCGACCGGAGTTCTTCGGACTGTCTTGTTATTTCATTGTTTTTGGCAGCCAGTATCTGGTTTGATTTTTTAATCTTCAGACGGCTGCGGAAAATAACTATTGCAAGGCTTATTAATAATCCGGTCAAAACCAGTGCAAATATTAACATAGTTCGTTGAAAAGTGATTTTCTTTTCCTGCAGGTCGTTTTCATTAATCAGAATTTTGTTTTCAATTAGGGTTTGTTCGGTGTTAAATTTCACTTTTAGCGAGTCGAGTGCCAAGTTAAGTTCGGTTTTATTCAGTGAATCTTTCAATTCGATGTAAGGGATATAGAATTGAACCGATTTTTTATAATCCTCAAGAAGATTGTTTATCTTGATCAGGTTTTCATAAGCTGTTAACAAATTTGATTTGGCATTTGACGAAAGGAAAACAGGCAGTGCATTTTCAAAATATTTACGGGCGTTCCTGTAATCTTTCAAACCTTTATAATCGAGGCCTATTCCTATTTCCTGCTGGGCAGCTTTCAGGGGCTGATTCATTTTAACGGCAAGGCCATACGACTTTTGATGGTAATAAAGAGCCTGTTTGAAATCATCCAGTTTTTGATAAACGTTCCCCATATTTCCGTAGATTGAGTGAACCAAAAAGCTATTATTCACCTTTTCTGCCATTTTTAGTGCCGCATCATATTTTGCCAGAGCATCAGCATATTTTTCCTGTTCCATATATATGATACCAATGGCATTAAGCCCCAATGATGCTTTGTGAAAATCGCCCAAAACAAGTGCTTCGTCATGGCCTTTCCGAAACCATTTTTCAGAGGTTTCAAAGTCCCGGGTTTCTGAATATACATTTCCGAGCTTCAGGTAAACAAAGGGCAAGTTGCTATTGCTGTTTGCCTTTTCATAATAATTTATGGCTTCGAGAAAGTTTGTAATGGCTGATCTGAGTTCACCCTTGTTAAGATGAATAGTCCCGATATTTTCAAAAGCAGTTCCCGTGCGCTCATCATTATTTATTTGTTGAAAAAATACCAATCCATCGCCTAAAAATATCAATGCTGAATCTAATTTTCCGCTGATCTCAAACATTGCCCCCATACGAAGGTAATAGTTCCCGATTTCCAGGGAATCTTTAAAAAATGTCGCATTTTTAAAGGCCTGGTTGAAAGATGATCGGGCTTCTCCAGGTTGGTATAAAGCCAGATAATTAATGCCGAGGTGGCTGTAAGCTTTGGTTTTTGTTTCAGGAATATTGAGTTCGTCAGCCATTTGAAGGGCTTGCTGTGCATACTCAACCCCTTTCTTCGGATTGATGGAATAGTAGTTCTTACTTATCATTGAAAGTGCATCAATCTTCGCTTTTCCGGTTGAACTTTCGACGATTTTTATCAATCGTTCAATTTCAGGAGTTTGAGATTGCCCACTACCAAAAAAACTAACGATTAGAATCAGCGTGAAGTAGAGAATATATTTTGATTTGTGCACAAGTTCCAATATAAACGCAAAATTAAACAAAAAAAGCCATTTGACGCTATTTGTTTGAATTTAAGGAATGCCAAATTGAAAAAATATAAGTGACTGAATTGAAATAACTTCAAATTGCACGATAATCTGTTTTCAATGGTAATATTATTACCGTTTTCTTTTATAACAAAAGCAGGATATTGTTGTTATAACCACAATAAAATAGTAATGAATTTATTAAATGTCCGAAAAATCGGAGGTTAAAACTGCATTTAATTCGAAGAATAATACCGTTGGTTACATTTAGGGATGTCGTATTATTCGTTTTACAAACAAAAGATTTATAAATATGGAACCAGTAGAAAAGAAATCAATCACGATTGAGACAACAATAAAAGCTCCTGTCGAAAAGGTGTGGAGCTATTGGACAACTCCCGAACATATCACCCGTTGGTGTCAGGCCTCTGACGACTGGCATGCACCCTATTCCGAAAACGATATGAAGGTAAATGGTAAATTCAAAACAACAATGGCTGCCAGAGACGGAAGTACAAGTTTTGACTTTGAAGGAATATATACACGGGTTCAGCTTAACAAACTCATTGCTTATACAATCATTGACGGAAGACAAGTTACTATAGCTTTTTCCGAAAATGGCGGCCAAACCAAGATCGTTGAGACCTTTGAAACAGAAAATGAAAACTCAGCCGAAGTTCAAAGAGACGGTTGGCAGGCTATCCTTGACAATTTCAGGAAATATGTGGAATTGTCGGAGAAAATGGAGAAATTACATTTCGAAATTTCCATCAATGCTTCTGCAAAAAAAGTTTATGATATCATGCTCGAAAAAGAACACTATAAGCAATGGACAGCAGTATTTGCCCCGGATTCGCACTTTGTAGGTACATGGGATAAAGGAAGTAAAATCAAATTTCTCGGTACGGGTGAAAATGGCGAAAAGGGTGGAATGGTGAGCAGGATAAAGGAAAACATACCCGGCAAATTTATATCCATTGAGCACCTCGGAATTATACAAAACAGTAAAGAAATAACAAGCGGAAAAGATGTTGAAGCATGGGCGGGCGCACTGGAAAACTATACCTTTAAAAACCAAAATGGCGGTACCCTGCTCTGCATTGACACTGATTCCAACAAAGAATTTAAGGAGTTATTCATGGATACCTGGCCGATGGCGCTGGAAAAGCTGAAAGAACTGTGCGAAGAATAATATTATTATTTCTAACTAATTCATAGTCAAATGCAAAATCATATTTATCCTTGTCTTTGGTTCGACGGCCAGGCAAAAGCTGCTGCTGAACTTTATTGTTCCATTTTCGGAAATTCTGAAATAACAGAAGAAAATCCAATGGTAGTTGCATTTAACCTTGACGGGCAAAAATTTATCGGGTTGAATGGCGGCCCTATGTATAAACCAAATCCTTCGATTTCGTTCTTTGTAGTTTGTGAAACCACTGAGGAAGTCGAAGTGGCCTGGAAAAAGTTATTGGAAGGCGGATCGGTGCTTATGCCGCTGGACAAATACGATTGGAGTGAAAAATATGGATGGATTCAGGACAGATTCGGAATAAGCTGGCAATTGTCGTATGGTAAAATGCAGGATGTGGGACAAAAGTTTACGCCTGCTCTTATGTTTACCAGCACACAGAAAGGCAAAGCCGAACAAGCTGTACAGTTATACACTTCGGTATTCAGCAATTCGTCAGTCGTAGGAATGTTAAAGTATTCAGCAACCGATGATGATGTCGAAGGATTTGTAAAGCATGCTCAGTTTAAACTAGGGCAACAGGTTTTCATGGCTATGGATAGTTCAATGCCACATCCGTTCAACTTTAACGAAGGCATTTCTCTTGTGGTGGAATGCGAAGATCAGAAAGAAATTGATTATTACTGGAAAAAATTAACCCAGGAAGGAGAAGAAAGTATGTGCGGCTGGCTTAAAGACAAATTTGGTGTATCGTGGCAAATTGTACCTGCAATTCTTTCAAAACTTTTAAGTGATCCTGAACGTGCCGGCCGCGTGACAAATGCATTTATGCAAATGAAGAAGTTTGACATTGAAAAGCTCCTGCAAGCGTAGGAAAGTAATTCAAGATTGAAGGATTTAAAGATTACCGGTATAAGAACAATTGCAATTATTTCCTGCAAACCACAATAAATTCCTTTGAATCCTTCATCAGGGCCTTTTCAGAAAAGTCACCATAGATATTGTATTTACTGAACTTCGAATGGGTGAGTAGATGCTCAAGTTCATACCTGAAAAAAAATCTTAAATCTGTTTTCCATTCTTCAGTACGATCCTGGCCGCCTTCCTGCCACACAAACCTAAAGGTCACATGGCTGATTTGATTTATAAGGTCTGCCTGCATGGAAGAATATCTCGCTAATTTCTTACCCGGTTCGTATTCCCCCGAAAAGTCATTGAAATTATCAAGGCCTTCGCTAAGCAACTTTAAATTCGGGACAAAAAGATCGAAGATGAATGTTCCGCCAGGTAGCAAATGTTCACAAACACTTTCGAGAGCCGCAATCTGATCTTTCACTTCAATAAGATGCATAAACGTCCTGAAAGGGGCAATGATCAATTCGTATTTCCGGTGCATTTTCATGGTGCATAAATCCTGAACCTTTATTCGTTTATGATGTTTCGAAGGGAGTTTTTGCTTTAAAACCTTAATCATCTCAGGGCTAATGTCAATACCGTCAATGTCGGCTCCACGGTTCAAAGCTTCAGTGAAAAATCGCCCTGTTCCTACGCCAACTTCAAGTACCGGACCTTTTGTTTCCAATATCTTATCCAGGTAGTAATCGTGATCAGAACTGCTTCGCACATGATCATAAATAACATCATAAAAACGGGCAAAAAAATCAGGGTATGCAGTGCCGGAACTCATCGGATAATAAACCTTTTGGATACTGTTTTTTCATTTAACTGAAATTTACACAAGTACAAGCCGGCTACAAGATTCAGATTTAAAGTCTCGGAAAATGTGCCGGTCTGTGCGAGTTTTTCAGGAATAGAAAATAGCAAAGAACCATTTATGTCGCATATCTCAATTTTGATAAGTGATTGTTTCTCGATCGTAGTTTCGATAGTCACCTGGCCTATCGTGGGATTAGGAGAGATATTAAATGTAAAATCTGCCCGTGTAATATTGTTTTGAAGACCTGTATTAACAGGTGGATAAGCAATATCTGTAATCAGTCCTTCTATAACTGTCAACCCATAAGGAATTTCGTCCGGCAAAAGATACCATCCGTTGTAGGGACCGCCCCAGCCGAAATTGAGGTGATAATACTCATCCGTATTATATCCATCGGTCACAACGTTATGACCCATTGTCCATCCGGGATCAACAACAGCAAGGTGGGCAGGCCGTGCTTCCATCATATTCTGCGATAATGTGCCAAAAAGAGTGGTGTCGGTACCTTCGAAGAAAACTACTTCTGAAAACCCGAACCGAAGATAAGCCTGAAGCGCCTGATCTACTCCAAATGTTCCTGAAACCTGGGAAGTATAAACCTGGTGCGCTGCCACACCACATGCAAAAGTAAGTGCAGCCTTTCCGTTATCTTTAAGAAAATCATTGCTGGTATAGCACATAGTAACCGAATCAAGGTGGACATTCAGGACGGGAAAGGAAGGAAAATCTATTTCCGAATGATCATCATCTATCCAGTAGTTTCTGCCGGCATAATTATGATGATAATCATCATCATCAGTAAAGTAAGTGGAATTGATGGTTTCGTAATAATTCAGTATCTGAGCCATTGCAGTAGCAGGACAACCTGCCACACTGCGCTGGTTTGTTACCGGATCCCAGGGGCAAAAATTATTATAGGGTGGCGATTGGGTCCAGTTGGTTTCGAGCCAGCCGCCGGTGGATGTTGTACCTTCGGGAGGCCATTGCTGAAAAAGTTTATTATCGGAATTCCCGGCCAACAGTTCTTCCCATTCATTCCTTCGCTGCTGAAGAACATCTGAAGGGAGTTTGGTGATATTATTGACCCTGTTATCTAAATCCGCCTTAAGTATTCTGATGAGGGCATTATCCCCGGCATCGAGATCGCCGGCATCATTTGTAAAAGAATAGGCAATGACAGGCGGTAATTCATTATCGGCGGTAATTACGATATAACCGGACGGTTCCAGTTCAAATATAAAAAACAATGTTGAAGCATTTGAACCGGTAAAACGGTTTTCACGATCAATGACCTTTAACTCTCCGGTTTTCTGAAGATAATCAATTTTGTTAATGGCTGCTAAGCGTGCAGCCGAATAATCCACCGGCTCTGAATGTGCCGAAAATACAATTGATCCGTAGATATAACCCAAAATCAACGGGAAATACAACCTCTGTTTCATAAAATTGAATATTTAGTTTATATCAAACAAAAATAAAGAATAAACCGGATATTTTGCATACCGAAATATATTTGATTTAAAATCATCATTGGAAAAGATGTAAACTGTAATTTTGACGAAAATTTAAAAGTGGCCTTTACGGTTTTTTCGGATGAATTTTATATGGCTCAGGCCTTAATCGAAGCTGAAAAAGCTCTTATTCTGGATGAGGTTCCGGTTGGGGCCGTTGTAGTGTGCAACAACAGGATCATTGCCAGGGGTCACAATCTTACGGAGCATTTGAATGATGTTACGGCTCACGCAGAAATGCAGGCTTTTACTGCAGCTTCGAATTTCCTGGGTTCGAAATTCCTTGATGAGTGCACTTTGTTTGTGACTGTTGAGCCTTGTACGATGTGCGCAGGAGCGGCCTTTTGGACAAGAATTGGGAAAATTGTATATGGTGCTGCAGACGAAAAGAGGGGATTCACTAACCTCAGGGGAAAGGTATTGCATCCGAAAACGAAAATCATATCAGGAATTCTTGAAAAGGAATGCAGCGAGTTGATGACCGGCTATTTTAAACAAAAAAGATAAAACAAACTTGGTTTATGCTCAAAAGGGACAACTGAGATTAAGTACAAACTATGGAAATATACTTTGAAGGTAAAAAGAAAGTCTTTGCCGAAATAAACGGCTTTACTGTTAAAACCGATCAGGCTGTGCGTTCGGGCGGTGATGGTGAATATCCTGAACCTTTTACGATGTTCCTGGCATCTTTAGGAACCTGTGCCGGGATTTACGTCAAGAGTTTTTGCGACCAGCGCGGAATTCCGGCTGAGAATATCCGGCTTACAACAAAGGAACAGTTCAATACTCTTAAAAAGATCATTGATCATGTTGAAATAAATATTCACGTTCCGCCTGACTTTCCTGAAAAATATGAAAATGCCGTGATTCAAACTGCCAGCCTTTGCGCCGTAAAACGCCACCTCAGGGAAGATATTGAAATGGTAGTCACGATTGTGAGGCAATAGGTGATTGTTTTGTTATCGGGATTGGGAAAAATGGAAACCATTTCGAACCTCAAACTCAGCACTCCGAACTCAAATCCCCGTACATTTAATTAACTAAAATTTATTACGGGATACGATATTAACATCGAAAATCAGATCAAAGAGGTTATTAAAGACTGGCCGCAAATAGTTGTAAAGAAGATGTTAGGATTGAAAAACAAGGCACTTTGTTCAAACCCTGCGCGCTAAAAAGTAAGTGATGTTCAGAATAAAAATCGGCTAAATCTGAAACCTTGAGCCTGTTGCGCCTACGGCGGGATGAAACCTGGAACCATATTCCCCTACTTGTCGAGCCATCGGGCAACACTGACATGAATAGTATCTGCAAAGCCGAGATTCAAACCCCGGTTGGAAATGTCCCATCCATTCTGATCAACTTCACAATTATGCCATCCGCCACGGGTGATTTTAAATTCAACGTAATCGCCTTTCAGTGGTAAAGTAATGTAAAATTTGCCGTCAGCCAGCCTTCTAAAAGTCATGCTCCCATTTCCAGGATTCCAGTCGTTAAACGTTCCGGCAATATAAATCACGGCAGATGGCGGCGTGTTTTCAGGCAGCTCATCAATTACTATGGTAGTTTTTTCGTTGTGAACAGAGGGCTTGTCTTTCCAGTTGGCAACTTTTATGTGGAGTGTATCATAATCCTTATACAAATAATTCCTGTTTGGCATTTCCAAACCTGACTGATTTACCTCTACAGTTTTCCAGCTTCCCCGTGTTACCTTGAATTCCATGTTGTGATGCTCGCGGGGAATATTGAGTACATACTTCCCGCCCATGATTTTTTCGAACCGGAACCTTGCCTTGTTGGGGTCAAATCCATTAAAATTCCCGGCAAGGTATAACCTGTCTTCTTCAGGTGTATTTGGTGGGAGCTCCGATAAAATAATAGTCACTTCATTATCAAGTGATCCGGGGAGATCCTTCCATCCCTCAATTTCAATGTAAACCGTATCAGAACTATTCAGGCTGGTAACACGGTTTGAAATATCATATCCATAAGGATCGGTTTCGACGGTATACCAGCCGCCTCGTGTAAACTTGTATTCCAGTGTATAATTTCTTTTCGGCATGGAAACGGTATATAAATTTTTACCGGTTTTGCTCATAACGAATTCCCTGTCATAGGGATCCCAATTATTCAGATTGCTTACCAGGATGATGTTATCTCCTTCAGGAGTATTTCGGGGGATATTCTTACAGATAAATTCCACTTTGTTTTGTTTCGAAACCGGCAAATCAACCCATCCTTCAACGGATAATTCCAGGGTATCTTTTTTACCGAAAGAGGCAAGCCGGTTGGGACGTATATTACCAAATTCATCGGATTCAGCCTTAGAAAGATCACCACGGGTAATTTTAAACTCCACATCTTTTCCTTTGGGAGGGCGGGGTATTGTTATCGAATATTTACCCGAACTATCTTTTTGTAAAACTGAAGACTGATCCGGGTTCCAGGAATTAAAACTACCCGCAAGGCTAAGGGATTCATTTTCCGGAGTATTTTCAGGAACATTTTTCAGAACTACGGTCAGCCTCGGGCAGTTCAAGGGATCAAGATCATTCCAGCTTTCGACCCTGATGGTTGTGGTATCCTCTGTGCCAAGCACCATTACACGATTCCCGATTTCATAGCCACATACATCAGTTTCAACGGTAGTCCAGTCGCCACGGGTTATCTTGTACTCAACCGAGCCGAAACCCGGTGGCAGTTGAAAAGTGTATGTACTATCCTGATTCAGTGTCATCTGATAAGACTGGTCACCCGGATCCCAGTTATTAAAATTGCCCGCCACATATAGGGATTGCCCTTTCGGTGTGTTGGCCGGTATTTCATCCACCCTTATCACTGCCCTGTGACAAGAAGCAAAGAGCAGTACTATTATAACAATAAATATTTTATGACATTTTGAACTTTCCATTACTTATCCATCCATTTTAAAAAATCGGGGACCCTTATCCTGCTTATCAAAACCGTATCGTTTGTCGCCGGTGAAAGGTCGATATGCAGTCGGCTGTTGAAATACTTGTTTATCTTTCCAATAGAGCCAATGGAAATCATGTAGCTGCGGTTCGCTCTGAAAAAATTGTTTGGATCCATCAAAGCTCCGAGCTGATCGAGAGTGTAGTCAATGATATACCTGTTGTTGTTTTTTGTGATCAAAACCACTTCATTGTCCTCAGCTTTAAAGTAAGCTATATCAGCAACTCCAATGTGCTTAATCTGATCACCGAATTTTGCTATAAATCTCGATTTGTATTTAGGTATCCCAGCGCTCAGCAATTGTTCAATCTGATGAAAACTGATTGCATGAGGCTGCTGTTCAGGCTTTTCATGAAGAGTTTTAAATTTTATTAATGCATTTTCAAGTTCTGTTTGCTTCACCGGTTTTAGCAGGTAATCAATGCTGTTAACTTTGAAGGCCTGAATGGCATATTCATTATATGCTGTGGTAAAAATAACCGGGATTTTTACTTCGGTCAGCTTAAAAATTTCAAAGCTTAGGCCATCCGACAATTGAATATCCATAAAGATCAAATCGGGCGCAGGATTTCCGGTCAGCCATTCAACGCTGTCTTCCACACTGTCAATGCAATCAAGCACAAGAATAGTCTTATCCGTTTTATACAGCAGACGCTTCAGTTCATTTTGCGCGAAAGGCTCATCTTCAATGATCAGTACTTTCATAAACTTCAAATTAACGGAATCCTCACTTTAAATAGCTGTTCGTTTTCAAATACTTCAATTTTCCCGGTGCTTAAAAAGCCGTACCTGCTTTGGATATTTTTAAGCCCAACATTGCTCGAATACTCTTTTGATTCTTTTTTCTGAATGTTGTTCTCAACTACTATTGTTAAGTTAAGTATAATATGACGCATATTTCAAATATTGTATTATCTTTGCAAAAACTTTTGCAAATGATACGTTATACTATTAAACTCACAAAAACAGAGGTTGATGATCTCAAAGCCATC
>Ga0172368_10005893_pt1 | contig 13451 bp, 19 predicted proteins | sample Lak11m_FD_114540 | JGI IMG/M metagenome (GOLD analysis project Ga0172368, IMG submission 114540) | Freshwater microbial communities from Kabuno Bay, South-Kivu, Congo - kab_022012_11m | ecosystem: Environmental > Aquatic > Freshwater > Lake | place: Democratic Republic of the Congo: South-Kivu...
AATGGGACATATGCTCTCTTTTCCAACACCACTGGATACCAGAACATGGCAAATGGGGTAAATGCTGGACGATATATTTCTGGAGGTGTAAATCCCAACCAGACCAGCAATACCAGCTTGTATCTTGGTGCAGAGACCAAAGCTTTGGTGGATGGGGATACTAATGAAATTGTCTTGGGCTACAACACTACTGGCTTTGGTTCTAATACTGCCGCCTACGGCAACTCCAGTATAACTAGCCACATCTTTCAGTCAGGCAACGTCGGCATCGGGACGACGGTATTCGGCGCATCTGCGGCAGGTGTGCTTGCTCTTGGCGGGACAGTGACCGCGCCGACCACGAGCGTGGATTTAGTGCATCTCTACGGGCAGGACATCAGCGCGGGCAATCGTGCGCTGGCGATTTATCAAGAGACGGCGAATATTGCAAGTGTGGATAACGTTGTGACGACGAAAGTTCCCGTCATCGTAAATGGCACAACGCTTTATTTACTCGCAACAACAAGCGCGGCATAATGCGTTTGCGAAGAAACCGGCAGATAGAATCTATACGATAAGGAGATAAGAAATGGCAGCAAAATTGGATTTAAAAATTAGAAAGTCAGGGTCGGTCGACTACGAGACGTGGAGACGAGTGCTACGTCAGATCGTAACAGGGTCGGGCGACCACGAGCAGAAGGTAGACTCAGTACTAGCAACGGTAGCACAACTGCCCCTTGAGAGAGTACACGATAAAAGGTGGTTGGAGACGATTGTGAACTTCGTGCCGGCTCGTGATGACGGTCAACCAATTCCTCAACCTCTAACGAAGCAAGCGGAATGGATGAAACTTGCTCGTCGTGTAGGAGAGTTGGACGAGACAATTGAAGGAACGTTCCAATTATCGTCAGCAGACGTAGAGCGTATTTGGCGGCGTCTAAATGATGAGAAGTTTGCTATGAGAGGATTCCCGACAGCGTACCAAGAGTTCATCCTCGACTTTTGTGAAAAGACGGGCAAGCGCTTCGCCGGCGACGTGGACACTGGCATAGACGTAGACGAAGAGTTTAAATAAGCTTCTGAGAGCAGCGTTCATCGACTTCAAATGAGTATATCGTTCATAATACCGGTTTTCAACGGCGTTGAGATCTTAGTACCGTTCTTACACCAGTTTAAAAAGTGTAAAGGCGACTGGGAGATCGTACTTGTTGATAATGGATCCGCTACTTTAACTCAAAACGCATGTAGGTTCCTAGCTGCTAGCGTCGCCTTCGAGAATAGGATCACACTGATTCGTAACGATGAGAATAGAGGCTTCGGCCCAGCGAATAATCAGGGGGCTGAGGCCGCTAGCTATAACACCCTAGTGTTCACCCAATCCGATGTTACCTTTGATGAAGACCTGTTACCCTATTTAGGGACTGTTAAGACGGGTGGTGCTCTTTGCGGGGCTCGCCTGATCAACTTTGACTCCGGGTGGAATTTTGGAGTACCGTATCTAGAAGGGTGGTTCCTTGCATGCACCAAAGATGTGTGGACGCGTCTAGGAGGTTTCGACGAGAGATACGTTCCTGCAGACTTTGAGGACGTGGATCTTTCTATGACAGCGGCTAATAAAGGCATCCCGCTAGTACAGGTACACGTACCAGCAGCGCACAATCATCCCGGGCGGACGTGGTCACAATTTAGCAACCGAGAGAGCGTCACACGACGTAATCAAGAACTTTTTAAAAGGAAATGGGGCATTGAGTATGGCAAATGACACTAGGCTGACAACCGCGGTAGAAAGACTGGTAGAGGCTGTAAACAAGTTAGACAAATCCGTAGAGGTTTTGACTTCTACTGTGGACGGTCTTAAGAAGACTGTCGACGACCACGAAGAAAGGCTTCGGATTGTTGAGGCGGCGAATACCACCTTAAAAGAACGGATGACTAACTGGCAGTTCATCCAAGCAACGTATACAACAGTAATGACAACGGCTGCAGCTATTATGGGGGCTGTCTTTGGGAAGAGGTAGTAATGTTGTTAATCGTTGCCGAGGTCATCATAAGTTACTTACGAGTGGCAGTATTCGTCATAGTAGCTTCCTTATATTTGTATTACTATCTTGATAGTCAAAAGAGAGCGTCGTTCTTAGTATTGTCGCTGCTATTCGTTTTTCTGGGTGTCAACCAACTTTTACGAACTGCAGAACTGTTCGAACTAGCGTCAATGGGGTCGATGTATGCAGTTACTCCAACACTACTTCTCCTTTTATGGACTCTAACTAGAGAGCTAAGGCGAAAATGAAAGTTGTTTTAACAGGAATATATTACCCGGTAGCCATTCTTAGATATTTTGAGGCGGCGGCTCTTCGTAACCCCGATATCGAGGTTATTCGGGTTGGACCACACACTAGCAAGTGGATCCCTTGGAGCGGGGGGATGGAGTTAGACAACCTCCCAGATTCTATAAAGCCTCCTGATATTGTCCTTCCTATGACGTCGGGAGCCCCGATTCGTTACGTTGAGGGTTTAGTAAATACCCCTGTCGACTTATGGCTTCAGATTGACGCCGGGTTCCACCTCGTTGGTAAGCCTCAACATGGTAAAAACTTTATTGTAGGTACCGACCCCCACGTCCTCGACTACACTGAATCACGAAGGTTTGCTGACAAATTCTTTTGTATGCAGACTCCGTATATGCAAGTATCCGATATCCACCTCCCTTATGCATACGATCCCGTATGGCATTCGGTTGAACCTGAAACACTTAAGATTCGAGACGTTGGGCTTATTGGGATACCGTACGCTGACCGAGTTTCGGCCATGAGGCGATTCCAGAACCAAAGCCACTCGGTTATGTTTACACACGGGCCTTGTTACGACGAAGCGCGACACCTTTACAATGAGTGTCGCATCGGCTTTAACTGGTCGTCGCTTAAAGATCTTACCGCTCGAGTATTCGAAGTAATGGCAATGGGCTTATGTCCTATTGTCAACAGAGTACCCGATCTTATTACGATGGGCTTTATAGAGGGACGAGACTACCTGGGCTTCGACTCCTTAGACGAGGCCGTCGCTAAGGTTAGTCAGGCGCTAAGCACTTCAACCGTCGAAGGCACAGCCTTGTGGCAAGCGGTAGCACAAAACGCTCGAGCAATAGTTGAGCAGCATGCTTGGGATGCTCGCATCAAGGAAATTCTATCGTATGTCTAAACGTCTTAATCATAATAACTACGGTGACCGTATCGCCGCTAAACAAGTAAAGATAGTCAAGCATGTAGGGATGCCGGTTGAGGCTGTTACCTTAAATGATGTAACAGTGTACCGTAAAGATAAGTTCTATATTCCTGAATGGCAGATGGAAGCCTCTGTAGCCCCCTACGACGATCACTTCCTATACGAGAACAGGTTTCCGAATCAGCCCGCATACATGTGTACTTGTGGGGCTGCTGCAGTTGTAGTAGATGGGTTATTCGTGTGCCTCCAACACTTAACGACGGGTCAACATCAAACAGGAGGCTCGAGGTGGGTGTAGTACTCGAGCCTTTAGATTTAATCACTCGACTACATATCTTGGAGTGCGAGAACAAAGTAATAGTAAACTTAGGAGCCGGTAAGTGCGAATCTCCTATTAGTAGTCAAGTTCTAAAGATCCAATGTAAACAGCTAGTCAACGTAGAAGTATTCACCCCATACTTCAACGCCTTAAACCACCTCACCTATACCTCTCCTCATACCAATCACAACACGACGATCGAAGCGTGGCTCGATAGCGATCCCCTTCCAACGGCCGACATCGTATTGATGATCGATGTGTTAGAACATTTCTTGTCGCCAACTGCCCAAGACGTTCTCGCAAGAGTTAGAGCCTTGGCGCAGATAGGAGTCTTAGTATGGGTGCCTCTAGGCAAATGTGTACAAGAGCCTTATGATGGCAACATGTACCAGAAACACCTTAGTACGTGGAATGTAGAAGACTTTAAGAGCGCTACCGATGTCGAGGTATTCAAAGGATTTCACAAACATTTTGAACCCCCAGTTGACGCGGCGTGGGTGTGGTATCTGAAATGATTATAGCGTGTGTCAGAACACTCAACGAAGAACTCCACATAGAACGGTTCTGCAGATACTATTCCGAGATCGCAGATAGAATCATCGTTTCGGACGGAGGGTCGTTTGATCGTACCCTTGCGATAGCGTCAAGGTTCCCGAAAGTCACTTTTGCGCCGTACCCCTGGATCATAGTAAGTGATAATGGAAGAGTGAGACGTAATCCTGAAGGGGAACATAGAAACTTCGTCGTCAAAGCCGCAATTGAGGCGGGAGCCAGTTGGGTGGTATTAGACGACTGCGACTCGGTACCTAATAAGGCCGCTCGCGACGGATTCTATGACGTAATCAAGTTTGCTGACGATAACGGGTATGTTGTTCTAAACATGCGTCGAATCTATATGTGGGGCACAACCGAATGGTTCCCGGAGCTATCAGGGGGGGGGCGTCGAGCACATGGCTGAGAAAACAGCCTTATGGGCGTGGAAGCCCAAAGCCAATGTTAAATGGAAGGAGAACAACGGATGGAATGTCGACATAGAAAACCCCACCCTCGCACGACTCAAGGTTCTTCGAACGGACTTCCCAGCCGCTCTACTTCACTACTTTTGTCTTACCCCAAAGACAGTACTTAAGAAGATGCGCTTCTACAGAAGAAGCGGACAGGTCCCTAATATGAAACACCCACTTCATACATGCGGACCTAAAGAACCTTTGCCGGAGTGGGCAGTTCTCTAGAAGGAGAGACAATGAAAATCGACCTATATGCAAGTCATGGGTCCCCGGAAGGCATTATTCCCGACGACCTCTACGAACGCGGGATTGGAGGCGCAGAGTTAGCCTTAGTGACCCAAATGGAACACCTTGCCCGTGCAGGGCATGATGTACGAGTGTATAACAACCCAAGGGCTGAAGGTGTATATAGTGGTGTGCATTACTTACCGCGCTCTTCGTTCAGCCCTAAAGAGGACCGTGATGTGTTCGTTGTCTTTCGAGCACCTACGCCCCTGGTAAGAACGTCTAAGGGCGAGAAGGTCTTCTGGTCGTGCGATCAGTTTACAGTAGGAAACTTTAGTACCGATGTGTTTCCCTTTGTTGATGAGATCGTAGTAATATCAGAGTTCCACAAGGACTTCTTCAAGCGCCATTACGGCTTGTCCGAAGATCGAATGACAATAATTGGTTTAGGCGTACGTGAAGAGGACTACACTAGTGATGTTGAGAAGATTAGAAATCGTGTTATCTTTTGTTCGGTGCCGGAACGTGGATTATCTCTGGTCCGACAAGCTTGGCCAATTATCATACGTGACGTGCCAGAGGCGTCGTTGTGTATAACGTCAGACTACCGGCTGTGGGGCCTCGACAATCCAAATAACTATGAGTATCGAATGTCTTTTGTCCGGGTTCATGGGGTTGACTTCAAAGGTATGATTCCTCGAAGGGAGCTGTGTACCCTTCAGCAGCAGGCAGAGATAATGTTGTATCCGTGTGTCTACGATGAACTATTTTGCATATCAGCTGCAGAGTGTCAAGTGGCAGGAGCAGTACCTATAACGAGCACAAAGGCAGCCTTGGCTACTACTAATAGATACGGCATCCAACTTGATCATCTTGACCCCGGACTCTACGCTAAAGAAGTAGTAGAGTTATTAACTACACGTCGGGAAGAGTTAGAATCCCGACGGGAGATGTGTGAGGACTCCATTAGAGGAGAGTTTAGCTGGAAGGTAGCCTCGTTATTATGGGAGGAGGTTCTAAGATGAAACTCGCCACCATTACCGATTTCGACGTTAAAGGTCGATCTGGATACTTAAACATCTTAGGTCCTTTGTTGACCGAACTAGCTACACGGGGGCACAAGATCACTGTACTTGGTGCCGGATATGAAGGTACTCAGCACAACTACCCTTATAGCGTTATACCCGTGCCACGTAAAGATATGATGCACTGTGCTATAGCGATGGCAAATAACCTCAAACGTGATGGACGTGTGATGGACGCCATCTTAGTAGGTATGGACGTACCGTATCACGAGGCTTTCTACCCTGAGCTATCTAAGCTAGGTGTGCCTTATTATAGTATATTCCCTCTTGAGGCTCCTCCTCTATGCTTATCCTGGGCAACGGTGTTAGCTAGGACAACTAAGGCTTTTCCTATTAGCCACTTCGCACACGAGGAGTGTCTTAAGATGGGTGTCGACGCTACATACTTGCCCTTTACAGTCGATATTCAACGGTGGCACCCCTCGACCCCTGAAAACAGGGAAAATGCTCGAGGCGTACTCGGCTTGCTCCCGAGCGATCGTCTAGTATTATTTGTGGGTCAAAATCAAGAACGCAAGAACTTGGGTGTAGCCCTCGAAGCGCTTACGTTGTTGCCGCCGCACGTTAAATTAGCCCTTGTAACCACATTCGATAACGTAGTAGGCTGGAAAATCGATGATTTGATCTCAGAGCTAAAAGTATCTGATCGGATCCTAAAGTTCCGTAAAGGAGTCGACGACCAGGTGCTGTTAGATCTTTACGGCGCAGCTGATCTGCTACTCAATGTTAGTAAGGCCGAGGGCCTCGGAATGCCCATACTTGAGGCCATGGCATGTAAGCTACCTGTAGTGGCTCCCAACCACACAGCATGTGCTGAGCACATCACCGACCATCGCGGGTGGGGCATTCCTACAACGTTTAGGTACAGAGATCCGTTTGGTAACGGTTTTAGGTACTTCGTGTCGGCCGGGGATGTGGCAGATACTATCATGCGATGTTTAGATAGCGACGAACGTCAAGAGTTTGTTGATAACGCGTTTGCGTACATCAACCGTAATAATATAAAGGAGGCAGCAGATGTCTTCGAACAAGCCGTTAGTTGATATTGTAATACCCGTCTACGGTCTTCCTGATGTGGTTAAGACTTGCGTTGAAGCCGTCCGCCGTAGTAACGTGCCCTTTAATCTTATTATGGTTGATGACAAAAGTCCTGATCATGACGTCATGCGTGAGACGTATAAGAGTATCGGAGTAAGGCCTGTTTGGAATAATGATAACTTAGGCTTTGCTGGTACCGTTAATAGGGGAGTGTCTCGAGGAACAGCTCCACTTATACTCATACTCAACACAGATGTGCTTTTAGAGCCTGATTGTGTTGATAATATGGTCAAAGAGATGGATGATCCAAGTGTAGGTGTAGTGGGGGCGCTCTTAACGTTTCCTCACGGGTCGGGGTGGGGTAATGGGGGTAAGGTACAGCATGCTGGGATGGCTTTCGATATTACGGGACGACCCTTTCACATCTTTTTGGGGTGGGACCCTACACACCCGAGGGTGGCCGTACGTCGAGAGATGAACTGCGTTACGGGCGCGTGTTTCATGACGCGTCGTACTGTATGGAATGCTCTCGGAGGTCTCCCTAGTGTTTACGGCAAAGGCACTTTCGAAGATGTAGAGTATTGTGTGCGCGTACGTCAAAGTAGTCGGAAGATAGTTTTTACGCCGGCTGCTCGAGGGGTGCACTATGTGGGATCCTCAGTAGTTGAAGCTAAGCAGTCGTTCCCTCTGAGGCAGAACGAGACCCTATTCAGAAGCAGATTGGGACCGTCGTTGATATGGGATGAGTACTTATATTGGTGATTAAATGAACCAGCCCTATCCATATACTACCCCCCAAATTTTAACTGAGAGCCTCTTCGTACAATATGGAGGGCATACAGGTTCTGCAACCAGTTCCCAAGTAACAGCTGCAATGACTATTGCCGAAAAGCAAATGACGGACGCTTTGCATGCATACCTTGTCACTACTACGATTACAGGGTCGTATCCGCTACCATCTATTGACTCTAACTTTTCGCTCGATGCTGCATTAATACAATCGATCGGTAAGGTGATGTTAGTAAGTCACGCTTTGTGCTCTTGTGAAGATAGTATTTCCACAGGCACAGCATGCATCGATCTTATCGATGCTAGACGGGGCGTTGTACATGCGCGTCCATCGTTAGCTAACTTTGTGAATAGCTGCCCATGTAGCGAGGGGACGTATCCCTACAAACTCCAAATTGTATTTACGTCCGGGTTTGACAACGGGTACGTTCTTAATCAGCCGTCACTTCTAACAGGACTCGCTATGGCCGCCGAGCTAGTTCTTCAGCAAATATCTGATCCTGGTGCTGCTGAAGGGGGGCCCGGTGATCCTGGAATATCTTCGTGGGCTTCCTTGAAGTATTCAGAGAAGCGCATTGAACCCAAAACGACCCCTTTTGGAGTGTCAGCCCGAGCCAACTACATTATGAACCTAGTGAGGAACTACGTTATAATCCTTGGGGGTAAACTAGGATGGTAGGGTTAAACAGCGTTATACAAATACTTCGGAAGACGTCGAATATTGACGATGATATTGGCGGGGCCAATAATACTGGGACAGCCGTCTATTCAGACGTCCCTGCAAGAATCGAAGACGTGGCACCTTTAGCAGAATCGCTTGCTCAAGGCCTCGAAGCCGTAAAGGTCGTCCAAGTCGCTTTTCGTAATACGGGCCAAGACGTGTGGGAACAAGATATTGTATTGGTAACTAGTCATTCAGATAGCCCTCATTATAACGAGTTTCTTAAAGTACTCAAAGTTCAACGTGACAGTCTTCGAAGGGTGACTGGGAAGGCTCACATTGAATTGTACTGTGAACGGATAGAAAAGTCCCGAAATGTCTTTAGTTAAGGCTACCTATACTCGTAAGAAGATGCTACCTGACGATATGACACTGCAGGCTCTGGTTGTTAGAGATATCACGTCAATAGCCGAGGATCTAACCGTTCCTTTAGCTAAGAGTTTAGCTCCTATAGGCAAGACCGGTCGCCTACGAAAAAACATCCGCCTAGGAAGCGTGGGAATTATTCAAGGGATGCCTCAAGTGACGATCGTGGCTAAGGCTCCTGGAGCGTTGTCAGTTGAACAGGGTACTGGTGTTTACGTCGGAGAGTCTCCCATTCGTATGGTACCTCGTAATAAGACAATTCTTAGGTCCGCACAAGGTTGGTTTGCTCACGAGACGGAAGTTCAAGGGCAGAGACCACAGCACTACCTTCGTAATGCATTACGGCGAAGTCTAAAGTTCTATACGATGGCTATTGCGAGGATTTATAGTGGTCGGCATTGACGTTCTCCAAGCAGGCTTCCTGGCTAAGTTAAAAGCCAATGCGGCAGTATTAGCGATAACTACTGACATCCGCGAACTAGAGTATCAAGGGCGTGATTTCACGTATCCTAATCTGAGACTAAGAGTTGTCACTGAGGATCTCGACGAAACATGTAGCTCTAAAGTGCAGTTTGTGGTAGCAGCGTTCTCAGAAAAAGATAGCTCTAAACAATGTATGCAGCTAATTACGGCGGCAGCTAACGTATTTAATGACCATCAAGTTAAGGTGGCTAGTTTGTTTAAAACAGGTAGAATAGCTACTCCTGGGGTCGGCGGACCTTATCGAGTAGATCTAAGAGTATGGAGGTCAGATGGCTACTTCAATTGCACCGCAACTAAGCTATAAGTTTTCCACCAGTACTTCGGTGAAGTTTCGAAACATTAGCGGTACACGAATTACACTTCGGCCACCCGTTACAAGTAAAGACTACGAAGTCTTGCCAGGGGAAGAGGTCGAAGTTGAAAAGGAAGACGTTGAGGTGGTACGAGGGCTAACTCACAGCGGCGGCTGTTGCGGCGGCCCAGAAACCCCAAAGCCGTACTTCCAACAACTGGAGGACTAAATGGCTCTTTCTACAGGTTCTCCGATTGGCGCTTCTCTCACACAAGAGACTACCTTAATCGACAGTGCACCAGACATTTTCATTCAGGACTATCGCGCAGGCTTGCGCTTTAATCCGGACTCGGATGGCTTCTATTGGGCATTGTCTGGTACGACAACGTATCCTTACACGGCGTTGGGATGTCTCGAGAACGTCCAATTGGCAGATAACCTCACTATGAACGACGTCCGATGCGACGCCGTCGGCGTAACTGATGTTATCCAGCAACGTAACTATCTTGAGTTGACGTTAGCGGTGAAGACGCTGTTCCCGCTCTCAACAATGCGAGACTTGTTACGTACTGGTGCGGTTACGACTAACGCCGGCGCGGATATGGAAAAGGTTGGTGTCGGTGTAATCAACAACAGTCGGCGTCAACACGTGTACATTGCACGTGTGTATGACGAAGATGTTGGCGCGTATTTCTCGGCTACGCTTCATAAATGCAAGTTTGTGGATGCGTGGACGATGCAGATGCCTTTCGGCCAAGAATGGTCAATTCAAGGCCTTAAGGTCCGCGCCTTTGCTGACACGACTATGCCAGCCGCACAACGCTTCGCTACGTTTGTGCGCTTCGATCCGACCAACTTGTAACCTTGTTCTACTTAGACAAGACGGACGAGGTAAGGCTTTCAATAGACGGGTCCGAGTACGTATGTACTCGGGCTCGTTTAGGAAAGTATTTACGGTTAAGCCAAATTTTGAGGGGTGGGATCAATCCTAGAAGTATTCGGACTTATTTGTTACAGTATAACATTGTAGAAGGGAGCGCCGTCGAACTGTTACAAGCATTTATTGTCTTAGGCGCTCTAAATAGTTTGAAGGTTGAACTTCCTATGTCGAAGTACCCTCCCGAGAAGAGGGAGATACCATGGGAGTATGTAGGAAGGCACGTTGTTGAGGTCGTACATACGCTAGCCAAGGTTTATAATTGGGATCGTAGTACGATTCTTGATTTAGATCCTGATGAAGCGTTTGCATACTTACAAGAGATTGCAACTACGGAGCAGTTAGAAGCGGAGTGGTTGTATAGTTTGTCGCCCAATGCATACTCGTACGACAAAGACTCAGAGACAAACAAGTACGTTCCACTAAAAAGACCTCCATGGATGATTCTACCAAACCTAAAGTCACAAAAGCCCCGACCTCCAATACCGGAGATTCTGATGCCGATAGGCCTGCGATCAAATCCTTAACTCTCGAAGAAGCGTGGCAACTCTTTGAGACGCTAAAAGGTTATAAGGTGTCGGACCTAGACTCTGCTGAAGCTCTAATTAGTGCAGTGTCTGATAGAAATCCTGAGGACGTCATCAAAGTACTTTCCCTCTTGACGCGTCAGCCGATCGAAGAAGTAGCTATAGAAGTACTTCAAGACTCTTTTAGTACAGTCTCCCTTCTAAACGACTTATTCATTAAACTCAGCGTTCCTGAACTTATCCAATTAGGTGTTGTAGTAGGAGCCGTCGATGGCGGATGAAGAGCAGCCCACAATAGTACAGCAAGCAGCTATTAAGTTAGTTCTTGATTCTAAGGACTTTAACCGGGCTTGGAAAGAGGCTGAGGACTTAATCGACAAGGCTGCTACTACTGCTAGTAGCGTCGAGACCGCTTACGAATCGATAGCACAGTCAGTACTTCAACTCGCGAAGAAGTACGGCGCATCAATCGACTCAGTTATTAGTGAGCTGGGTAAGAAACTGGCGGCGGCAAACGCGGGGACCTATCAAGACTTAATTGGCATACGTCGTGCGGTGATGGCTCTGAACCAAGACGTTACCACGTCTCAACAGGGCGTCGTTCAAGCACTGGCAGAGGCAGCTGCCGCACAGGATAATAGCGCTAGAGCTACTACAGGTAGAACCCTTGCAGAAGAGCAACTCAATAAGATCCTCCTCGTTCAAGAGCAACGCCTCAAGGAAATAGCCTCGGTCTCAGGTAAGATGTCGGTAGCGTCTCAGGCCGCTGAGCTAGAAGGCTACACGGCCGCTCGTCTTAAAGATAAGTTCGGCGCGACAATTCAACAAGCAAGTGGTTTAACTGGCCGTCCTTTGTCTTACGAGCCTGAGGACGTCATGAGATTGTCTGCGGCGCTAAACGCGTCGCATGCCGCTCTCACTCGACAAGTGCAGGCAGTTCGTGCTGCACGAGAAGATATGACGGCGCTTAACGTCGGACAAACAGTAGCTAGGGAGAACACGATATTGTGGTCTCACTCTATTGAACTCCTTAACGAACACATAACCAATGCCACTAAGGCTATGAACGAGTTAGAGAGTAAAGGCGATTGGAGGGGCGCCCGAAGAATCCAAAACGACATTGAGGGGTTGAACAAACGTTTAGCGGAACTCAAAAAGAACTTGCTTGACTTCCGTGTTGACGCTATCACAGCGATAAGTGACGTACCGCTATCACCATCATTAATAGGTACGACTAACCAACAAAAGATCCAACAAGCGGCTATGAATGCGTTGGCATCGAAGTGGGGGTACCCTTCTAGTGCCTTAGCCTTAGCTAGTGGAGGGGCTCCCAGAAGTGGGGCTGCCGAGTTCGGTGTTGCAGTTGAGAAAATGGTCCGAAACGCTGCAATAGCTGCGGGGGCTAGGATGGATGAATTTAGTAGGAAGATCGTGGGCGACATTGCAGGGGTGCCTATTAGCGGTGAGGCCGATCGTGTTACCAATGAACTAGTCATCGACTTTAAGGCTATTAACGATACAACAGCAGATACCTTACGAAAGTACTCACAAGGGCTACTTAAGTTGGAAGATATCGTTGACCAGCAGGCTCTTGAGTATATTTACCAACTCGAAACTTATCGACGAGTTCTTAAGGCTCAGGGTAAGAACGTTACCGCACAGATTCAGCGGTTTAAGGGCTTTGGTACTACAGACGTAGCCGGCAACGTTATCACACCCGAAATGGCTGTCTCGATGGGAGCGGAATCCATTAACCTTCCTAACATGCAAGACGTGACATACCTATCTCGCTTACGAGCCGCACAAAATGCCAGAGCTCAAGCAGCGGCATCAGACGAAGTACTACGCCGAATGGATTCGGTGCTTTCAATTACGAATGAGGAAGTAGCTGCTAATGAACGTATTCGTTTGGCTGAGAAAGAAATCGTGGCCGATAAGGCTCGTGAAGAACAGTTAACCAAAAATGCCGCAGCCGCTACCCAGCAAGAGGCTGTATCGACCGAGGAGGTGGCCCGCGCTCGAGAGCAAGTTAAAGCTGCTGTCGAGACCGAAGGCGCTCTGGGCAAGACCCGCATAGCCACAACCTTAGAGGAACTACAATTAATACAACAAGAGTTGCGACTGCGTGTAGCTGCCCAGCAAGCGCTTGTCGGCAAGAAAGAGATAGCGGTTATTGGGGGCGAAGGCGACCTCGCTACTACTAGACGTGCAGCACAGGCCGCCAAGAATGTTACTATCTATGCTTCTGACATAGAGCGCGAAAAGGCTATTAAAGCTACTGAGAAGGCCGCCCGAGAAGCTAAGACGAAGTTAGATCTTGAAAAAGAGTCTTTGAAGGTAGCTAAGCTGCATCTTGGATCATTGCAGTCGCAGAGTAAAGAGCTAGCCGCAATGGTTGGTCAAGTACGCTTGCGGAACCAGGAAATGCAGAGGCAGGACGCTTTGTCGGCTGAGACTTTGT
>Ga0172368_10005895_pt1 | contig 13447 bp, 12 predicted proteins | sample Lak11m_FD_114540 | JGI IMG/M metagenome (GOLD analysis project Ga0172368, IMG submission 114540) | Freshwater microbial communities from Kabuno Bay, South-Kivu, Congo - kab_022012_11m | ecosystem: Environmental > Aquatic > Freshwater > Lake | place: Democratic Republic of the Congo: South-Kivu...
CGCGCTTGAGTCATACAAGCCGCACATGGCGGCAAAGGCGGTGCGCGCATTCCTCATCGAGGACATCAGCCGCACCTACATGAAGCTTGCCAAGAGGAGGATAGACGAGGAGGGGCCATCCTGCCCTGCCATGGGCGTGCTCTACCATTCCATATTCGATGCGCTTCGCATGCTTGCGCCGTTCGCCCCCTTCATAACGGAGGGCATCTACCGCTCGTTCTTCATGCGCTTCGAGGGCAAAAAGTCCATCAGCCTTTTTGCCTGGCCCGAGGCCGACAGGAAGCGCAGGGACGCGCTTTTGGAGCGGCATTTCGAGACTGCCATGGCAATCTCCACCGCGTGCGCAAATGCGCGCCAAAAAGCAGTGCTTCCGCTGCGCTGGCCGCTTGAGGAGGCGCGCATCGTCTCGGAGTCCACCGAGGTGCTCTCGGCAATCGAGCACCTTTCCGGCTTGATTGAGCTTCTCTCCAACGTGAAAAGCGCGAAGAACGCCAAGCAGCCAAAAACCGCAATCGAGGTCGTGGTGAACAAGGCAAAGGTGGGCGCGGCATTCAAGCGCGACTCGCCTGCAGCGCTTGAGGCGATTGCCGATGTGCCGCCCTCCGAGATGGAGAAGTGGCTTTCCGGCGGGGACAAGTCCTTCAAAGCCGGGAAATTCGAGCTTTCGCGCGAAATGGTGGAGATGAAGGAGAGCGCAGAGGGGTTTGCAATCGCATCGTTCGAGGGCGGAAAGGTGTTCCTCAAGACCGGGATGAAAAAGGAGCTTTACGAGGAGGCCATGGTGCGCGAGGTCGCGCGCCGCGTGCAGATGATGCGCAAGGAAAGGAAGCTGGTGGAGGCCGACACAATCGCGCTCCACCTGCACAGCGACGACAAGGAGCTTTCCGCGATAATGAAGAGGCACTCGGATGAAATCGCGCGCCAGGTGAACGCATCCTCGGTTTCATTCACCATCCCGCCGCACTCGGCAAAGAAAGAATGGGAAATAGGCGAGGCTGAGATGGTCGCTTCAATTGAGAAAAAGTAGCTTGTTTTGTCAGTTGCACTTGTTGACCCCTGGCGGCGTGCACGGGGTGCAGGTCTTGCCGTTGATGCAAACGCTATCCGAGCAGCCGGCGCCCAACGGGGGGTCCTGGTGGCAAATGCACCCCTGGGAGACTGTGCACGGCTGCGTGTATTGTATTGTGGGCATGTTGCAGGTGATGCCTGGGAATATCGCCCCTATGAATGCGGGGCCTATGGTCGTGATGAGCACCGCCATTATCGCGCCTGCCAGGCACGCAGTCGCCCAGACGTTTGAGCGCGACCTCGTTTCCGAGCCCATCATCTGGCCCGCCGCGTATATCGCCCCGGCGAGGACAATCATGAGCATGGCTGCGATTGGCATGATGGACATCAGCCCGACGCAGAGCTGGATTGCAGCGATATTCGCGCCATCCACTCCCGCCCCATAAGCAAGCGGCAGCGCAAGTGCGGCCAGGATGAAAAGCGCCCTTCCGGCATTCATGCCATGAGAAACAGCCCCAATATTTTTAACCACAAACCTTCGCGCGCACAAAAGCAGGTTTATATTCGTTTTCTCTTATATCGAGGAGCACGGAAGATAGGTGATGGTTTGATTTGCGAAAGGTGCAGTTCACAGGTATACATGGTCGAGAAGTGCAACTCATGCGGCAAGATGGTCTGCCAGTCGTGCGTGAAATCTGCGAAGCGCCTCAAGAAGGTGTCGCGCGTCGTGATTTGCCGCGACTGCTGGGGCGACATGAAGAAGCGCTCAAAATTCAAGGCGCTCTGAGTGCGCGCCATGCGCTGTCTTTTTTAATTATATCTCCGCCTTCTTTTCGGTGTTTCCATAGGCGCCATCAAACGTGTTTTTGGCAGGCAGGTGCTCGACTCGCGGGGCAACCCGGCAGTGCAGTGCGACGTCTCTACCGCGCGCGGCTTTGGCAGGGCTTCCTCGCCATCAGGCGCATCAACCGGCAGCCACGAAGCGCTTGAGCTTCGCGACGGCGGGAAGAAATGGGGCGGCAAGGGCGTGTCAAAGGCGATAGGCAGCATAAATTCAAGGATAGCGCGCGCGCTTGCCGGGCTGGAAGTGTCGGGCCAGCGCGCAATCGACGCGCGGCTGTGCGCGCTTGACGGCACCAAGAACAAAAGCAGGCTCGGCGCAAACGCCACCACCGCGGTGTCGCTCGCATGCGCGCAATGCGCTGCAAGCGAGGAAGGCGTTGGGCTTTACAGGATGCTTGGCGGCAGGAAACTTCCCGCGCCCATGCTAAACGTGCTCAACGGCGGCAAGCATGCGGGCAACGGCGTCTCCATGCAGGAGTTCATGGTGATGCCCCTCCAATTCCCATCGTTTTCCGAGGCCCTCCGCGCAGGCACGGAGATTTACCATTCATTGCGCGGCATAATCGCGAAGAAATACGGCGGCGCGGCAACTGGCGTGGGCGACGAGGGCGGGTTTGCCCCCCCGTGCAAAAGCACGCGCGACGCGCTTGAGCTTCTGGAGCGCGCAATCGGGGAGACGGGATACCAGAAGAAGGTGAGGCTGGCAATGGATGCCGCGGCATCCTCTTTCTACGACGCAAAGCATTCGCGCTACTCGGTGGACGGCAAGCGCCTGTCTGCGGACGACCTGTCGGACTTCTACGTTTCGCTTGCGCGCAGCTACCCGATAATAAGCCTGGAGGACCCGTTCTGCGAGGAGGCGTTCGCCGATTTTGCCGCCCTTAGGAAAAGGCTCTCAGGCAGGGTGCAGCTGGTGGCTGACGACCTCACGGTGACTTGCATTCCGCGCCTGTCCCACGCCATAGGCTGCAAATCTCTTTCCTCGCTTCTCCTGAAGGTGAACCAGGTGGGCACGCTTTCCGAGGCAATCGATGCCGCCATGCTCTGCCGCAGGAACGGCCTTGGCGTGGTGGTGTCGCACCGCTCCGGCGAGACCGAGGACGCATCCATCGCGGACATTGCGGTTGGCCTTGGCTGCGGGCAGATAAAGTCAGGCGCCCCGTGCCGCGCCGAGCGGACGGCAAAGTACAACAGGCTGCTCCAGATAGAGGAGGAACTGCCCCATGGCAGCTTTGCAAAGGCGTCAGGCATCGTATTATAGGTTTTATGAAAGAGGTATCCCCATGCTTCTGTGGTCCAATGAAAAGGAGCAGTTCTCGCGCATTTCGCTCCTCTTCACGCTCTCGTTTTCCATCCTTCTGGTGATGGGCACGCTTTGCATGGTGTTTGCAAACTTCGGCCTTGGCGTGGTGCTCTTCAGCCTCGGCGTGGTGCTCCTTGCCGGGAACGAGTACCTCGTCTTCAAGCGCCTGAGGCGCAACGAAGGGGCAAGGGACTCGCGTTCGCCATCAAAGCCTATAGAGGACCTCATGAACTTCGCAATCCTCGCCTACATACTCCCGTCCACCTCGGCGATTTTCCTCTACTTCTTCGCGGACATGAGCGTGCAGGTGCTGGTGGTGGTTTTCGCAGGCTTCATACTCACGAGCATAAAGATAGTCTCGCGCACCGTGCAGTTCTACTTCTCAAAGTAGGGGAAATGGGGAGAAAAAAACAGGAAGGAAAGGAAAAGCAGAATGGAAAAAAGGGAAGCGCTACTTCTTCGCGTACTGCTTCTTCACGCCGTATTCCGGGTGCTCCACGACATCCTTGAGCTGGGCGGTGAGGAAATCCACCATCCTCCCGCTGTCCTCCGTGCCGATTATGACGTTTGAGCGCCAGCTCCACTGCGCAGCCAGGGTCGCCTTGTCGCCCTCGTTGCCCACCACGTAGCCAGACGTGACCGTGAGCAGGTAGGGCCTTCCGGTCATTTCCTTGCGGAACTCCTTTTCGAACTTTTCCACAAGCTTGCCAAGCCTGTTGTCAGCCTTCGCCTCAGGCTTTTTTTCTTCATTGTCCTTCTTCTTGTTTTCAGCCATAGAAAAACCTCGCAAATCGTGTTTTCTGCCCTTTGCCCCAAAACAAATTTAATCCCCCATGCCGCCGCCGTGTTTCCGGGAATAGTTTTATAAACTGATGTGGTAATAAAACAAATTAAGTGGGGTGGTAATGTGGATAATAATGAACATAGCACATCGAAATCCGCCAGAATACAGTCAACAGCAATCCCTTCATCTGAAGACATGCTTGCCATGGTGGAGAGGGCGGAAGCGCAGCTTTCCAACATCGTCGAGGCTAGGGCAAAGCTCATGCAGCTGCGCATAATCGAAAACCTCATAGACGAGATAGAAAGCCGTGAAACCGACCTTGACGCCACCCAGAACAGGCCAGGCCGCAACACCCGCAAGATGCCCGCCCAAGACGCAAACGACCTTCTTGACCTGATGAACAAGGCAAAGGCGCTCCGCGTGGAAATCGAAAATATGGGCTACGACACGCAGACACTCACGCTTGATGAGCTGGATACCCAATATGACCAGCTTTCGGAAAAGAGGGACGAACTTAAGCAAATCGCAGACGACCTTGCAGCAGCAGAGCGCCCTGCCGAGGTTCCGTTCCTTACTCTTGGCCCCGTCGAAAAGGCGGCTACAGAAATAAACGAAGCCACTGCCAAGGAAATCAAGATTCACATCCGTGCAATAGACATAGAGATTGCCCGCAACAAAACTAGGATGGATGCGCTTGCAGCAGAAGCCGAGGCGGCCAGGGGGGCCAAGGAGGAAGCCGGCAAAATCCGCGAGAAGCTCGCAGGCATTGACATTGGCAAAATCGAGGCGGAAATCGACGAGCGCAAAAAGAGGCTGGGCGAGCTTGAGCGCGAAATCCCGCAACTTCAGGAGAGCATTGACAGGCGCGCCGCAGAAGTTATGGCTGCGGGTGCGAGCGAAAAGGAAGCGGCGGACGACATCATAATCACGAACCTGCAGCACGCCATAGAGCGCAAGGTGCAGGTAATCGAAAGGATAAGCGCCAGGCTCGAAGTCCTCGAACAGCAGCTCATTTTTGCAAAGGAGGCCGGGCAGCTCCTTGAGGCGCTTGACGCAAAAGCACAACGGCTTGCAGAGTTTGAGAGAAGGATTGCGCATCTCAAAGATGCGCAGGCTGCCCTGAAGCGCCACCGTGAGGAAAAGGTGGCTTACCTGGAAGGGAAAATGCCCGCCAAAGCCGCCAAGCCTGCGCCTGAGGTGGCAAAAAGCGATGCTGGCGAGGGCAAGAAGACAATTTTGGACAAACCAAGCGCGGAGGAAGCCCCCAAGAACGAGCAAACATGCGCCAAGGAAAAGAAGGCAGTCATCGAGGACTACGCCAACCTCCTGCGCGCAAAGCAGCGCGTGAGGAACGCGCTTGTGGGCTACAAGGCAAACGGCTCCAAGCTCAGGGATGCCGCCCGCTGGATGCTTAATGTAGAAAACGATGACAAGTACCTTGCGCGCGAGGCTGAAATACGCCGGAATTTCGTTGGCCTTGTGGATGCAGGCGTCGCAGCGGCAGGCAACGACCGCGTCGGGCAGAGGGGCGCGGTCAAGGACATTTATGGCGCCGTCGCGGAAAGGTTTGCCCGCGGAAGGAGCAGGGTTGACAGGGCTATGATGTGGCTGAGGAAGCCTTCTGTTACAGTGGCAAGGATTGCAATCGGCCTGGGCCTGGTCGGCGCGACCATGCTCACAGGCGGGCTTGCCGCGGCAGCAGGCGTCGGCATTGCCATCGGAGTGGGCAACCACATAGTCGGAGGCATTGGCAGGTACATTTCCGTGGACGCGCTTTATGACAAGGTGCGCCAGAAGAACACAGGCAAGCAGAGGAAGGGCGAATACGCGGTTGCCAACTCCCTCATGTACGCAAACCCGGACGGCGTCAGGGATAAAATCGACGCAGTTTATGGCGGCGACAGGAACATATCTGGAGCAGAGCTTGACAGCCAGTCCATGAGGGCTGCCAAAAACACATGGATAAACCGCGTGATAAAGAAAACGCTTGCGGTCGCGGCGGCGGTGCTCCCGCCCGTGGTGGCGAGCTGGCTGCACGGGCACAACCCAAACCCGGAGCCAAACCCGCACCCGGAGCCAAACCCTCAGCCGGAGCCAAATCCGCTTCCCCCGGTCGTGCCATCCTCAGACATCTATGTTGTCCCTGACAATGGCGGCATCTGGCACATCTGCGAGAAGATAGTCGCAGACAAGCTGCCTGGCTTTGAGCACCTTTCGGTGGCTGACCAGAACATGGTGATTGATGCCATGAAGGACCAGATTGTGGCAGACCCGGCAAAGTTCGGGCTTGAGCCTTCCGAGATAATCCCAAGGGCAATCGAGAATGGCGGGCCATGGCTCCACAAGGGGGCTGACCTGATATATACGAACAGCAACCTGCAGGACGCCCTCCAGAACTGGCACGTCCCGAAAAGGATAGTGGACGTGCTGGGGATGAAGAACCTTGCAACCTCCATCCCGGTTGGCCGTGGGGCGCTTTCACAGGCTGCAGCATATGCGTCGCACGCAGCCATGCGGGGCGCAGTGGTGCGCTAGGCCTCCCCATTTTTTCCTTTTTTCTGTTTTTCTTTTATTTTTCAAGGATTAGCCTAAGGCAGGAAACGCCTCGGACAGGACTTGAACCTGTGACCTATGGATTGCAGCCGCGCTTGCGCGCGATAACAGTCCATCGCTCTACCGTTCAGTCCCAGGAGGCAGTCCCTCCTGAAATGACTGAGCTACCGAGGCACATTGCTTCTCTAACTCAGAGAAATCAGTTGTGAGGTATATGTCTAAAGCTTTATAAAAACGTCTTAGCTCGGGCGGTATGACCACAATTATTCTAAAACCCGCCTTTTCCAAATCCCGAATCTTGCATAAAAGCTTGTAAGCTTTTTCTTCTCCTCTCCACATAGTGCACTCAATTATCAAAGACCCTATTCTAAAATCCGGAAAGTAATAGCCATCTTCGCCTTTTACTAACGGTTCATATTCATATACTATTCCTTTTCTGTACAACATATCTGCCACTTTCATCTCGAGAGAATTCCTTATCTTTTCCCCTCTGGCACTTGTATATTTGTACCCTCCAATCTTCTTGAAACGTCTGTATTGATCCATATAATATTCAATCGGCTTCTCTTTTTTCATTTTTCTGTGCCAAGCTTTGAGATTTCTTGAACTTCCTACCATCATCTTCTCGAAGTTAGATTGCCACGTTCCATTCATTTTCTTAGATGAGAGACAATTCTTTCCGCCTTTTATTCGCCCCCAATTTGATGGCAACTTATGCCTGATCTTAGCATTTGCTTCAGCCTCAGGTATCCCTAGAAATAGAACTATTGCTCTGAAGCGTTCTTCTGAGATATTATATGTCTCGTTCTTATAGTAATAGAGAGTAATTGAAGGTATTCCGGTCGCTTTGATAAGCTTTCTTTCTGAACCTGCCTTTCTGATTGCTGCAACAATTAGCTTCCTTAATTCACCCTTATTCATCTTGATGAACATGTCCTATTTTATCTCATAAATGTTTAAAACTCTACCTTTCGTAGTAAGCTAACGGGGCATCTTATTTAAGCCTTCAAAATAAATCCAAAAAACTTCAATGCCACTGGCCGGATTTGAACCAGCAACACATCGGTGTCAGAAACACAGTTCCGGCGTATGCCGTCAAAACTGCGATGCTTCAGCCGATTGCTCTCCCAGGTTGAGCTACAGTGGCGTGCAGACGCAGATTTGATGAAAAACGTTAATAAATGCAGCCTCAGGCGTGTTTGCCTGAAAGCAGTGCGATTGCCTTTTCATGCGGCGCATCCGTCCTCACGGCTGTCGGGCAAAAATGCGTGCGCGAGGCGGAAAAGCCCGCGCGCCCAAGCGTTTCCACGGCGTCATCAATCGGGAGTATCTTCACGCCTTGCTTCTTTGCAATGACGTGCAGGTCGTAGTAGCCAAGCGAGGGGATTTTCGCCTCTGCCGAAATGGTGTGCAGCATCTTCTCAATTTCCTTTGCCTTCGCGCCCCCCCTTTCCGCATTGAGGGCAAGCATCCTCTCCGCAAGCGCGCCATCCCAAAGCGCGCCCAGATGCATGGGGCCGCCGTGCATCAGCTGCGCGCCACATGACGGGCACTCCTTCAGAAGGGGCAGCCTCTTTCCCTCGCGCCACTGGCAGGACGGGCAGTAGGAGATGTAGCCAAGCTTCTTCATGGTGTCCACTGCTTTTTCCGCGCCTTCCTCAACTCGGAAAAGCACTTTCACGTAGTGCCTGTGCGAAAGCGTGAAAACAGGCGTTGCGGCAAGGTTGAAAGGCGCAAATGTGCGCGCCACCGAGGCAGCCAGTATCCTGCATGCGTTCTCATGGCAAAACTCGTTGTTCAGAGGAGTTGCCGCATAATTCTTCAGGCACGCGGCGTGGTGCGCGCCGCAAAGCACCGCAACGTCGGTTGCGGTTGCGGACAGGTGGCCCCCGCGGTTGGCGGCAAGGCAGCGCGCGGCATCGTGCAGGAACGGCTGCGGCGAGCCGAAAGGGTCAAGCTCCACAAAATCAAATGCGTTTTCCCGCATGAACTCATTGGCATCGGCGCATGCGAGGCTGCATTTCACCTTGTTCCTGGCTGCGTTTTTCCTCGCGCATGCAATCGCCGCCCTGTTGGCGTCCACCAGCGCGAGCTTTCCCACGTTTCCATTCTCGAGCTTGTAGCGGAGCCCGCGCGCGCCTGATGCGCACATGGCATCCGCCACATCCATTTTCTCCCCAAGCGCGCCTACGGCAAGCGAAAAGAGCGAGCGGCAAAGCTCCATTTGCGGGTTGTAGAAAACTCCCTTGGCCAATGCGATTTTCGCCTTCCCTTCCACGATTGCGCCTGCCATGGGGGCTATTGCCTGACAAAGCAATAAAAAATGCGCGTGCGTCTCTCTTGCATGCAAGTGGAAATACGCCGTTCCATCATCTCCGGCGAAGCGCCGGCCCCGCCTTCCGCGCCGTTTGCGCACCGCGCGCTCGTGATTGCCACGCTCTCGCCGGGGCAGACCCAGATATCCGGCCTTCCCGCGCTGCAGGGCATCCAGTCCACAATCTCCGCCTGCCGCTCATTGGGCGCGGACATCGTGCAAAGCGGAGGCGTTGCTGACGTTTTCGGGCCTGAGGCGATTGGCAAGCCCGACACGGTGGATTGCGCTGCAAGCAACACCACCCTCAAGCTCATGCTCCCGCTGTGCGCCTCCCTCGCTTCCGAGGTGAAAATATCCGTCTCAGGCGCGCTTTCAGGAAAAAACCTCACGCCATTCCTTGACTTCCTGAAGGAAGCCGGGGCGGAAGCCGCATACAGCGCATCATTCCCGGCAAGGGTGCGCGGGCCTGTTTCGCTTGAGGAAAAGCTATTTCCCGGCGGCTTAGGCTCCCAGTTCCTCTCCGGCATCCTCCTCTGCGCTCCGCTTCTTGGGGGCGGCGCCTCGCTTGGCATCGAAGGCAGGGTGCCTGGCTGGCAATATGCCAAGGAAACAATTTCCATGATGAAGGAATACGGCATCGCTTTCTACTCTGATGCATCCGATTTCCTCGCATTGCCCGGCGGGCAGTCCTATCTTCCCCCCTCGGAGGCAAGCGTGCCTGCCAGCCCCTACCTCTCCTCCTATCCCCTGCTTTCAGGCGCGCTTTCAGGCAAGGCAACAGTGCAGGGGAGCTGCGACTGGCAGTCGCACGTTTCAATTTTCCGCGAATTTGGCGCAGGCGTCTCCATCCGCAAGCATGGGATTTCCGTCTCCGCAGGCTCGCTGCCAGGCGTTGAGATGGATGCTGCCGATGCCGGGCTTTTCCTGCCCCACGCGCTCGTGCTTGCAAGCGCATCGGGCGGCAGGACAAGGATAAACGGCTTAGGCTTGCTGCCGCAGCGCCATCAGGCGCGCGCGCAGAAGCTTTCGCGCGAGCTTGGCAAGATGGGCGCAAAAATCACCGAGGAAAAGGGAGGCTTCACCATAACTGGCGGCAAGCTTGCAGGGGCAAAGGTGGAGCCCGACGGGGACGCGGCAGTGGCAATGGCATGCGCGGCAGCCGCGGTGTGCGCGTCCGGGCCGACCACAATAATCGGCGCGGAGTGCGTGGAGAAAACCTACCCCGGATTTTTCCGCGACCTGGTTTCGCTTGGCGCCATTGTGAGATAAAGCTTCAACGGCCAATGCGTGCGCTATCTGCATAGTTTTGCATAAGTGCGCAAGCGCTGCCTTGGAATTATTGCAAGAGGGCAGCAGCGCTTCCGCTGCTGGGAGTTTTCCTTCTTGCGCGTCAGCCTTACAGCTCGCCAACGCGGCGCTTCAGCTTGCGCTTCAGTCGCTTGCGCCTCTTCTTGAGCCACTTCCAGCGCATGCGGCCTTTCTTCTTCCATTTCCTTGGTCTTGATCCCAATAAGTCACCTAATGAATATGTTGTGCCGTCAGTGGCACCATTATTGCCCAATAGGTATAAAAAGGCTCCTAAATCGCCCTCGAAGGGCTACTCCCGCCACTTCTTCCGGTAGGCGTCGATGAGCCCGTGCGCGTAGTTTATGCACCCGAACGCCGTGACATAATCCTTCTTCGCCAGGAAATATTCCGTGTCCTTGCAGTAGCGGCGCGCGAGCTCAATCACGTCCTCGGTATCCGGCGTCACCTTCACTTCGCCCACGTTCTCGTGGAACTGTTTTATGTCGGACTGTATCCTCTCGGCGTCTGTTGCAATTTTCTTCTTCACCGCCACGTCAACCCCTCTCCATGTACCTGCCGCGCCTTTCAATCTCCTGCGCCATCCTCACAACTGACGGCTTGCCGCCTGCGCGCAGGTAGGCAGCGGCAAAAGCATTTCCCGCTTTGCCGCCAAGCGCGCGCTTCATTGTAACAATGTCCGTTCCCTTGTCCTCGGCATCGTGCGAGATGCTTCCCAGCCCGAAATCAATCACTGCCATGCCGTCTTTCGTATTCATCAAATTCGCAGGCGTGAAATCGCCGTGCACAACATCCACGGAATGGAGCGATGCCAATATGCGCGCGGCGGAAACGATTTCGCGCGAGGTTATGCCGCGCACCCTCATCTCGCGATAAAGCATTTTTCCCTTCAGGAATTTCATGCGTATTGCAAAATCCGAAACCTCGTAGACAACAGGGCAGGGCACGCCTGCCTCCTTGGCGCGCGAAAGCAGCCTTGCCTCGCGCCGCGTGCGCCCGCGCCGTATCCTTTCGTCAAGCTCACGCGCCCTGTAGCGCTTCTGCGGGCGGAATTTCTCCACTGCCCAAAAGCCTTGCACGCGCACTTTTTCCAGGACTGCTTCGGCTCCCTTCATTTTCATCATGGCTCCTCAGGCAATGGACGGCAGGCTCACGAGGAACAGCGACAGCGCCACCGCGCCAAGCCAAATCCTCCAGTCCCAGGCAAACACCTTGCTGCCGTCCAGCGGGTAAAACGGTATGAGGTTGAAAAGCGCGAGCCACGCATTCACCATGAAGCCAATCGAAAGCACCCTGCCAAGCTGCAGCGGCATGTCGAGGAACAAAAGCGGCGCAAGGAAAAGCGCGCACAGCATCCAGTTCGCCGCCGGGCCTGCAAGGGAGATTATCCCGTTTTCCTTTATGGAAATGGGCCTCATGGCATAGATGTACACCGCGCCTGGCGCTATGAAAAATATCCCCGCGCCCGGGCCCCAGATTATCTGCGGCACCACCACAAGCGCAAGCGCGAATGCAAGGCCTGCCGGCCATGCCACAAAACGGGCGCGCGCGCCGTACTTTATCGCGTAGTACTTGTGCGACATCTCATGGAGCACAAAGCCGCTGCCCAGAGTCACAATCGCCGATGCCATGTAGAAAAGGAAGGTGGACGGCTCGAGCTTCAGGCCAAGCTGGTAGAACGTGAACACCAGCGCCACGGCAAGCACCGACACTATGATGTCGAATGCCTCCTGCCTGTCGATTGTCATCTTGCCCGGATTAATCATATTGGCACCCAAAATCCATCAGCGCGGGCATCTAGCGGTACATGGTGTTTGCCTCTCCCTTGGCAAACTTCTTTATCTTGTCCACATACGCCTTGGTGATGGACGGCTTTACGCTCTCCAGCGCCTCGTCGAAGTCCTTGGCTTCCACCTTATCCACGCCCACGCCGCGCCTGATTGCCGCCATGCCTGCCTCGCGGCACACGTTCTCAAGGTCTGCGCCCGTGTAGCTGTCGGTCTTCTTCGCAATGTCCGCAAGGTCTATCCCCTTTGCAAGCGGCATTGACTTGGTGTGTATCTTCAATATCTCAAGGCGCGTCTTCTCCTCGGGCGGGGGTATCTCTATCACCCTGTCGAACCTTCCGCCTCGCATGAGCGCCATGTCCATAAGCTCAGGCCTGTTCGTGGCGGCAATCACCACCACGTTTTTCAGGCCGGTCAAGCCATCCATCTCGGTGAGCAGCGTGTCCACAATCCTTTCCGTGACGCGGTTGCCCTCGTCCCCGCCGCCCCTGGAAGGCGCGATGGAGTCGATTTCATCTATGAAAATCACGCAGGGCGTGGCCATGCGCGCCTTCCTGAAAGTTTCGCGCACCGCCTTCTCAGACTCGCCCACCCACTTGGAGAGCACTTCCGGCCCCTTTATCGAGATGAAGTTCGCCTCGGTCTCGGTGGCGACCGCCTTGGCAAACATCGTCTTTCCAGTGCCCGGCAGCCCCACAAGCAATATTCCTTTCACCGGCCTGATTCCCATCTTGGTGAATATCTCAGGGCGCTTGAGCGGCAGCTCCACTGCCTCCTTCAGCTCCTTTTTCACGTTGTCCAGCCCGCCGATGTCGCCCCACCTGATGTTGGGCCTTTCCACGAACACCTCGCGAAGCGCGGACGGGCGCACCTCGCGCAGCGCATTGAAGAAGTCCTCGCGCGTCACCTTGAGGTTGTCAAGTATTTCCGCAGGTATGAATTCCTGCTCAAGGTCTATCTTCGGAAGTATCCTCCTCAGCACCTTCATCGCGGCTTCCTTTGTGAGCGAGGAGACGTCCGCGCCGGTGTAGCCGTGCGTGATGCCTGCAAGCTCGTCGATGTTCACGTCCGTGTCAAGCGGCATGGAGCGCGTGTGTATCTGTATGATTTCCTTCCTGCCTTCCCTGTCCGGCACGCCAAGCTCGATTTCGCGGTCAAACCTGCCCGGCCTGCGAAGCGCAGGGTCTATGCTGTTCGGCCTGTTGGTGGCGCCGATTACGATGACTTGCCCGCGCGCCTGCAGGCCGTCAAGCAGAGTGAGCAGCTGGGACACCATCCTGCGCTCCACCTCGCCAGTGACGTGCTCGCGCTTGGGCGCAATGGCATCTATCTCATCCATGAAGATGATGGAAGGCGCGTTCTCTTGCGGGTCCTTGAAAAGCTGGCGCAGCTTCTCCTCTGACTCTCCCACGAACTTGGAGACAAGCTCAGGCCCGCCTATGTGTATGAAGTTTGCCTCGGACTCCGAGGCGACGGCGCGTGCCAGGAGCGTCTTTCCTGTGCCTGGCGAGCCGTAGATGAGCACCCCTTTTGGCGCCTCGATGCCAAGC
>Ga0172368_10005897_pt1 | contig 13443 bp, 12 predicted proteins | sample Lak11m_FD_114540 | JGI IMG/M metagenome (GOLD analysis project Ga0172368, IMG submission 114540) | Freshwater microbial communities from Kabuno Bay, South-Kivu, Congo - kab_022012_11m | ecosystem: Environmental > Aquatic > Freshwater > Lake | place: Democratic Republic of the Congo: South-Kivu...
CTAATTGAACGTTTGTTACCCAAATCTATTCATGCTGTTACTGCCAAAGGGTTTGAGTTGAAAATCGCTCTTTTTGTTCTGACCTGTTCTCTCAACTTCCTTTGGTAGCAACTTGGGTTAATTAAGGAGAAAACATGTCACAGAAAACATCAGTCTTCGTAGATTTAAGCCATATCATTGAAGATGGATTAGTCACTTATAAAGGATTGCCTGCGCCTATCATTTGCGATTATTTAAGTAGAGAAAAATCAAAAGATGTATATGAAACAGGCACACAATTCCAAATCGGAAAAATTGAAATGGTGTCGAATACTGGCACATACATTGATTGTCCTTTTCACAGATATGAAAATGGCAAAGATTTATCGGAAGTTGGGCTTGAAGCTTTTGCAGATATTGACGGAATTGTCATTCGCGCTGATTATCGAAAAGGACTGGCTATCGGCGCTGAATTTTTCCAAGGAAAAGACCTTCAAGGCAAGGCGGTTTTGGTGAACACAGGTTGGGATACTTTCTGGAATACCGAAGTATATTTTCAAAATCATCCGCACCTGACCGCAGATGCCGCCGAATATTTGCAAAGGTGTGGCGTAAAATTAGTTGGTATAGATTCGATGAATATAGATAGTATTCAAAGGAAGTCCAGGCCAGTACATTCGATTTTGCTGGCATCCGAAATTTTAATTGTTGAGCATCTTTGTAATTTGGGCAGCTTACCGGATACAGGCTTCACATTCAGTGCTGTTCCACCAAAGGTCAAAGGTATGGGCACTTTCCCTGTAAGAGCAATGGCAAAGCTAAAATAAAACCGCCCAGTTTCTAAAGGTCAAAAGTTTGCCAACACCGCATGTCCAGCATCTTGGAGCGGGTTGCCGCCGGCGCCAGCATGCATGGCTGCCAAGACCGAGTCATCATCAACCATTGTAGTAACTAATATTGCCCTTACCTTTATTTTCCCATCCGGTAGGTGCAAACTTCTATTCTTTATGAGTTACTAGCGCTATTGATCTTGCGATAGCTGGCTAGATTGTATCGGGAGGTTGCCATTTCTTGAGAGTTAGCTGCCCGGCAAATTTGACAGGTCCCTTATATTGCAGATTCATCGTTGAGGCCGCGATCTCACATTACACAGAGATTAGCAACAAAAAAAACAAAAACGTCCCATTTTTAGGAAATCTTTATCCACAAAACCAATCGAAGACTTATATTTTTACATAAAAGCAGAACTCCGGAGATGATTTTTGTCATCTCCGGAGTTCTGTGCTACCCGATTTACATCAGGCGGCCCCGACGGGGGTGGGGCACTACTCCAAGTAAATTCGGGGGGACAGGATTACCCTGGAATTTACTTGAGATTGTAAAAGAACATCAACAGACAGCTAAATCTGTCACCTGCATTTTACATCATATCAAGTAATTTCACAATAAATAAGCAGTTTCTGGGTTTTTGACCCACGCTGTTTTATCTTATTAAAAGCGGGTGCTTTTTTCTCAAAATCTTTGGCTTATAACTTCTCATCTCACCTAAAAGATATTGCCGATAAACTACAGAAGGAGTGTCGATAAGTTGCCGATAGTAACACTTTCGGTTCGCTGGAGACCAAGCTCTTTGGTCAAACTGCCAGCCACCTTATTGCTCGGCCAAAATTAACAGGCACGCAATCTTACCTGGGGACCGCTTGCTTCTAAGCTCCTGAGTTCCAACCAACCCTTGGCTACTTCGGTGATGACCTGTAACGCATCAATGCTACCCCCTGCGTCGCCCTTTTCGAAATCGTTTTCGATGTTGCCCATCTGATTGGTGATTTGAGCCAAACAAATTACATCCTGGGCTTTGGCTTCAGCGAAGGCGTACAGCGCTGAAGCCTCCATCTCCACGCCTAAAATCCCCTCCGCCTGGCTGAAGGCAATTGCCATTTCGGTTTCCCGAAACGGAGCATCCGTGGTCCAAGTGGCTCCACAGATAACTCGCAGGCTGGATTTCCCGAAGATGGTTTTTAAACGGGCCAGTAATATCTGGTCGATTTCACTGTAAGATGAAGGCGGAAGGTAATGATAACTGGTGCCTTCATCGCGCAAAGCTTTCTCGATTAGCACGAAATAGGGAGGTTGACCCTGGGCTGCAATTTGCCCAGCAGAGGTGACGCTGATCAGCAACTGACATCCGCTGGCGAACAACTCTTCCGCGACGAGTACTGCGAAAGAAGCGCCAACCGCGCAGCCCACAATGCCAAATTCTATTCCAGCGTATTTGAAGTTGTACAGGCGAGTATGGTAACAAGCCCAGTGAAGATTGGGGTGGGCCAGACCGGTTTCTAAAAGGTTTTGAACAATATCGCCGTCTGGATCCAAGATGCAAATCTTCGGGAGGCTGCCTTCCGGGATTGCCTTTTGCCGTTTGGCTTCTCTCAATAAATTTTCAGGGGTAAAGACTGACGGGGATTGATAATCTTTATTGGTAAGGATGGGAAAGCGGTTTGAGTCTGACATAAATGACTTTATGCTCCAGTGTTATTGTAGATTTCAGATTAGGCTAGGCTTTCCGCCCCAGAAGACCGTAATGATAGGGCGGTAAATCGGCTTTTGGCTTGACCAGCTCAAAACCAGCCTGTCTCAACCAGTCCTGACATTGTTCAGGCCGGGGGCGGATTCTGAGAGATGGCCCGCGCGGTGTGGTGGCATCATAATTCCAGTGAATTACTCCCACTTTTCCACCCGGCGCAAGAATTCTACTCGCCTCGGATAAGATTTTCAACGGATCTTCGGCGTGCAGGATATTAAAGAGCATTACGTATTCACAACTACGGTCGGGCAAACCAGTTCCGATCTCAATAAAATCCCGCTGGATGGTGATCACATTCTTCAACCCGGCTTCTCTGGCTTTCTTTTGAACAGCCTGAATCATTTCTTTCTCGATGTCCAGAGCATAAATCATCCCTTGGTTCTTTCTGGCTGCCGGGATTGTGAAGGTTCCATAGCCGCAGCCCAAATCAACGATCTTTCCAGCCAATCCCTGGATTTCCAGACCATCCAGGATTGCTTCTGGATCGAAAAACTGATCCCACATTTGTTCATTCGGCATGCCACTTTCTCTTGTTTTCATCTTCACCTTCCAAATAATTAAAGTTGTTGTTCGCTTGATTGGATTTTAATAAGGAGCCTGGCAGAATTCGCTTTTATCCGAACCCCGCCAGGCGGCAAGTTCTTGCGTTAAAACACAAGTACTTTGTCTGCTTCCATTGTCCAGTTTGTCAATACTTCCATCGTTCCAACCTGGATGTTTTCCATCAAAGCGTTTGGCCCGAGACCTCGGGCCTTCTGGCAGGTCCCTCAAGTAGCCACTTCACCCCCGCGAAGGATGGCGGTGAACATGCGCTCGATGTTGTAGTAGCCCTGTGGGGTTTCCTGTCCTTTGATGGCACATTGCACTCCATCGCCCATCAAAAAGACACGAATACGATTCTCCTCGCGCTTGGCCAGGTTCATGGCCAGGCGCAGGGCGTTATATGGACGTTCGTTGCCATACGGTCCGTCATTGATGATGATCAAGTAGCCAGTTGGTTTGATCTCGGTCATATTTCATTCTCCTTGGTCGGTGATTTTCCTCGAGCCAGTTTTGCATCGGCTTCCAGGTGCTCGGCTAGAACTTCCCGCATCAACTCGCAAGCTTGTAGAATTTTTGGATTGCTCAAGCTGTAAAAGGCATTCAGCCCCTCGCGCCGAACAACGAGAATGCCCCGCTGGCGCATGAGTGCCAGGTGCTGCGAGAGATTGGACTGGCTGATTTCCAGCGCAGCCGCCAACTCGGTGACGGTCAGTTCACGTTTGCGCAATGCATCTATGATTTCCAATCGCTTGGGGTTGGCCAAAGTGTGACAGATTCCCGCATGTAATTTGTACAACTCGCGATCAGTCATAAGAATGCCTTGTTATATTAGAAGTTTAGAATATTGTAATGTTCTTATTGAACAGCGTCAATTGTTTACGAAGAAATCATGATGATAACAAATGCAGGAAGTTGGGAGCAGTTGAATTGGGCGCGATTTCTACAAACCCTGCTACAGGGCAGCAGAAGAAATGCTTAACGCTGGAACTGTTTACGCAGAAACGACAGCGCCAACAGTTGCGTCGATAATTAGCGCCTTGTAAATTTTCCCCATTTGAGCAGGAGGCGGGCTCAGCTTGTTTTCCAGCCACCATTCGATCAAGGCAAGCAGAGATGTTGCGATGTGATTCCCTGCGATATTGGCGGGGATTTGACAGTTGGGTTGGTGCAAAGGGGTGCAGGAATTCTGAAATATCGTGGATATATTCTCAATCACTGATTTACGAATACGCGTTGCACTCTGACTTTTCAACAAGACCCGAAAGAGATCAGAATTTTGGTGAATGTACTCAAAAATGAGTTTCCCCTCCACCTCAATGGCAGAGTCTTCCGATTTGCTGGCCAGAGTCTCGATATGATGAATTAACTCGGCCAGCCCTTCGTCCAGCATCTCCATCAATAACTCATCCGTGCTGTTGTAATGTCTGAAAAAGGTAATGTAAGCTACCTCTGCACGGCTGGTGATTTCCTTGATGGAAATGGAAGCAAAATCTTTTTCCAGGATCAATGAAATCAGAGCCTCCCGCAAAATTCGACGGGTTCGGCGGACTCTCGGATCAATTTTTATAGGGGCAGTTTTCTTTGGCATAGCCATCTAGTTTTGTTACAAAATATGGTATTTATTACTTATGTACCATTAAAGCCAGATCTGTGATTGACTTCAAATCCAATTTAGTTACAATGCTGAACATAAGTTATTTAGTATAACATTAAGGAGAAAAAATGAAATCCATTATCGGTACAGGGAAAACTGGAAAGACTTGCACGCCTCAACGTATTCCCAACAGCGCAAAGATGACGGTAAATAGCCTTCAAAATGCGTATGATGAGATCGCCGATCAATATGAAAAAAAGATTTGGTTCGACCAATATATTCTTGGCGTGGCGCAACTCAGGAAAAAACTGTTGTTAAAGGCAACAGGTAAAATTCTGGATGTGGCTTGTGGGACGGGCTTGAACCTTCCAATGTTTCCTTCCAACAATGAAATAACAGTGGTTGATATGAGTCCCAAAATGCTGGAGTTTGCTGGCAAGAATGCAAGCAAATATGGGCTGAATGTTAATCTTGCGGTGATGGATGCAGAGAAGCTTGAATTTGCAGATGGAATTTTTGACACCGTGGTTTCCACCCTGTCCACTTGCACTTTCCCAAACCCAATCAAAGCCATACAAGAAATGAAACGCGTTTGTCGACCGGGCGGGCTGATCCTGCTTCTGGAACATGGTCATAGCAATTTGCCTTGGCTTGCAAGGTTTCAAGATCGCAATGAATATCGGCATTATCTGGATCATGCGGGATGCCGCTGGAATCAAGAGCCGTTGGATTTGGTTCAATCAGCAGGGTTAAAAGTGTTGAAAAGCAAGCGCACCATATTGGGCATGTTCCACTCAATCGAAGCAACCCCGTAAGGTAAATCATAGTCAAAAGCTCTCAACTGTATATTGAACCCCTGACTATCTTGCATGCCATGATTTGGCGATCAGTGGCCATCTTGCCTTTCCCCGCATCTTAGCACTTACCATTTTTCTCTTAATTTTTGGCGCTCTTTGCTTTTGATTTTTAAGACAGTTGCTGCACGCTTTGGGCAGCTTGGACCTGGCGCAAGCCGCTCTCAGGTGAAAAAACACGCGGAGAGTGATTTTGAATCTGTAGGGTAAGACCGTATCCTTGTAAATTGCTGAAAATATATTGGCACATGAAACGTTATTACCAGGAGTCAGATCTCGTTACTTGGATCAGGTTTTTGGGTTAACTTGAGATTGGCAAGTATGTCAGCAGATCGGGCCCGATCATCCAACCGAGTTGATCGGTATGCATAAATGATTTTCCCGGATTTGTCGATGACCAACGCTGCTGGCATCGAGATATCTTGCCGTGCAGCACCATACAGTATCCGGTCATACCAAGGCGCACCACGTTGATCCCGCACTCCCACGTCATCGAGCAATGATCCAGATACATTGCAAAGAATGGTGATCTTGTCTCCAACCAGTTGTTGGAGTGGCGCGGCTTCGGTCGGTGCATCGATGGAAGCAGCAAAGATTGTCAGCCCCGCCTGGCTAAGACTCTCGTAGTCGCGATGTAGTTCCTCGAGCTGCGACTTGCTCGATGGACACCACCAGCCGCGGTATAACGTAAGCAGCGCCGGGGCTTTTGCAATCAAATCCTGTTCAGTGAACTGTCTGCCATCGGTTTTCAAAACGGTAAAAGCAGGAATGCGATCACCATTTCGGAGCTTCAACTGCGGTGACCCCGCAAGCTTCAACTCGTGCCTTGACACGATGAACCAGGCCCCGCCCAGAAATACGGTGACTAACGATACTATCCCGCCCCTGGTACCGCCCGCCAGAGCAGGTGTGCCACCGATAGCCCATCCCATAATAGCCAAAGCCATACCGGCACCAACCACGACATCGAACATCCACGTTCGATACGTGAAGCGGTGAAGCACGAATATAAGCAGGAGATAGGAAAAAAAGCCGGCCAAAACGAGCAACAAACCTAATCCTGTTATCGTCGATTCCATCTTCATAGCATTGATCTCATCTGAATAATCCGAATATCGCACTCGGTGTTGCTCATAATGATGCTCCTTTCACTAGAATAAATAATTTTACAACAAATGAGCCCAACTACTAAACAGCAGCCGCAATCCGCGCTCCCTTCCTCTTGGGGCGAAAACGGACCAAGTCATAATTCGTCTGAAGGTTCAGCCAAAACTCAGGGCTGGTACCAAATGCCTCGGCAAAAAGCCAAGCCGTTTCGGGCGTAATCCCTCGCTTACCACGCACAATCTCATTTACCCGCGGAACAGGTACGCCAATATGCCTGGCCAAGGCTACTTGAGAGAACCCGAGCGGGGTCAGAAACTCTTCCAACAAGATTTCACCTGGATGAGTGGGGAGACGATTTTCAGGAAGCATAAGCACCTCTTAGTGATAATCTACCAAAGAAACTTCCAGAAGGGGTTTGGGACGTTAGTTATTACACCTAGGGGTTTTTAATCTTGTGCATATTGACGAAATAAAATTGGCTGCACACCCAGTTAGGTATGCGTTTCACTCTGATGAATCTGGATCCAACCGTTCCCAATCTTCCCAAGTGATTCCATATGGTGCTCCACCACTGGTATATCCCGCAATAAAGGCAATCGTATCATTCTGGTTCGGGTTTTCTCGATCCAGTTTTTCAGCTTTTTCCTGCTCTCTGGCCGCTGTTAGATCGGCGAGGGTTTTAAGAACTGCTGTTTTGTAACTGGTTGAAATAAGCACCCCAAGGATTTCGAGTTCCCTGAAAGCTGTTTGCCAATCGACGCCGAAATAACGCCGGTAATCCCGGACAATCTTCTTTCCAGAATATCCTTGCAGCAACTGGCGGGCAGCTTCCAGCCTTTGGCTGCGATTGAAGCATTTGCGTTTGGGGATACTCATAGCAAGATCCTGATTATCATTGTTCTTTATCGGCTAATTTATTGTTCGGTTTTTGTGCCCAGCCCTCGATCACAGTAAATTCAGATACCATGCGTTCATCTGGCAACCGGGTGAGGGCTGTCTGTATCGCCTCTGGCGACAGGGAACGCACTATCCGCGGGTTTTTCAAAAGTGCATCACGCGCGGTAGGAATGGAGACCGATTGGGCAAAAGCATGGCGTTTGAGGGTTACTGTCAGCCCCATTTCCTGCAAGCGATTATATAAAGCATAAAGTGTCCAGGTTTCCCGTTTTGCCCATTCCCAGGCGGGAGGCAAAACCTGATAAATCCAGTGCGCGGGACAATCCAAGGGTAGAAGCTCCATAAAATACCACACACCACCTGGACGCAGACGCGCAGCAAACTGGCTTGCCAGACTTGTATCTTCCGTCCAGAGGGCAAACTGCGAAGCCAACAAGTCCAGGCTTGCGGGTGGGAGAGCCAATAACTCATCCTTGTTCAAAAAGTCACCTTTGATCTGCGGCCACTTTCGTAAATCCATTGGTAAAGGCGGTTGATCGTCAAGTACAAGCTGGGCGATATCGACCGCTACTCTTTTGGTTCGCGCCCGCGCCCGACGCAGCGCATCAGCAATGCCAGGAGTGTTACGAGCACTTATGGGTGGTATCAATGGATTCTGATCAAAAAACGGCAGCGTCAGAGAAGCTGAAAATGGTTCAACCGCAGGTTGCAATTTCTGTAGTGTAGCTGGAGCGCTCTCTGCCTGGTTTTCCCAGATCGGCACAAATTCCCCAAACTCTTGCTCCCGCAAAAGCGGTATTTGCCGAAAAATTGGTAAGAAAACAGCCAGTGGTGCAATCGAAGTGATGCGGCCATTGGGCACATCCACTTTAACTTCATGCAACATCAAACGCAATAAGTCACGTTGGTCTCCGGCATCCGCTTTATGCCAGATTTGAGATAGGCCACTGATGGTACTGGCCGTCATCCGCAGAGTTTCAATCTGATCATAGGTGGGCAGACTGGCAGTTTCGCGCCGGATGCGTTCCATCTCCTCGTGATAGTAATCCATGTTGTCATCAAAATCGCCTTCGATGCGCATCTGCTGCAAGCGGCGGCGTTCAGCTTCGAGCCGGTCACGCTGGCGGCGCAAATTGATGATCTCCTCGTCATCTCCGACTCGATTGGAAACTTCTTGAAGCCAGTCTTCTGGCAATTGAATGTGCTCAATCAGGTCGCGCATTTGCTTTTCAAGGATTTCAGCCCGAACTCCAAGACGTTGATGAGGGCAATCTACATAACCACGCTCGTAAGACATTTCACGATAATAAGAGCCATGGTCCGATCCTTGAGCGCGCAAAGTGCGCCCACAGACATCACAAACTGCCAATTGAGAGAGCAGATAGTGTCGATAATTCTTCTGCACAGCCCGGGCGAGCGAGCGCCGGTTGGCGCGCACCTGCTGGCACTTTTCCCAGACATCCAGACTGATCAGGGCATCGTGCTGGCCATCAAAAACTTCCTTTTCCCCACTGGCATTATTGCGATAGGTGGTCATTCCCGTGTAAAACGGGTTATTAAGCAGTTGAGTGACTGCATCTTTTGAAAAACGGCGGCCAGCGCGCGTGCGATATTCCTTCTGATTGAGCAAATCGGCAATATCCTGATCGGAAAAACGCCCGGTGGAATAGCTTTCAAAAGCCAACTGAATGGCCTGCGCTTCGGCCTCATTGATAATGGCTGGTTTATGAGCATTTCCTGACAGATCATAACCATAAGGCATCAATGAAGCATTATACAAACCCTGCTTGGCGCGTTCCCGCTTGGCTTTGCTGGTATGCTGGCGCAGCAGCTCAATGTAATATTCATTGATCGCCGCCATAATCGTCAAGAAAAAGCGTTTACTCGGATCAGAGAAATCAAAATCCGGATCTTTGACGGAAGCAAAACCTACCTGGTATTTCCCCAACAAATCAAAGATATCCAGGGTGTGATAGACCGAGCGCGAAAGACGGGAAAGCTCATGGGTCAGGATGATGTCACAGTCGCGCCGACGGGCAGTATCCATTAAAGCATTCAGTTCCGGGCGGTCCCGTTTGGTGCCGGAAATACCTTCATCAACGAACTGGCCGACAACCGTCCAGCCTTCTCGCTCAGCAAATTCACGCATTTCATTGAGTTGGGCCTCGATAGAGTAGTGATCCTCACCCGCTTGCTCTTCGGTAGAGACCCGCGCATACAACACCACCCGGCTGCCGGGGGCATTCTTTATACTTTTCGCCATGTTATCACTCTCCTACCAATGCTTATCTGGCGGGCGAAAAGCCCGCCAGATGAAAGGTAGCTGTATTTTAGCCGAAAATCAGGATGGTTTGCCTCCCTTGGTATCAGGCCGCTTATTCTCGCCCTGCTTGCGAAGTATTTCCACCAATTTTTCGATGAACGCATTTTTTTGGCGATCATTTGTAGTTTGTGTTGATTGGGTTGACATCGAGCAAATCTCCAGATAGGTTGAGGTTTGCTCACCGGTGAGCTTGTTTGAATGGGTCACCAAAACAATTAGGAGTAAAATTATCTTTATTTTGGTGAGTTCAGCAAGTTAGTCGTACACAACGTTGTTTGTCACTGACAGCCGTTTGGGATTTGGCCGCCAATGAGCGCAAGGATACACTGAGGTTCTTAACATCCATATCGGTAAAATTAACGGAAAATCGAGTGCCTTCGGAAGAACTTACCTTTTTGGAACATGTATTTCGCCGCCGACTGAGATATACCCTTGAAATTTGTAATCTAAAGAACATCCGACTCGCGCAAGAGTACTCTGCGCAATATCACGTAGATCTAAACCCGGTAGTCATTTCTTATTGGTTGAGCGGCAAACGCAGAATTCCTTTGCATCATTACCCTGGCATGAAAGCCATTCTCGCCTCGCATCTTAAAGTAGCGCCACATTCCCTTGAATATGGGCTGGAACAAGAGCTGCTGGATTGGGATGGCCTGGTCTACAGCGATGAGCAACTGAAACGGGAAAGAAACCGGCCCAGGCCGGTCATTCTGGGGAATCTACCTCGTACCAGCCCAGGGGCAGGACACTTTTATCGCACAACCATTCGAGATGAAATTGTTATCAAGCTGCTTAACCCTCACCCGGAAACCGGTGGGTTTCGTCCTGGCGTGGCGGTCTTGACCGGCTTGCCGGGCAGCGGCCGCAGTGAGATGATCCTGGAAGTGCTGGAAAGAGTAGCCTGGTTCTTTAGCGGAGGCATCCTTTTTGCAGATTTGAGCCAATCGCCAAAGGTTGTCTGGCAGGAGTGGGGCAGGCGCAGGGTAGCTCACGGCCAAGTCTTGAACGAGATCGAAGAAGTGATTCGCCTGCGAAAAGGCCGCTGGCTCCTGGTTGCTGAAAACATCAACGATGGGAAACTACTGCAGGATATTCTGCCTTCGGGAAACATTTGGGTACTGGGGAGTGCTTACGGAATTTCAGCGCTGCAACCGCTGGGCTGGGAGAAATATGCTTTTCCGCTGGCACCATTGGGGGAAGATGAAACCATTGCCTGGCTGAAAGAGCGCCTGGGTAACCAGTGGGGCAAACCTTATGATAAAGACAATGCGCGCAAACTTGGGCAGTTGATCGATGGCCTGCCGATGGCAGTGGCAATTCTCTCCGCGCTGGTCCGTTCACGCGGCTGGCAAGCAGTTTTTGAAGCTATGCACGACCCCAGGCAGGCCGTATCGTTTATCCGATATGGCAGCAAGCAGGAAACCCCGACTTCATCCCTGTCCAGGGCTATTGACATAGCTTTTGATTCGCTCATGCTGGAAGATAAGGCCATGCTACGCGAGATGGCGATGTATGCACCGGGAAACCCAGTACCGGAGGAGATCTTTTACAACTTGCTGAATGACAATCGGGAAATTGTGCACGAACTGGTGGAAAAGGGTCTGCTCAGTCGTTTTGAAAATCAGCGCTGGCGAACGACAGTCTTGCGCATGAATCGCATGGTTGCCTTGCACGCCAGAGTTCGTCTGCCAGTGAACGAAGGCCGGGTGTTGGCGCGCATGGTGGATTTCTCAGCTTTTATGCATTCAACCATTCCAGATAGGCTGATGCCAGAGGATGAAGTGTTTGACCACCTGTATGCGCAGCGCAAGATGCTGGTACTGGCACATGATTTTTGGTCGCAATTAGGAGAAGAAACCAGGAAGGATAAGTTCGAACCCGATCAAGACGCCATCTACAATTTGAACCATTATGCGAGGACAGGCGCTTACTTAACCTGGACGAACGCCGGTGCACAGGCAGCGTTGAACTGGCTCGAGGCAATTCGGAGCATGCCATTTGTTACCAAATACCCCGAGATGGATTTCATCCATCCGGAAACCCGTAGATTATGGGCCGATATTTTGTTCGATTTGGGGAATATTGATCGGGTCTCCTATACTGGAAAGAATGTGCTCAGCCTGATGAATAAGCAGTTTTTCATGATAGGACAGGCCGGAAAAGCTGGAGACATTACTACTTTCCTGGCTTTGTCTACGGAGATGTTGTCTCTCCAACAGCAAACACCGTATGCAGAGCGGTTTTTATGGAGCAGTCGCAGCCTGCGCATGTTGTTCCATGCCTTCTGGGAACAGCAGCGCTACAGTGACTTGCTGTTTTTGGCAGAACAAATTCTGCCCGGTTATTTGTCTTTCCCCTGGCGCACGGGTTTGAAATTGCGCTGGTGGGATTTCAAGGCGACTCTGGCTGCGCATGGGCAAATCATGGCCGAAGAAAAGCTGGAAGCTTTGCGCCAGCATGAAGGAAAATTTCAGGAGGCGCTTGGCCAGGTTGACCTATCCTTTACCCCATTGGCTGAAGAGTTACTCCGATCAGCTTCTTCATATGAGATGGCGACCTATTTGCACGAATTGGCAATCCGTTTCAAAACCCGTTCCATGCCAGGGATGGAACACGAAACCCTTAAGTTACTTTCCAGTTTACAGGTTGGCAAATTGCGAATTGAGACAACCAGCACAGCCGAATTGCCTTCGAGGGATGTTATCGAAAGCCTGGAAAAATGGAAACCATTATCTGAACGGGATTTGTGACAATGTAAACGGTTCCAATTACGCAGACGACTGAATGGTTATTTTTGGCTGGTGAATCAAAACAGCGAGGTTCATCACCTCGCTGTTCTTGTTACCTTTTCTTCCGTTTTCCTCCTTGAATTTCCACCATTCCCCCGAACAAGGTCATTTGCATGGGAGCTTCCTGGGTCACAACCACCAGGGTAGGACTGCTGGCCACCAAGCTTCCGGTCGGCGCAGTGGTGAAAGAGGTGTGACGCTCGGTGCCATCCGTGAAAATGCCGGTGAGTTTTGCGCCTTGGAGACTCAAGACCTTGCCTTCCAGGGCGGCTTGGATCAACTCGCGTTGTAAGTCTTCATCTTCGACTTCCACCAGCACGCCTGTGGCGCTTTTTCCATAGAGCAACTGGGCGGCTTTTTTCTTTTGGCCCATCCTTTGTAAGATGGTCTCTTCCACGGTGCCGGTGTAGGCCAGGAAAATCACATCCACATCTTTGTCCTGTCCCAACCGCCACACCCTCCGCATGGACTGCCAAAGTACCGGCAGCGAAACGGTCGTTTCGAAAAAGACCAGTGTGCTGAACATGACCAAATCTAAACCCGTTTGCACAAGTTTGGGATTCACAATCAGCACATCTAAACCAGGCGCGTTGTGAACGATCCAGGCTTCGCGTTTGGCGGGGGCCATGTCATCTGCCGAGAGAATGCCCACGTTGGGCGTGCGCAGGGGTTGAAAGCCGCCCGCATCCAGCAGGCCAGCTGGGGCGCATTCTTCGATGGCGCGCTTGAGCCTTTGCCGGATGTCTCTCGTACCACTTTGCTCTACAAACACC
>Ga0172368_10005898_pt1 | contig 13443 bp, 8 predicted proteins | sample Lak11m_FD_114540 | JGI IMG/M metagenome (GOLD analysis project Ga0172368, IMG submission 114540) | Freshwater microbial communities from Kabuno Bay, South-Kivu, Congo - kab_022012_11m | ecosystem: Environmental > Aquatic > Freshwater > Lake | place: Democratic Republic of the Congo: South-Kivu...
GCTGCAGCCGCGCCAGCGCCGCGTCCAGCTTGAGCTGCGTGACCCGCTGCACGTACGTCAGCGGTGTCTCACGCGGCCACACCACTTCCAGCGCCTCGGCGTCTTCGTCGGCATCGGGCAACAGCAGTTCATACGCCACGCCCAACTGCTCCAGCAATTGGCGTCGCCGGGGGCTTTGTGAGGCCAGATAGATAAAAGCTGACATGGTTATCCCAATTTGGAGCGTCGCTTGCGATCTGGCCTGCTTGGCAAAAAGTCTACTTGGGCACAGGCGTCGAGCGGGCACTTTCACCTGCCGCCTTAAATTCTTCGTAGGCTTTATCCCAATTAACGGTGGATTCTTTGAATGCAGCTTTGACTGACTTCAGAAAGTCAGGCCGATTTAAGGTCTCAAAAGTCACGTCCTTGAAGCGCACTTCAAGCTTCATTTCGGAGATCAATGCATCAGCAGACGGGAACACGCGATCTAATTCTGATTGGAGCCATCTTGTTGCGTCCTGCATCGTTGGCACGGATGTCATAAGCTGGCCCAACAAGGCATCAGGTGGTGACTCAACAACCCGCGCCAAATAGTAATCAACGATCTGTTTGCGTGAGTCGTCAAGTTTCTCCTGCAACGCTGCCGCCACAGATTTCTGATGATTGTCCAGCTTGACACGAAGTTGTTCCAGGCGAGTTTCAAGCAACGGTTTTTGTGCCTTCGAAACCACCCGTCCATGATCCTTGCCCAGCGATGGCGTGAAGTTCTTGCGAATCTCGTTCAGTGCATCTTCCAGCGGTTTGGACGACAGCTTGCTACCCTTTTCAATCAACTCAAACGTGGTGCGTAAACGGTTTTCCAACTCCTTGCTGCCTCCCAACTTCTGGATGCTGGCTGGTATGGCCAGACGGTGGCGCTGGATGGCCGCGCCAGTCAGACTCAGCTCCACATACTGCAAATACGGTTCAAATACCCGCACCTGCCGGGCCAGGTCAAAACGCACCGGCGGCACTTCTTTCAGGCTGGTCGCCACCTCAGTTAACTTGGCCGCAGTGATGGGTGCCGACACCACATCCACGGTCAAGGCTTCAATGCGCTGTTTGGCCTCGGTGGTTTTGGCCTGGGCGACGGCAATTGCTTTGGCCGCCGGTGACAAGCGCGCCAGCGCCTGCGCCACCTGTTCGCCAGACATGCGAACGGCATTGGAGACGGCACCTTCAGTAGGCTCGGCCTCCAGGTACAACGCTGTGGGCGTAAAGATGTAGCCGTCGTTGTCCACGATGACCAGAGCTGTGCGCAGACCAGGCGAGCTTTGCACGGCAATTCCGCTTTCCAGCAGCAGCTTGACCGCGCCAACGTCGCCATAACCCATGCGCATGACCCGGTCGTCAAAGTCCAGACTCACGGTCAACATTTCATTACCCAAACGGCCTGCCGTTTCTACCATGGCCTGCGCCAAATCGAGTTGGATGCCAGGAGCGGCGTAACAAACGGCTTGCTGGGCAGACCGAATCAGTTCGGCGATGCGCGACGGTGCCAACGAACAGAAAAGTGCATCGGTGTTCATATTCAACCCTCGCTCCCTTTGATTTTTTTGACTTTCTTGACAGTCAACTGCTTGAAGTTTGCTGAAGAAATCACCGGCTGCCCACTCTGCTTTTCGATGTCCCTGCGCGTGCGCCCGGCCACCGCGCCACCGTCCTTGGCATCTTTCTTCAGCGTTGGCATACCCACTGAATCGCGGTCGCGGTGCAGCTTGGTGGTGGTGGCTTCGCCCAGCATGGTCAAAATCAGCTCAATGTCGGTCATGTGGTCACGCAGGTTTTCGCGCGCTAGGGCTTTCACCTGTTTGTACTCGTCCACCTTGAGACCAAAAGTGCCTTGCATGATCTCGTTGGTCAAAATCGCAAAGTCCAGATGGCTGCTGGCACCGCGCTCTTTCCACTCGTCTGTCAAATCCTGCCGCACCGCAATGCCGCGCAGACGCTTGTCGATCCACTCTTTGGGGTAGCCTTTTTTTTCGTAGAGTTCCTGCATCCGGGCCATGGCCAGCTCGGGGTTTTCAAGCTCGTCCAGGCGCTCTTTACCCACCTTGGCCAGCCAGCGTTTGAAGGGTTCGGCCTTGGGGCTGGGGATGGACTGGATCAGCCGGAAAATGCCCTGGGTGTTCCAGCACTGAAGTTTTTGCCTTCCCCCCGCTGTCATGAACTCCAGCGCAAGGGGGGGGACAAGTTGACCCCCCCCTTGGCTGTCCAAGCCCAAATCGGGGTCGCGCCTGCGCATCTTCTTCCAGTAGTCAGACGGGTCGGCAGCGTCAGTCAGCGCAGCGATGATGTCGGTGATGACAAACCACCATTCATCCAGGTGCTCGACTTTGCGGATACGCTTGCCTTCAAACAGTGCCAGATTCGACGCTTCCTCAGAACTCATGATGTATTCCTTAGACAAAAACAGCCTGTAGACCTTATTCCAATTGCGCAAGCAGCTACTTATAACGTAGCTAAATGGTCTTTCCTGAGTTTTGCCCCAGCACTTCGACAAGCTCCGCAATCACCTGCAACTGCCCAGCGTCTGCGTCAGTGAGAATGATCGGCTTGAAGTCTGGGTTGAGCGGCTTGAGCGTGATTTTTTCGTGTTGCCAACTGTCGCCTGCCTTTGCCTTTTTGCTTTCGTAGCGTTTGACCGTGTAGCGCTCACCGGTTTCAGGATCGGTGGCATCGCGCAGTTGCACCAGCACCGTCTTGCCCTGGCGAGTGCCTTCGACCGGTGCGGCAAAAAGGCAGAACGCACCGTCTGGGATGACTGGCTGCATCGATAGGCCAACCACCTGGGCGACAAACATGCCCGGGCGCAGACGGTGCCCGGTCTCGATGGCAGTCCATTCAAAGTCACCCTCGTTGATATGCTGAGCATCACCGAAAGCACCGGCAGCAGCCTTGAGTGGAACAAACGGCACACAAGTGACGTAGCGATCCTGCGGCCCCGGTTTGACCATGCGCGGCTGAAAGGGGATGACATTAGGCGCAGACAGCCCACGCTTGAACTCGCCCAGCGCAAACTCAGTCAACACACGCTTGAAATCTGGCTCGCTCGACATCCGGTTCAGCACCGAAAGGAAGTCATCAGCGCTTGAATAAAACGCCTTCTCCAGACTGTCGGCAAATTTCTGTTTGCGCAGGGTCTCCAGATTGTTGGTCTGAAAAGCAGCAATCAGCCCAGCGTCCTGCGCCAGCTTGGGGATCACGATGCTCATCACCTTATCCCGGTCCTCAAAGTCGAAGTGGTACTTTTCATTGAGTTCTTTCACAATCACTTCGAGCTTTTCCTTGTCTTCCCCAGCGCCGGGGCCGTGGCCGTCGCCCGAGGCGTTTTCCAGCTCTGTGTCGCCGGGGTTCAGCACAATGCTGCCGTTTTCCTTTTCCTCCAGGCGAAACTTGTCCATGTCCACCATGTTCAAAATTTCTTCGGGCAGTTCAGACTTTTTGGGTGGCAGATACTTGAGCAGCAGCTTGGTGAAAAGGTAGAACTTCTCCAGTTCCGGGTCAATCCAGGTGATGATCTGGCTGACGAATGAATACTGCGACACATAGCGGCGCAGCGCATCGCGAAACTTGTCTTGGTCTGGTTCATTCAGCTTGTCAAACTTGCCCTGAATGATCTTGGTAAACAGCGGGCTTATTTTCTGCCCCGGCGCTTTTTGAATGATGAACAGTTCGGCGAATTGGTTGACATCGTCTGGCGTGAACACACCCAGTGCCTCTACCTCGTATTTGAGGTTGTAGAGCTTTTGCGGCTCGGTGCCTCGGTCGAGTGTCGTCTTGCCGTAGTAATCCTGAAAATCTGCCTCAATCGCCTCCTGCTGGTTGACAAAATCAAGCACCATCGTGTCCTGTTTGGCCGGTGGTCCCTTGCGGTTGAGGCGGCTTAAAGTCTGCACAGTCGAGACACCGCCAAGCTTCTTGTCCACATACATGGTGTGCAGCAGCGGCTGGTCAAAGCCGGTCTGAAACTTGTTGGCCACGATAAGAATGCGGTATTTTTGCTTTTTGAAGGCTTCGCGAATATCCGTGGCATCTACTGGATTCATGCCAGCTTCGGTATAGGCGTCTGCATGGCCCTTGATCATGACCTTGCCCGAGAACGCCACCAGCGCCTGTGTCTGGCTGGCATAGTCCTCATGCAGCAAGCGGTCGAAAATCTGCTTGTACAGCACCGCATGGGCGCGGGAACTGGTCACCACCATGGCCTTGGCGGTGCCGCCAATTTTGTGCACGGTCTTGTCAAAGAAGTGGTCAAGCATGATCTTGGCCTTGCTCTCGATGGTGTGTGGATGCCGCCCTACATGGCGCATCAGCAGTTTTTTGCCCTTGACTTCCTCCACCTCGTAGCCGGGCTGGGCCTTGGCGTTTTCCAGCAGTTCAAAATAAGTGCCGTAGGTGGTGTAGCTTTGCAGCACGTCCAGAATAAAGCCCTCTTCAATCGCCTGGCGCATGGTGTAGCTGTGAAACGCCTGATGCTCCAGCTTCTTCACGCCCTCGACTGTTGCCACCTCACGCGCTTTGCCAAACACCTCCAGCGTCTTGGTCTTGGGTGTGGCGGTAAAGGCAAAGAATGACAGATGCGGCAGGCGTTGCCGCCCCTTCATGATCAAGGCCAGTTCCTCGGCCACCGGGTCCGTCCACTCCTTGTTTTCATCGTCTTTGGCGATGATTGCCTTGAGTGCCTCTGGCGTGGTCAGCACCAGTTTCAAATCTTTCGAGCCTTCGCCACTCTGCGAGCTGTGTGCTTCATCGACGATCAGCGCAAATTTCTTGCCCGCCAGTGCTCTCGTTGCGTCAAGCTTGCGAATCCAGCTAAATTTTTGCAGCGTGCAAACAATAATTTTGGCTCCGCTGGCCAGCGCCGCTACAAGCTGTTTGGTATTCTGGTCAATCTTCTGCACCAGCCCTGCCGTCTTCTCGAACTGCTTGACGGTTTCTTGGAGCTGTTTGTCGAGCACACGCCGGTCGGTAATGATGATGACGCTGTCAAAAACAAGGCTGTTGCCTTCGGTAAAGAGGTTGGCCAACTGGTGCGCCAGCCAGGCGATGGTGTTGGACTTGCCTGAGCCCGCGCTGTGGTGAATCAGGTAGTTGTCACCGGGGCCATGCGCCAGCACTTGCCCCAGCAGCGCCCGCACACAATCAAGCTGGTGGTAGCGCGGAAAGATCAGCGACTTGCTCACCTTGCCGCTCGCCTCGTCTGTCTTTTCTTCCAGGTGCAGGTAGTTTTGCAACAAGTCAAGCAGGCTGTCGGCACACAACACACCGGGCTTGGCCACACCAGCCACCACTACGTCTTGCCACAGGTAGGCAGAAGCAAAGTTGCCGTCAATCGGCGGGTTTTTCAGGTCGCGGTTGAAGGGCAGAAAGCGTGTCTTGCCGTTCTCCAGCTTGGTGGTCATCGAAATCGTGGTGTTGTCCACGGCGAAGTGCACCACGCAGGCTTTCAAAAAAGGCTCGCTGGCCGCGCGGTCCTTGCGGTATTGCTGCTCGGCGTGCTGCCAGGTCTGGCCGGTAAATTCGTTCTTCACCTCCATCGACAGCAGCGGCAGACCGTTGATCAGTATCACCAGATCAATCGAATCCTTCGGCTTGGCGGTACTGAAATGGAACTGCCGAACAATGGCAAAGCGGTTGGCCTGGTATTTTTCGCGGTGAGCCGGATTGAAGTCGCTATGGGGCTTGAAGGTTGCCAGATCAATCTTGCCGACACCAGCCAGTGAAAAACCGTTGCGCAGCAGCTCCAGCAGGCCACGCTTGGGGCGCAGCTTGTTGACCTCAGCCGCCACCGCAGCGGCTTCATGACCGGGGTATTGCTTTTGCAGTTTTTTCCAGGTGCTGGGCTGGGTGGACTCAATGTAGGCCGCCAGCAGTTTCAGGTCGGCGTGCAGTTCCTTGGAATAGTCGCCATGGGTGTAATGGCCGTCCTTGTCGTCCATGCCGACATAAAGCGGGCTGGTCCGCAGTGCGTCAAAAATGACTTGTTCAAAATCTTTTTCTTCCAGGCTCATGGGGTTTCCTCCAGACAATCAACCATCCGTTCGCAATCGGATTGTTATTAAAATCATAGCTACTCACGCAGTATTGACGTGCGTTACAGCCTGTTTTTATATAAATCATCAAGTGCATGGCCGGTGCAACACTCAGTGCGCGGGGTCAACCAGCCCACGCACATCAATCTTGCCTGTGACGGCATGGGAAATCAGCGAGGCGCGGTATTCGGCCAGCAGTTCTAGTTCGCGCTGGTATTTGGCGATCAGGGTGTCGAGCTTGGTGGTTTCGCGGTCGATGTGGGCGGCGATGGCTTCCTGGTCTCCAAGGAGAGGGAAAGCGACTTTGATATCCCCGACAAATGACCAATTCGCGCGCGGCATTTTTGCACCTTGCGTGGAGCCATCAACAAGGTCAATAAAGTCGGGTGTCAGCAATCTGAGCTGAAGGTAGCGCGGGCTAAGTTCAAGTTGGTCTGCACGCAGCACCATCAATTCACCTACACAAACACCGTCGAAGTTGGGCAGGGCCACCTTAGCCAAGTAGGGGCGAAGTCTGCCAAACAGCACATCGTTCGCCTTGAAAAGCTTCACGCTACTGTCGAAGTCTGCTGACTCGTTGGGGAGGATTCGCCCCGTTTTGCCTTCAATGTGCTCAAGTGCAAGGTAGGCGTGACCATCGGGTATCGCGGTGACTTGAGTCGAAATATGCTTCACCCAAAACTTGAGCCGCTTGACTGTCCACCCCTCTGGGACATCCCCGAGCCACTCAACCCCGGACGGCTTCATTTCGGCTTGCGGGTCAAGGCCTTTGGTGACGGCATGGTGAATGACGGCGGTGCGCTGTTCCTGCAAACGCTCCACCTGCTTGCGCCGTACCGCCATCAAGCGATCAATCTTGGCTGTCTCACGGTCGAGAAAGGTGAGGATGGCTTGTTGATCGGAGAACGGCGGAATTGGTATTCGAATCTTTGCCAAAATTCGAGTGTTCAGGTTGTCCATCGTGGCACCCACACTTTCAAGGCTCAGCGTGTCGCGAACACCGGCTTGTGAAAGTAACAACACCGCAAATTTTGGAATGAGGCGATGCGCCTTCAGCCGAACCAACATACTGCCAGTCCCGCACAACCAGCTAACCTCAGCTTCCCCGATGGGAGCGCAGCGTCCCATTTCGCCGCGCCGTGCAAATACGATGTCGCCCAACTTGAACTTATGCCGACGAAGTGAAGTGGCCTTTGTCTCGTCCACCGTGATTTCCCAATCTGGTGTCACACGCCCCTGAATGATATTTGAAGGGTTGATGACCGGAATCCCGTCAGTCACATATTCAGTAGCGTGAAGTTGGCTGCCAAAGGGTCCGGTCTGGATGGTGGCCGAGCATTCGCCAAGCCACCCAGTTTCCCAGTCAAGCGGAATTGTTTTGGCCCATGAGACACGCGAGGCGTGATAGACAGGATACCTTGGCAGTTCAACCTTCATCAGGCCCTTAACTCCGCTTGCAATTGATCCGCCTCGGCATCCAGCGCTTCCAAGTCCGCCAGAATGGCCTTGAGGTCGCGCGGTGGCTGGTATTGGTAGAAGTATTTGGTAAAGCTGATTTCATAGCCCACCTTGTCTTTGCTGCGGTCCATCCAGGCGTCCGGCGCATAGGGCAGCACTTCGCGGGCAAAGTAAGCTGCAATATCGGTTTTGAGTGGTATGCGCTCTTCGTCGCGCAGATCGCTGTCGGTCTGGTACCAGGTGCCGGGGTCGGTCTCGGCCAGGGCACGGTCAAAGTCAGGCTCCAGCGGTTTGAGCAGCACCTTTTCAGCCGTTTCATCGGCCGTACCAAAGGCAGTGCGCAGCGCAGTGACAAGCTGGGCTGTGGCCTTGAAGGGCAAAGCGCCACTGATGGCCTGCATAAACACCCGATCATCCAGGCAGGGGCCAAGGGCTTTGGCCTGTTCCAGCGCAGCCAGAATCTCGACCTGCTTTTTCTTGCCCTTGGCAATGTCCATTAGCGCCTTGTCGCCCAGCTTTTTGGTCAACACCAGCGCAGTGAAAAAGCCAGACTGCCTGAACAGTTCCAAGCGCTCGTCTGTCGCCTCAAGGCGCAGTCGCAGCGGGCGCTCCACCGTAATGCGGGTGTAGCCAAAATCTTGCAGGTCAAACACCTGCGCCAGTTTGGGCACCGGCTTGGCATCCCGGTACAGCCCCACCAGTTCGGCGATGGTGGCATCGGTCAGCTCAACCCGTTTTTTGCCCAGGTTGCGCCGCATCAGGGTGCGAAAGCGGTCCTGATTGCCATTGACCAGCGTGATGCTGCCGCGTCGGTTGGCGGGCTTATTGTTGCGCACAATCCAGAGGTAGGTGGCAATGTTCGTGTTGTAAAACATGTCCTCGGGCAGGGCGACGATGGCATCAAGCCAGTCGTTGGTGATGATCCACTTGCGGATGTCCGACCAGCCTGAACCGGCATCGCCATTGAACAGCGGCGAGCCGTTGAAGACGATGCCAATGACGCTGCCACCCTTGTCCAGCGGGGTCATCTTGCTGATCATGTGCTGCAAAAACAGCAGTGAGGCATCGCCCACGTCGGGCAGTCCGGCACCAAAGCGGCCATCAAAGCCACGTTCGGCCTCGTTTCGGATAAAGCTTTCGATCTTTTTCCAGTCGGTGCCAAATTCGGGGTTCGCCATCATGAAGTTGAATTGCTGGCCAATCAATTGGTCTGCAGACAGCGTGTTGCCGCGCTTGATGCGGTTGCCTTCGTCGCCCTTCATCAGCGCGTCAGCCTTGCAAATGGCGTAGGTTTTTTCGCGCAGTTCCTGGCCGTAGATATAGATATTGCTCGCGTCAAGTCCCCAGGCATTAACCAGATAGTCTTTGGCCACGGTGATCATGCCGCCGGTGCCGCAGGCTGGGTCATACAGCCCCACCAGCGAGCCAGCCCGCGCTTTCAGGTCGTGCTCGACGTTGGCAAAGACCAGTTGCACCAGCAACTGCACCACATCGCGCGGGGTGTATTGTTCGCCCGCCGCTGCGCCTTCTTTGAACTTGCGAATCAGGTATTCGTAGATCAAGCCCATGTCGTGGTTGCTGACCCGGTCGGGGTGCAGGTCAAGCGACTCAGAGGCGAATTCACGGGTGATGAGGTAGAGCAGGTTTTTGCGAGCCAGGGTCTCGTAGATCGGTGAGAGGCCTTTTTCCTCGCCGCCCGAGAAGTTGAAGAGAATTTCCTTGATGTTGTCCGAGAAGCCATCCAGATAAGCACCAAAGTTTTCCTTGATGTCAGCGGGGTTCTTCAGCAACTCGGTGAATGAGTAGCGCGAGCGGTTATAGAACGGCACGCCTGTAGCGCCGACCAGCATTTTCTTAAGCACGTCTTCAGTGGCTTTACCCGCATTCTGCTTTTCGACCTCACGCACCTTGTCGCGTGATTTTTCCAGCACACAGTCCAGACGGCGCAGCAGCGTGAAAGGCAGGATCACGTCCTCGTTGTCATTTTTTTCATAGTCACCGCGCAGGTGGTCGGCAATGCGCCAAATGAATTCGCCGATTTCGGTATGGGTGGGCATGGAGGCTCGTGGTGATGGATTTGCTATCGATATACTGCAATGTACCCCAATGTTCAGAGCCGTCCGATGGCGTGCGCCACATTGCGCGCCAGCGCCAAAAGCTCGGGGGCATGCTCGCCAGCGAGAAAAACCGACTGCACAAACTGCTCACCGACGCGGGCATTCGTTTGGGCGTGGTGGTATCTGACTTGCACGGCCAATCGGCCCGTGCCATGGGCAAGGCACTGATTGCAGGCAAAAGCGTGCCCGAGGTCTTGAGCCTGGCCAGCAATCACTTGCATGCCAGCCGTGAAGTCATCTTTGAGGCACTGCAGGCTGAAGAAATTACGCCTGCACATCGCTTTGTTCTGGCCGAGATCATGGCGCACATCGAGGAGCTCGAAGCGCGCATGACACGCTTTGACGCTGAGTTATTGCGCTCTTTGCGCAGCGCCGGTTACGGTACTGCATTGCAGCTGTTGCAAACCTTGCCCGGAATTGACCTGATGGGTTGAATTCGGACGCCACGACAGTTTTGAACTCGTCAATGCGCGACTGGCGAAAACGCCGAAGACGCGATTCGAGCATCATCAAGGCAAAAAACGGCATCATGTAGGCAGGCCATTCACTGGCTTTGATGCCCGCGCCGCGCAGCGTCTCGGCGGTGTCCCAGATTTTGTCGGCACATGAGAGCAGCCCCGCGCCTATGGTTTGTTTCATGGTGGTGTTCGTTTCAGTGACCAGCCTGCGCTGCGCTCGGTGCGTCAGCATGTGCTGACGGTGATGCATCGCAGCCGCCTATTTCACCATAAGCACCCTCTTTGACCAGATCGACCACAGGCGGCTGCGCGGTACCCATGTATCCGGGCGCACTGGTGTCAGGTATCCCGACAAATTCCTCTGCTATCGCATAGGCGTGGTTGCCGCCAGCAAGGGGTACCGGTTTGGGAGTATCTTTACAGGGCGCTGGAATACTTTTTGAAAAATGGGCAATCAGACGCTCCAGCCCCGGCTTTAAAACGCGGTTGGCCGGCCCCTTGGCCGAAGTTAACTGCCAGACCCCGGCTGTCTGCCGATAGCTTGCAGTAGCCATCCGTTTGCCAGTGGGCAGTGCAACGGCAACCAGCAGCACATTGCCTTTCTGGCAAGATTCGACGAGGGTGGCGGCACAGTTGCGCATTTGATGGCCTTCCAGAATCAGGTCTGCCTCGTTCTTGAGCGCTGTAAAGAGCAAGCCTGCCCATTGGATCGTGGCAAAGGGCACCGGCCATTGCGTGGGGTTGGCTTCTTGCTGGCTAATCGCCAATGTTTGCCATTTTTGTGCCGATGCCAGCAACCAGGGCCAACCACGTTGCCGCTGCGCCCGATCCCAGCCCTTGATGTTGTTGCTGAAAATCCAGCGCACCACAACGGCTATCAGCCCTTCAGTTGGTTGGTGCTCGGGCTGAAGCTTGCGCAGCGCGCGCATCAGGTGTGCCAGGGCAGCCTGGTGTGGTTGCAGTTGGGGCCAATAAGTTGTTTGACGATTGTCCGCGTTGCCAAACTCAGAAAAAAACAAGCGCAAGGCGATCGGATTGTCGTTGGCCGCTATGTCAAGTTGCGCCATGATGCAAAGAAAGTCGGTCACGCTATCGCGTGAGTCGCTGCTGTAAAACTCGCGCATTGGCAACAGCAATCGCGCACCCTTTTTGACCGCGAGTTGCCAGACGTGTCCCGAAAAGTTCAAGGCCTGAAGCTGGTGCCGGATTCTCGCCAGTGGTTCCCCATGCGCTGGAAAGCCCGGTTGATTGCATAACGCGCCGTACAGTCTCAGCATGGCCGGCGCATCCTGCTGTAGTTTGATGATGGCGGCGGCATGCTGTGCTGCCAAGTTGTAATCGGCGAAGCTGGACTTGCCATTGGCTTTGCTGGTCAGCGTCAGCCGGTGCGCAACTTGGAAAAGCTCAGTTTTCAGGTTCAGTGCCTGCGCACATCGCTGACGCATGCGGCGCAAATCAGCATGTTGATGCAGCCTGCACCCAAATTGCTGAAATATCCAGTGGGCATACGTCTCGGCTGTGTCAGTTGTCAACACCAAGCCTTGCAGTTCATAAAATTTGCAAATGCTGACAACCGCCAGGTCTTCGAGTCGCGCCAACCACAGCATGCGGTGGGGTGTCTCGGTCAGCATAACAACCTGCGGCTGCACTTGCAGCAGGCTACAGTCAGAGCGATCGGCCCTTTGCCACAACGCGACTTGAATCTGCGAATTTGGGGCATGAACAAAGACTGCACAGCCGGTGACTTGCACCGCGCGCCAGCCTTTCGTCAATTGCAAGGTTTCAGCCGGTTGATCGACGATCTGCAATAGCCTGGTCCACAGATAGTGCATCAGTGACTCACAGTGAAACGAGAATTGCCCAACCGGCGGCGCTGGCCATTGGAGGTTGCTGCTCATATCGGCTTTGCCTGTCGCAGCTTTTTCCAACGCAGAAAATTCCTTGCTGGCAAAGGCTGGATTGAGCTGTTGCTCGATGCGCTTTTTAAGACAGGGGTGAATGCTGAACGTCGTCATTGTTACGAATTGCTTGAGCGCCAAGGGCGGATGCCGTAGCTTCACGCAAAATGCGTGGTATGGCATCGAGTTACTCGCAAATTCCCTCTGCACCCATTCAAGGATGGGTTGCCCGAATATTTCACAGAGGGAACAAGGCACCGGTCTCTGCCCTGCCACCACCTCCAGCGCAATTGTTGGCGGCGATTCAGGAGCGCGTTGACGCAAGTGCGACGCTCAACACCCAAAAAACGATGGGAGCGGCGTGTGAGTTGACCCGTCACCACCTTGAAACATGTCCCGCCTACTGGGTTATCCGCCTATTGCTGGAGTGGCACTTTGGACGTGTGCAAACGCATCAACTGATCAGCTACAAGGTGTTGGACGGCAGAGGTTGGTGCGATTCGCTACCGACAAAGGAAGCCTCGGCGGACTTGCGCACTGTGTTCTTGCCCCAGTTGATGTTGGCAACCCCCGACCTGTTGATTGAAGCCTTGGACTACAAAATTTATGGTGTTTGGTTGTCGCAACGTACAGTTGCACTACGCACCATGCCGGATACGCAGTGCTTACTCAATACCGACGCCGCCGTCAATTTTTGGCTACCAGATAGCGTGTTGGATGCTGCGGATGCGCTTGGCAAAGATTTGGAACTGACCCGCAGCGACGTCATCAGAAACATCCTTTTTTTGCACCTGTACGGACGGATTTTTTATGAACACTGCCTGGCGCAATACACTTGGAAAGACCGCTGGCGAAACGCAGGGCATTTTGATCATGACATCATGTTTTCACGCAGTACGCGACCCAAAACAGATCAAGTCGGCGAGGAACAGCACAAAAGCCCTGAGCCTGCACCGCGTAGCACTTACATAGCGGCCTACGGAAAGTCAGTTAAGTCAATCAAGGTATGGCTGCCGTCGGTCATGCGTGAGCATCTTGAACAAATCACCGAATCGAAAAACAATGCTTTGGCAGAGACGTTACGACGTGTTCTGACGACAGATTTGCTGGGCCGAGCCAAATCCAATGAAGAAGGCGAAAGCGCGCTCCAGGAAACAAAATTGACCCACTTCTGTACCCGATGAAGTATTGCCAAGGAACCAACCCGACGCCATGGATGTCAGTTTCCCGGCCAGCTTTGATCTGGGATGCAAGAAAGCTTTTCGTCTATTCCCGGTGATAAGGATGCTTGGCGTTGATCGACCACGCGCGATACAACTGCTCGATCAGCAGCACACGCGCAAACGCGTGCGGCAGGGTCAGGTCGGACAGGCGGATGCGCTCGTGCGCGGCTTGTTTGAACGCGGGGTCCAGCCCGTCCGGGCCACCAATCACCAGCGCTACATCGCCACCCGAAAGC
>Ga0172368_10005900_pt1 | contig 13439 bp, 13 predicted proteins | sample Lak11m_FD_114540 | JGI IMG/M metagenome (GOLD analysis project Ga0172368, IMG submission 114540) | Freshwater microbial communities from Kabuno Bay, South-Kivu, Congo - kab_022012_11m | ecosystem: Environmental > Aquatic > Freshwater > Lake | place: Democratic Republic of the Congo: South-Kivu...
ATTGGATTGGGCTGCTCTTGTCCGCCAAATTACCACTACCGACACAAGAATTTGTGCACGGGTACGTGACGGTCGAGGGAAATAAGATTGGTAAGTCGCTAGGGAATGCGATTGATCCAAAAATCATTGTGAGTAAATATGGACTCGATGCTTTTCGCTATTATCTCCTGAGAGAAATCCCAGCTTATGGGGATGGGGATTTTAGCTTTGCTCGAATGGATGAGGTATATAAGGCAGACCTTCAAAATGGACTGGGGAACTTGGTATCGAGAGTGGCGGCAATGGCGGTGGAAATGGATGGGAATAGTGACACTGTGGAAATCAGTGACACGGTGACACAAACTTTGAAACAGTATCGATTTGACGAGGCGATCGGAGAGATTTGGGGCGAAATCAAAAGAGCGGACCAGTTCGTCTCGGAGAAGCGAGTGTGGGAGCTCTCGGGATCAGAAAAGGAGGAGGCGCTAAAGAGATTGGTGGTAGAAGTTAAACAGATTGCGACAGATCTAGTGCCCTTTATGCCGGAGACGGCGGAGAAGATCCTAGCTCACTTTGCGAAAGAGAAAATTGAAAAGATTACTCCCCTTTTCCCGAGATTAAGCTAGAATTGAGTCATGTTGATTGATACTCATGCGCATTTGTGGTGGAACAGTTACGAGGATGGGTTGGAGGAGGTAATCAGCCGAGCGAAAGTGGCGGGAGTGGAAAAAATGATAGTCCCGGGAACGGATTTGGAATCAAGTCGAAAAGCGATAGAGCTGGCCGAAAAATATCCAGGAGTGATTTATGCGGCGGTAGGGATACACCCGGAGGAGGTGCTAGGCTACAAAAGTTCCGATCTGTCTTTCGCTTCGCTGCAGACCGCTCTAAGATCGGAACTTCGAGGGCGGACCGTCGCAATAGGTGAGATTGGGACGGACGCAAGTAGCGAGGAGCTAAAGAGTTGTATGAAAGATCAGCAAGAGTTGTTCGGTGCGCAGTGCCGAGAGGCGCTCGAGCTCGATTTGCCAGTGATCATCCATACCAGAGAAACAATGCAAGAAACACTAGAAGTCCTCGATAGCTTGCCTGCAATGCCAAGGGGTCAGTTTCATTGCTTTTCGAATAGTGAAGAAGATTTGCAACAAGCGTTGTCTCGAGGATTTTATATCAGTTTTTGTGGCAATATAACCTGGAGTAAGCGGGTAAGAAAATTGGTTACAAAGGTGCCGGACAATAGATTGTTGCTCGAAACTGATAGCCCCTTTATGACGCCAATAGACCCAAAAGTTCCGAACACTCGTCTACGACAAGGTTCGGAACTAGCGCGAAATGAGCCTGGGAATGTTAGAATAACAGCCCAGATGATCGCCAATGAGCGAGGGGTGAGTTTGGAAGCGTTGGCGATACAAACGACGGCTAACGCACGAAAATTGTTTAATATTATTTAGGGCGAATAATAATTCGCCCCTACACAATAACAATTGTGATTTTATGAATAACATAAGGAGATGGGTGCATCGACACCCAGTCAGAACAAGACGGGCGCTGGAAATACTCCCAGGAATGGTTTCGTGGTTTTTGATCCTTTTCCCGGTGTGGGGAAGCTTTGTAATACCCGAGATTGTGGCGTATTACATCATTGCCTTCTCGGTTTACTGGTTTTACCGCTCGATGAGCACAGCAGTACTGGCCGTACTCGGATACTTCAAACTCAAGTCATTCCAGATTTATGACTGGATGGGAGATGTTGGGAAGCAATCCAACTGGAAAAAAGTTCACCATATTATTGTGATCCCAACCTACAAAGAACCCATAACAACGCTGACGCGGACGATGGATCGGCTCATGGAACAAACGTACCCGCTAAAAAATATCCATATAATGTTATCTTTCGAAGAAAGAGAAGGAAAAGAAGGACAAGAAAAGGCGGCATTGTTGGTGAATAAATACAAAAAAATCTTTGGACATGTCTGGGCGACACATCACCCCGACCTTCCTGGTGAGGTGAAGGGCAAATCATCCAATACTTCTTGGGGAGCCAAAGAAGCAAAGCGATATTTGATTGATCAAGAGGGAAAAGATATAGACTGGACGACGATCACGAGCGAAGACGCAGACGCACTACTTCCACCACAATACTTTGCTTGCTTGACCTACCACTTCATGATTAATCCCAATCGCTACACCATGATCTGGCAAGCAATCTTACAGTTTTACAATAATATTTGGAAAGTCCCATTGTTTGTGAGGGTCTTCTCATCGAGTGCATCGGTGATGCTACTGGCAACGGTAATGCGGAGAGATAGACTAATCAACTTCTCGACTTATACCGCATCGCTAAAGATGATTGATACCATTGGCTATTGGGATACTGATGTAATACCAGAGGATTGGCGATTATTTTTCAAAGCCTTTTTCTCTTTGCAGGGCAAGGTAATGGTTGAGCCCCTATTTTTGCCGATAATGGCAGATGCGGCTGAGGCTGAGGGAGTGTGGAGTACATATCAAAATCAGTATGAACAAGTAAAAAGGTGGGCATGGGGAGTCTCGGATACTCCTTATGTAATTTCGCGTTGGATTACGAGTACAGATGTACCATTTTGGGAAAAAACAATTCGGACTTTGCGAGTAATTGAGGATCATTTTTTGTGGCCGGTTAACTGGTTCGCAATTACAATCGGAGCCCTCTTGCCCCCGTTCTTAAACAAAGAATTTTCACGAACCATTATTGGAAAGACTCTACCTCAAGTGACATCGGGAATATTAACAGTCTGTTTGCTGGCAATGCTTGTGATGATAGTCCTCAACTTTAAACTCCGCCCTCAAAAAGAGGGGGGCAGATTCCGATTACTAACCAATTTGTGGGGAGCGATCGAGTTTGTAACTTTGCCGATCGTCGGATTTTTCTTTAATGCCCTACCAGGAGTAGATGCACATACCAGACTAATGCTTGGCAAGTATATTGAGTACAAGGTAACAGAAAAAGTAGCGCCAGAGTCGTAAAGTAAGATGTAGTGTTGTATTATTGAGGTATGAAGTGGTTGCGAAAATTGCATGAGTGGGGAAATAGACACGAATGGATTTTAATTTTGCTTGTTGTGGTCGCAATTTTGCGATTACCAAGTTTGGTTACACCCAACTTTTATGGTGATGAGGAAATCTACTTTGTCATGGGGCGAGCCTGGAGAGAGGGAATCCCACTATATGCAGCCATGTTTGATCACAAGCCTCCTTTGATATATGTATTAGCAGGGTTGTTCCCAACAGTGGTCGCATTTCGGTCGATGCTCATGGGAATGATGCTTGTTCACACAGTGCTGTTTTGGAAATTAGCCAGACTATTCTGGGGAGAGAAACATAAGATATTGGCATATTTATCGAGTGGAATTTTTGTTTTGCTTTCGAGTTTGCCTACGCTTGAGGGATTAATTGTCAATGCAGAACTTTTAATGATGCTTCCGATTACGGCAATGTTGTTGATGGTGTGGCGAGTCGGCGGGTGGGAAAACCCCGCCCCTACAGATTGGGTGCGGTACGGATTGGCAGGATTGGTTGCGGGGTTGGGATGGCTATATAAGATCCCGGTGGTATTTGATTTTGCTGCTATCGCACTATATTTATTTGCTTTCCGGGCCGAAAGTTTGTGGGAGAGTATTAAAAATATATTCTCGAAGAATTTTTGGGCGATGATCATTGGGTTTGTCACTCCCCTGGCTTTGACGTTTGTTTATTATTTCTTAAAGGGAGACGGAGTTGATTATTTGGGAACGGTGCTGACGATGAATTTGGGATATGTGTCCTCCTGGAGTACGAGTAGTTATACGTTTAATCCATTTCGAAGTGGATTGGTAGTCAGAGGAACGATACTACTTGGTTATACATTACTTATTTATCTTCTTCGAAAAAGGATGGACAAACGGGTGGTACTCAGTACTCTATGGACGGGGTGGGCATTGTTCGGAGCATTATTATCATACCGACCATACCCACATTACTTGCAAGAAGTGGTGCCAGCATTTGCGCTCTTATTACCCACAATATTTTTGGCAAAAAGAATTGCAGAGTGGATAGTGATTGGAATCATCGCTGGACTGGGAATTGCTGTACAGTGGCAGGTCAAGTTTTGGGGTTATGAAACTATCAGTGTATATAAAAACTTTTGGCAAGTATTTACCAAAAAAATTACCTGGGAAGAATATAGAGATAGATTTGATAATACGAAACGCAATTACGCCCTTGCGACGTATTTGAACGAGAGATTATCGAGAGAAGATGAGATATTCGTCTGGGGGAGTGATCCGACTGTTTATAACCTAACTAATAGATTGCCAACAGGGGGAAAATATATAGTGAGCTTTCATGTGAAAGATTTGAAAAAATATGATTATGTAATGGAGAACTTAGAGAATAATCAACCCCAGGCAATTGTGGTAATCCCAAGTGAGATCGAGTTCTTAGAACTGGAAACAATGATAAATAGAGAGTATGTCGAAGTATTTAAATTTGAAGAAAGTCGAATATATTGGCGGATTGGAGAAAGTGAAAGATGAAGTTTAATATCAGCAATGTTACCGAGGAGCTGGGGAAAGATACGATTAGTCGTAATTCTTATTTGGGTGCCATTATTGTGGGATTGATAATGTTGGGGATAACTGTGGTCGTGTTAACCAAACTACCAGCAAGAATCCCCCTCCTTTTGACTAATCCTTGGGGAGAAGAAAGATTGGTGGCGAGACATTGGATATTGACTGGCCCATTTTTGGTTTGGGGGATAGTCGCATTTAACCTGGCATTGGGGAAATCTTGGACTGGCAATGGGATATTGGTACCGAGAATACTGGCAATCAGTAGTTTGATAATAGCCCTGATGCTAATGGTTGCAATATGGGGAATGTTACAATCATTCTTCTTATGATTGAGAAATATATTTGGTTACCCGCGATTTTTGCTTTGATCATATCTTTGGCTGTAACGAATATCACGATCATGATTTATCGGGCGCTTGGGATTGTAGATAAATCTACCAAAAGTGATCACCCGAAAAATATTCACGCCACACCGGTGCCCAGAGGTGGTGGAATACCAATATTTTTCTCGATCATATTAACGATAGTTTTATTTATGCCAATAACCTCGGAAATGGTGTTGGTGTTAATTGGCGCAATGATCCTGATGGTCATCGGGATCTTAGATGATATCTTCGATTTGTCACCCTACATAAGATTGGTGGTGGGAATCGCGATTTCGGCAATTGTCGTTTGGGGGGGAGTGATGATCCGTTATGTGAGTAACCCATTTGGAGGAGCGCCGATCGAATTTGATGGTTATATGTGGGTCGCCTATTTGATTTCGATACTCTGGATTACCTGGAGTATGAACTTTGTAAATATGGGAGCCAAAGGACTAGATGGTCAGCTACCGGGAGTGGTGGTAATTGCTGCAGTCGTCATGGGGATTATGAGCTTGAGATTTGCTCCAGACCCAACGGCACTGCAGGCGGCATTTATGGCATTCGCGGTCGCGGGAGGATTTGCAGGTTTACTCGCATTTAATGCTTATCCACAAAAAATTATGCCGGGTTGGGGGGCGGGCGCACAAGCTGGTTATTTGCTGGCAATTATCTCGATGCTTTCGGGAGCAAAACTGGCGACGGCTTTGATAGTTTTGGGGATCCCACTGATGGATGTGGTATATGCGATTGTGCGGAGAGTAAGTAGAGGCAAATCTCCTGTATGGGGGGATGCGGAGCATTTGCACCACCGACTGTTGGCAATGGGTTTGAGCAAGAGACAGGTAGCGGGGCTATATTGGCTATTTACGGCTATTCTTGGATTTATCGCGCTACAGTTGAATAGCCAAATGAAGATCTATACAATCTTCTTGATAGCAATTGTTATTGGAGGAGTGTTATTGTGGATCAATTATTTCTTGTCCTCAAATCAGCCAGAGTAAGTCAATGGATTAAGAACGTGGTGGTCTTCGCACCAATCGTTTTCTCGGGATTTTTGTTTGTACCTGGATATTTTGGTCAAGTTGTTTGGGCGTTTGCTGTTTTTTGTTTAACCTCGTCGGCAGTATATATTTTTAACGATATTATTGATGTGAAGAATGATCGCTTGCATCCATTTAAAAAACTTCGTCCAATTGCATCCGGCAAAATACCCCTACCAATCGCCGTATTCCTATTTTTGATCCTAACAGCCGTTGCTTTGGCGGGAGCGAGCTTGAGTTCGAGCTACTTTTTCCTGGTAGTACTCGCCTATTTGATACTGAACGTTGTTTATTCTTTGTGGTGGAAAAAGATTCCAATTGTTGATGTGTTCGTCATCGCGACTGGATTTGTACTGCGTATCTATGGCGGGAGCTTTGTCATTAACGTACATATGGATGTGTGGTTTTTACTTACGGTTATCTCGGCATCGCTGTTTTTGGCGGTAGGGAAGAGACGAAGTGAGATGACGTTGATGAATCAACAAACAGGATCGAGGGCGTCCCTAGTACATTACACACCGGCGCTACTTGATGCTTACACGTCTATGTTTGCCAATACTACCTGGCTGACATATGCGCTATTTTCTTTTATGCATCCGGCTTTCCAGGCAGAGGGAAAGGTGCTAAAGCTATTTTCGTTGCTACCGAGAACGTTGGTTGCCGAGAAGTGGTTGATGCTAACAGTGCCAATCGTAATTTTTGGGGTGATGAGATATATGCAGTTAATTTATGAAAAGAACGAGGGGGAGAGTCCACACAAGGTGTTAATGAGTGATGGGACACTCCTGACGACGGTGGGAATATGGGGGATCTTGGTTGTGGGTTTGTTATATTTTGTGTGATTATTTGGTGAGCGTGACGTATTTGGCTGAGACATAACCCACTTTGCTCTCGAACTCGATTTTGTGCCAACCAGCACTAGTTGTTTCACCTAAATATTTGAGCTGTTCGCCGATTTTGGCTTTGCCCAAACTGTCGCTACTGCTACTGGCGCTACTTCTGACATTTAGGCCACCAGCATTTTTGACTTCGACTGAGTCAGAAACAGTGACGAAGGGCTTGGGCATAGAGGGAGATGAGGGAGTTGGTGTTCCAGTAATCCGGTTTTCCGGTTTTCCTGCAGGGGAAGGAGTGGTGGTAGAGATCTGCGCGGAATCGGTGGAGACGGGAGGAGGAGTGAGAGTAATGAGGCTCGAGGCCAACTTAACATTGACCAAGAGATTATGACCAGCAATAAGATTAACTTGGAGTTTTTGCTCAGCAAATCCAGGAGTTGAGACAACAATTTCGTGAGAGGCGGGGGTTGATTCGTATTTGGAGATTGGGGTAAAGCCAGTTGGTACACCATCAATTGTGAGGTTGCTAATATCGGGGTCAGAGATGACGGACAAATATGCTTTCTCGGAATTGTCGGGGATAAAGCTTAGGGTGTATCCAGAACTATCAACGGCGGTTGGGCCGAAAGTGCGGTTGATGGCGATTGAGACTCCAGACTCAAGAGTGAGGGAAGTTTCGTAGGGAGAGAGGGTGGTGTCGGTGGGAATCAGGCGAAGGGAGTAAGTGCCAGGAGCAATATTTTTGTCGGAATAAGGAGTAACGCCGAGATTTTGGTCTCCGAGATAGACGGTTGCGGGAGAAGAGGTTGTAACGTCCAATCCGGCTGGCTTTTTGACAAAGAGATTTTTGGCAGTACAGCCAGACAAAAATAAGCTAGAAATAATAATGAGCAGGATCTTGTGCATAGGTATATGTTAACACGTACTTGACAACTACCCTACCCTATTTTATATTATATTAGATTAGCAGTCTGACCACGGGACTGCCAGAATATAAAAAGCAGTGGAGGAGGAAATAATATGACTATTATTCGTTGGGATCCGACCCGTGCCCTACTGCGTTGGCCAAACGTCTGGGATGACGAGGATTTTGCACCAGTCACAGGAGATAACCTCGACGTCTATGAAACCAAAGATGAGGTGGTGGTGAAAGCGGCGGTAGCGGGAGTGGACCCGGACAAAGTTGATATCACCTTTGAAAAAGGGGTACTCACAATTACGGGAGCGGAAGAGAGTGAGGAGAAGGAGGATAAAAAGTTTTATCGCAAATCGAGTCGCTCATACGCATATCGAGTCGCTGTACCGGGAAACATTGACCTTTCACAAGAGCCAGAAGCGCAGGTGAAACATGGAGTGATCTCAGTAAGCTTTAAGAAAGCTGAAGAGGCCAAGCCAAAGAAGATAAGTATTAAGAAATAATTCGTACATGGTACGTAGTACATGTGAAGAAGGAGAGCCCTCTGGGAAACTGGAGGGCTCTGCTATAATTGGAAAAGAATTGGCGTAGTGGTGAAGTAGAAACACGACTGTCTGCAAAACAGTTATTGCGCGAGTGCGATTCTCGCCTACGCCTCAAGCATTGGCAATATCGATGACGGTTTCGACAAGACGGTTACTATAGCCCCATTCGTTATCGTACCAGGCGAAGATTTTAACTAAATTTCCACCAATCACTTGAGTGAGTTCGAGATCAACAATGGCACTTTCGGTGCGACCAATAATGTCGGAAGAAACAAGCGGTTCATCGGTGACGGCCAAAACCTTGTGAAAGCGATCCTCAAGAGTAGCTTGGCGGAGGTAGGTATTGACCTCCTCAACGGTGGTATCGCGAGAAACGACAAAGGTAAAGTCGGTCAAAGAACCGGTAATAGTGGGGACGCGGATAGCGATACCATCAAAAAGACCTTTTAGCTCTGGAATAGTCTCGGTGGTGGCGATGGCGGCACCGGTGCTGGTCGGAACCATGTTGTGGGCGGCGGCTCTGGCGCGACGTAAATCTTTGTGAGAAGCATCCTGGAGGTTTTGGTCATCGGTATAGCTATGGATGGTGGTCATGGCTGCTTTTGCGATCCCAAGGCGCTCCTGAATGACCAGTGCGACCGGGGCAACACAGTTGGTGGTACAACTGGCATTATTAAGAACAGCGATGGTGTTGTGACGATCCGACTCGACAATCTTGGCTTCGCTGACACCGATGACGCTGGTGGGGACGTTCCCACCTTTGGCAGGAGCAGAGATGACCACTTGTTTGGCGCCACCAGTTAAATGTTGTTTGGCTTTCTCCTCACTGGTAAAGGCACCCGTACTTTCAATGACAACCTCTACTTGATATTTGCCCCAGGGAATTTGGCTAGGATCACGCTGGGCGAAAACTGGTATTACGTATTTGTCATTAAGTATTAAGTTGCCAATAAGGGGATCTTCGTCAGAGGTGTCTTTGACAGATTGATACTTCTCGTACGAAATTTCGCCAGGGAAGAGACCGTAAGTGGTGTCATATTTTAAGAGATGTGCCCAGCCCTCGATCTCCATCGATCCAGAAGTGTTGATGGCGGAGAGCTTAATATCATCTTGGTGGTGTTGCCACCAAACGCGAGTCGCGAGACGGCCAATACGGCCAAAGCCGTTGATAGAAAAGGATTTCATGTATTTAGTATAGCCGTATATCCGTATATCCGTAAATCCGTATTATTTTGATATATATTGATATATTTGTCGTTTTCCTCTGGATTCCAGGCTAGAAATTGATTGACAAACGAGCGAGATTTGGTAGGATGCAAGGCTCTGGGGGCGAATTAGCCCCAAATATGACTAAACATTGGTGTCGGATAAAACTATTTGAGAAAAGCATAATCAGTAGATTGTTCGGGGTGCAGATGGCGGGAATTGCGATGGCGCTATCTCTAGTCACCTACCCTACCCATGCTTTTGATTACCAGAAGACTGGGCAAGACGTGGTTTGGAAAGAACGACTGATACAAGTAACAACTACGACTAATAAATCATTTACTTTCCCTCTCGAATCGACTCTCGGAATGTCACAAGGATTTCATGGTTTGCACCCTGGAGTTGATTTGCGAGCTCCAGTCGGTACAAAAGTCTTGGCTATTGCCGAGGGAACCGTTATCGAAGTCGAGAAGATGCTGGTTGGTTACGGTCACTATGTCCGGGTTGCCCACAATGGCACGATGGCTTCGCTCTATGCCCACTTGGATGAGGTAACAGTGACTCCAGGACAGAAAGTTGTGAAAGGAGAATCCTTGGGGACGGTAGGAATGACGGGATGGACAACGGGACCACACCTTCACTTTGAGATAGTGGTCGGGGATAAAAATGTGAATCCGCTGGGATTTATTGGGAATCGGTAAAGAGAATCGGGCGGGAAGACCCCGCCCCTACATTTTACTTGACAATTGTTCCGATGGGTTCTCCGAGAACGGCGCGTTTGGCATTTCCTTTTTGGAAAAAGTTGAAGACCATGATCGGGAGCTTATTGTCCATGCAGAGTGCGAAAGCGGAGGTATCCATGATTTCGAGGCGCTCTTTGAGGGCGTCCATGAAGGAGAGCTCGGCATACTTTTTGGCTTCGGGATATTTCACGGGATCTTTGTCATAGACTCCGTCGACTTTGGTAGCTTTCATGATGACGTCACAGCCAAGCTCAAGACCGCGGAGGGCGGCCCCGGTGTCGGTGGTGAAGTAGGGAGCGCCTGTCCCGGCAGCGAGAATGAGTACCCTCCCCTTGTCCATGTGGCGGATGGCGCGTCGACGAATGTAGGGCTCGGCAACGGCGGGCATCTCAAGGCCGGACTGGACACGAGTATCAACACCAATTTTCTCAAGAGCATCTTGGATGGCAAGACTGTTCATAACTGTTGCTAGCATTCCCATATAGTCGGCGGTCGAGCGCTCGATCCCGTTGGTGGCTCCAGCGATACCGCGGAAAATGTTGCCCGCGCCAATGACAATGATAACTTGGGTACCGGTTTCGTGGACGCTTTTGATCTCCTCTGCCACGCTGAGCGCGGCTTTGGGGTCGATCCCGTATTCTCGATCGCCAAGGAGGCTTTCGCCACCGAGCTTGAGGAGAACGCGTTTAAAGGGAGAGTGACTTTTCATAACAAAACCTCCGAATTATTGATACCAGAGTATAGGATAACACAAAACTACACGGGTTTTAGGTACTATTTGAGTACTATTTAAGTACTTACTAAGTACATGAAATGGTATATAACCACGCCTTTGCTACTTCTTTATGAAGTGATGATAAATACAACAGCGGATTCAGCTATTGGATTGACCGAGACACAAAAGCAAATTGTTGAGATAACCAGAGATCTGAAAATTGCAGGGATGAGTGATTATTTGAGTAAAATGAAAATTAGCCGGAGAGGGACAGGTAAAGCTCTAGAGAAATTGGTGGCAACGAAAGTTCTCGAGAAGATGGGAGAACTCAAGGGGGCGAAATATCGGATTAAGAGCTAGGTTAAAACAAGGTTCGGAACTTTGTTTTCCAGGCAGGCAGGTTTGTTGGGATTAAACCCATTTATCCATCTCTAACAAAAATTCTTCTACTGGAACTGCCGTCACACTCCCAAAGTACATTTTTTGTTTGCCGGTATAAACTAAATATAGTTTTGCCTCGGGATAATCTTTGCCAAAATTTTTGAGGTTTTTAATCATTGTTTCGTTCACATGATCACTCAACTTGACCTCAATCCCAACAATCCCTCGCTCGCCGTATAATACGAAATCAACTTCTACGCCAGTTGCGGTTCGAAAGTAATAGAGTTGATAATTCCATGAGAAGAGATCGTTGAGAGCTTTGATTTGCTGAAAAACCAGAGTTTCGAGCACCACTCCCCCAACTTCTCTTTGAGTGTCATATGGTCCCATTGGTCTTATTGTTTGGTATACTCCTGTATCGAAATAGTAAAACTTGGGGTGAGTAACAAGTCTTCTTTTCGCGCGCTTAGTAAATGGTGGTAAGAAGTAGCCAATCAATAGCTCTTGTAAAATCCTGAAGTATCCAATAGCTGTGGCGCGTGAGACCATAGCCTCTCTGGCAACATTTACGATATTGAGTATTTGTCCTTGAGATAAGCTCGCAACTTCTAAAAACCTGGCAAAGTCATCTAATCTCCTCACTAGCCCTTCTTGTTGCACTTCTTGGTCAAGATAGACCTGTACATAACTAGATAGATATTTTTTGCCTTCTACCCCCTGCGCTTGAGGAAGCATCCCAAATTGTAGGGCTTGTTTTAAATTAAAATCAGAACCCATTTCGGGGGCAGTTAGAGGGTACATATGATTGAGGAGTGCTCGACCGGCGAGCAAATTGTGACCACCCCGTCGTAACTTTCGCGGACTACTCCCAGTTAGGATAAACATGATCTTTTTACCTTCTATCAACCTATGAACTTCGTTGAGTAGTTGTGGGACTCGCTGGACTTCGTCAAGAATTACAAAACCGCTATATGAGTCGGGGATCAAGTCTTCAAGTCTACCTGGGTTGGCCAAAAAATTTTTATAAGTTGAGGCCTCTAAGAGATCAAAGTAGATGGCGTCTGGATAGCTAGATTTGACCCAACTGGTCTTGCCTGTACCTCTGGGACCAAAGAGAAAGATACTTGATTGACCAGTTATATTTAACAATCTGTTGTACATACATACATTTTACAATGTAATTTGAATGTGTCAATAGCTTATAGTGTTATGCTAGTTGGAGAGAAAACAAGGTTCGGAACCTTGTTTCTGCTGGCGGTAGGTTTGTTTTTATGGCTTCTGGCGAAGGCGTGAATCGAGGTACTTTTGAATTTCCATTATTGTACTGACCCAGTTGCGACCATTTTTGTGTGCAACAATTTTGCCGCTGCGTGCGAGAAGATTGAGATGTTCTGGGGTTAGGTTAAATTTCTTTGCTAAGATTGATAAGGGGTATGATCGTGTTTCGTTTTTTGCGGTAGAGCTAATGGCATCCAAATATAGATCTAGTGAGCGTTCTACCGAGCGAGATATAAAATCAATAAAAGGTTGATTATCTCCCCTATCTGCATTGGAAAGTGCCTCGTAATACTTGCGGCGATCGTGCTTGAGGATAACTACTAGTGGGTATCCAGACTGCATCAGAATTATATTCATTAAAAGGCGAGAGGTCCTGCCATTCCCATCGGCAAAAGGATGAATATTGACTAGTCTGTGGTGGGAAAGGGCAGCTAATTCTACGGGATTGATCTTAGTCTGTTGTGACTGATACCACTTGATAAAGTCATTCATTTTCCCAGGGACTTCGATTGCTCTGGGTGGTTGATGGGAGGAAGCGGTAATCGCAACTTCGACATCGCGATAGGTGCCGGCGATTGATCGGTCGATACTACCGACAACAATATTTTGGAGTTCTCTGATTAAATGCTCCGAAATAGTGTGGGGGGAATTGTGTTCTACCAGATCATAAATAAACTCGAGTGCTTCGTGATGATTTTTGGCTTCTAGGTGATCGTTTAATGACTTGCCTTTTATTGTAATGCCCTCGCTAATTACCAGATAAGTTTCTCTAAGAGTCAGAGTATTGCCCTCGATGGCGTTACTATGATAGGTCATCTCGAGCATAAATCGCTCGCGGAGTTTGGC
>Ga0172368_10005901_pt1 | contig 13439 bp, 11 predicted proteins | sample Lak11m_FD_114540 | JGI IMG/M metagenome (GOLD analysis project Ga0172368, IMG submission 114540) | Freshwater microbial communities from Kabuno Bay, South-Kivu, Congo - kab_022012_11m | ecosystem: Environmental > Aquatic > Freshwater > Lake | place: Democratic Republic of the Congo: South-Kivu...
GGCAGTCACGCACACTAGAGAGGGCGCGAAAAAATGCTGATGACCGGCGAAATCGGTCGTTACGGGGGGAGCAGGACGGGAGCAGGCAGGGGTGTCGGCTCCTTCATGAATAATGCGGGTTAGAGACACAAATTATCTATCAAATCTCTTATACGCTGTTACCATGCAGCAAAATGAGATAAACTCATAGTTTATATACGGTACTGTACAAAATCACTATGCTCCCAAACATTTTTTTGCTAGTTTATTTATTGAACCGCTGACAATCTTCATGCTATGTTTTCTGAAAAGGCAATTTCAACATCATCTTATTTCATGCACATAATATATATATATTTATACACACCTGTCCAAGAACGCTTGTTCCCGCAAACAGCGCCCGTTTGAGTAAGTAGGAGGGAAACGGTTTATACTCTCGTATGGTAGTAAGCGCCAACACACTATCATCGAGAGGGCCGTTTCCCATGAAATACAATACCAGCCTATTCAGCCAAATCCTGCAACTGATTCCGCGCACGACTTTCGAACGCCTGGTCCGCGAGACAAAATCCTCCCGTTACGCGAAGGGCTTCTCCTGCTGGACCCAATGCGTGGCCATGCTGTTCTGCCAGTTCGCCCAGTCCAAAAGCCTGCGCGAGATCAGCGACGGGCTGCGGCTCACCCACGGCAAGCTCAATCACCTCCGGATCGAGGCGGCGCCAAGTAAAAGTACGCTGGCCTACGCGAATGCCCACCGGCCCGCGGAGCTCTACGAGCGGCTCTTTGCCGAATTGCTCACGCAGTGCCAGGCGGTCCGGCGGGGCAAAAAGAAACAGTTTCGCTTCAAAAATCCGCTCTACAGTCTCGATACCTCCACCATTGACCTCTGCCTGAGCCTCTTCCCCTGGGCTACGTTCCGGCAGACGAAGGGAGCCATCAAGCTGCACCTGGTGCTCGATCATGACGGCTACCTGCCGACGTTCGCCCTGATCACCGACGGCACACGCCACGAAGTGACCGTCGCGCGGGAGTTCACCTTCCCGAAGGGCAGCATCATCGTGATGGACCGCGGCTACTGCGACTACGGCCTCTTCCACACCTGGCATCAGGCGGGCCTGTTCTTCGTCACCCGCCAGAAAGGCAACGCGGCCTACGCGGTGGAGCACGAGTGCATGCTGCCCGCCCGGGGCACCGTCCGCCAGGATCAGCTCATCCACTTCACCGGCGCCCAGGCCCGACGCGCCTGTCCGGTGACGCTCCGCCGGATTGTCGTCTGGGACGAGCGGCAGCAGCGGGAGATCGTGCTGCTCACCAATCACCTGCAGTTCAGCGCCACCACCATCGCCGCCATCTACAAGGACCGCTGGGAAATCGAACTCTTCTTCAAGGCGCTCAAACAACACCTGAAGGTCAAAACCTTCGTCGGCACCAGCGAAAACGCGCTCAAGCTCCAGATTTGGACAGCATTGAGCAGCCTGCTGCTCCTCAAGTATCTGCAGTTCACCTCGCAGTGCGGCTGGCCCTTATGCCGGCTGGTCGCCATGCTGCGCTTGAACCTGTTTACCGATCGCAATCTCTGGGACTTCCTCACCGATCCGTTCCAGGCACCTCCCGAGGCACCCCCGTATCAACTCACGCTCGGATTTGAGACAGCATCCACGGCCTGATCGAGCGACAGACCCCAAACAAGGGGGGTGGTTTTTGAAAAAGAGCCAGCATCGACCGATTCACGAGGAGAACACTTGTCCAAAATGCCGATTGGGAGTTATCTTGGACAGCAGTGATATTTATACAAAGTTCCTGCAGAATCAATTGTCATAATTAAAGCAGGTGTCGAATCTCTTTGACGTTTTACGCCAACCATAAATTTTTTCGCGACATTTTCTCTAATTTAATCGCTGGATGCAGGTAATGGGCTAAAGTAGTCTCATCTCTGAGCGTCTTATTAGTCACCTCGTGCTCACGCTCTGATAACTTGTTCGCCAAATTTACCAGTAATCACTCTAATCCACCATGGTTCATGAAGGATTGATAAACAGTATTCGCTTACCCATCAGGCTTCCACATATTACACCGTACTCGTTGTTTCAACCTTCTTAACCAATCATAACATGCACTCCCACGCAACCGACTTCCAATGGCATTACAATAAACATCGATTTGTAATGCAATCACCGATTTGTTGGAGATAATTCGGCGGTATCTTTGTGCTGTAGCTGTATCGACATCAGCGATAGCCATACGTTCGCATAGATATGGCTTGTTGACAATCTCTTTAACCCGGATTATTCATGAACCGCTCGCGCACCCGTAAAGGGATGCGGCTACGAGCGGTTCATGAATAATCCGGGTTAGGAATTCCACCGCATCATTATTACCGGAAACATTTTTATAACGTACCTGAATACCCCACACAACCAGATCAGCCTGATATTGCTCGATTGATTCGTAGGCCTCTTTGAGCATTTCTGCATCATACCGGTCATCACAGTCCGGAAACGCCAGATAATTTCCCGTAGCCATAATAATTCCGGCATTCCTGGTAGGTCCTGATCCTTCATTCGTTTTATGGATTACTCGGATCCGCTTGTCCAGAGCGGCATACCGGTCGCAAATTTCCGCACTGCGATCGGTCGATCCATCATTCACCAATATGAGCTCAAAATCGGTGAAACTCTGCGAAAGGATGCATCCGATTGAGCTGTCCAGGAATGCTTCCGCATTGAAAACAGGCATGATTACGCTTATCGTGGGCATATCTTACCCTTTCCATCTGCGTGTAATTGCCAGAATAGCTATATTAGTACCAAATAATCGATAAATCCAATACAATATTTTCAAAGGCCATCTAGTTGTTTGCAAACCAAACTTGAAAATGCCGCCAAATTTCCGTACAACTTGTATCATTTCTCTACGGCATTCAACGTTCCGTAATTTACGATAGTCGCTAATCCCGAACATGAAAAGCCCCAGATAATACCGGTATACCAGATCTTGTAGCTTTCTGTCATTAGTGTTTACGGTGAAGAATTCGCAGGATCGGCTGCACAACAAGCCTTTAGTATAGGTCTTTTTAACCAGGGAATGGTCATCGATCATTGCCGTGAGCGAACCCTCGCGGAGAAAACGAATGCTACAAAGAATTTCATTGTAAAAATAATAACGGCATGCGTATAAAATCAATTGCGGCGCCCACTCATCTTCTTCATGCCAGCGCAAGTCAACCGGAAATCTGATATCATGTTCCATCAGCCAATTACGTCGGAAGAGTTTATCGTAAGGAGAAGTGAGTGCCGGCGAGAACCGTTGCAGCAGTTCCATCAACATCGCTTCGCCGCTCATCTCGCAGTATCCGTCATGATGATACTTCGGGTATACGCGAAGTATTTTATCCGGCGTATCTTGGAAAAACTGCAAGCGGGCGAAGATCACCTCCGGTTTTTTCTCACAAAGTCGAATAAAGAGCTCTGCAAAGGTGCTGTCCTTCCAGATTATATCATCACTGTCGAGATAATAAATATATTCTCCGTGTGATGCTTCTAATCCTACATTCCTGGCATGCGGCTGCCCCATATTCTGCTGGTGAATCACGAGGATCCGGCTATCCAGGCGCGCATATTCATCGCAAAGAATTCCGCTCTTATCAGTGGAGCCATCATCCACCAGTATTAACTCCCAATCCGGCAATGTCTGGCGCAGTACCGAAGTGATACAGTCATCCAAGAATTTCTCGACATTATAGACCGGCACGATTATCGATAAGCGCATAGCATCTCTTTCATCTTATGAGCTATTATGTCGGTTATCAGTGATGGATTTACAATACGATAGATATTAATATACGGCAGCGTATAGGGAGTTTCATCCCCACCACTAACGATATGTTGAAATTCCGGGATATGGATACAACAGTCAAAATCATACATATTCAAGGTGAAACATATCTTTCGGGGATAATCCAACGATGCAAATCGTGCTACCAGCTCAGGCGAGCACAGAAAAGATATTTCCGAGAATTTGATTACCAGGTTGTCATAATTGATTCGTAGCTTTCGACGGTTCCATTTCTCGCTGGCTTCTTCCGGCGTCTGGTAATGCATAAAATATAATTCGACATCATCCAACCGTCCAATCGGATAAGTAATCGATTTTGATTGTGGATATTTCGATTTATCACCCGTGATAAATTATAAATCAAGCGTTAAATAATAAGGAAGGTTTTCCAACAGAGTGATGTAATCAGGCGGATTAATGATTAAACCAATCGTTGGACTAGCCCGGATTATTCATGAACCGCTCGCGCACCCGTAAAGGGATGCGGCTACGAGCGGTTCATGAATAATCCGGGCTAGTGTAGGCTAAACCAATATATTGATAGATATAACCTGCCCAGCAGTTATTAGCTATAATCGAAAAATCGGTATTATATAATCGAATCCTGCGTAAATAAGCACACAGGTCAGTGGTCAAACCTGCTGTACGATGATATAGCTGTCTTATACACATCGTATCTCCCACGCTGATAATACGGCAGGCTATTCAGCTATACTGCAGGGGCCATCAGTAAAGAGTATCGAAGCATCGCTATTGCTGAGCAAATATTGCGATAAGACAATCAATCTCTGTGCAGCGATGGCCGGATTCCACAGAGTTTCCATAGTCTGCATTGCACATTGAGCGATTTTATCACGTAATACCCGATCTTTCACCAGGAATTCTACCTTGCTATATAAATCTGAAAAACTATTATTTCGATAAACAAAACCGTTCTCACCATTACGCACCAAGAATGGCACGGACCCGATGACATCGCTCGCTACCACGGCACAGCCACTGTTCATTGATTCGTTTAACACCGCTCCCCAACCTTCTCGTTTATCACTGGTAAAAAGAAAAATATCAGCCCCCTCCATCTGTTTACGCACCTGCTCCGGCGGTATGGCTCCAATAAAATTGACCTGCCTATTCAATCCTTTCTCTTTTACCATGCTCTTAAGCTGATCTTCGAGATCACCCCGCCCAATAAAATCCAGTGTGCAATTGCATCCGTCTCGCATTAACCGTTCCATCACGCCCACCGCTTTTTCCGGGTGCTTCCAATCGATGAACCGGCCCGCCCAAAGTAGTTTAACCGCATCATGTCCTTTGCCAGCAAACAAAATTTCCGGTTTGTGATTTTTGACCTCGGTGAAATATCCCCATTTCCAGCAGCGGCCGGGATAGGCGCCGATCAGCGCTGCGTCAGCGGCGGTGTAAGCACCGGCGCAGAGCATGTGCAGCTTCGTATTGCTGCGGTACCTGGTATGCTGCAGCAGGTTGGACCGCAATACTCGCGGGTTCAACAGTCGCCAGGCTCCCTGCTTGAAAAACCGTTCATAATAGCGGAAAGTCAGCCTTCGCTCCCGCAAACGTTCAGTGATGAAGATTTCGGGGGCGGAGCCGATGATAACCACGTCGCTCTCCCGGCCGGCACGCAACGCCTCCCGATATGCAGCTTCGCTCTCGCAGGCATTGATTACATAGGGGAACGCCTGTGAAGCATCCTTATACCCCAGCGCGGCTTGCTCGCCAGGCAGCGGAACGGTTGCCACAAACCTCAGTCCGCCATTGAGGAGGCGAAAAAGCTCATTGCAGACCGGGATCTGGTGATGATTGATAAAATTTGAAAAGATGGCTATTTGCATCTGTGCAAAATATCCTTATAAGTCTCCAGCATGACTGCGGCGGGATCAACGGTTAGCATCTGCGTCATCGTTACCGCCGCCCGCACCGCCAACCGCTGTGCCAGCGCCGGCCTCGCGAAGAGCTCCATTATCTGCTGAGCCAGGACTTCGTACTCGCCGAATGGGTAAAACATGCCGTTTTCCCCGTGCCGGATAATCTCCTGCAGGCCGCCGACGAAGGAAGAAATGACCGGCAAGCCTACTAGCATCGCTTCGCGCAGAGTGCAGCAGATATTCTCCATCGCCGAGGAAATGACGCACAAGTGCGAGCGCTCCATCAGTTCGGCCATCTGCACCGCAGTAAGCTTGCCTTCGAAAACGATATGATCGCGCAGAGAGAGCATGTCAATGAGCGCATTTATATATGCCGTGTAACCGGACTGCCGCAGTTTAGCCGTCAACCCTTGCGGCCGGAGATAAGCCATACCGGGCAGGTGCAGCCTGATCTCTGGATAGTGGCGTTTCACCAGCGACAGCGCCTTGAGCAATATATGCAATCCTTTTAACGGATACTCCGATGCCGCGGCGACAATAGTATATGGCATGGCCCGCTCGAGCGACCAGCGGCGCCGGTGAAATGGCTCGCGTATCAATTCCGGGCTCCGGTAAAATTTGCTGTCCGTTCCCTTTATCGCCCTGCAGTGCGCGTGTCCCCATTCGTTATCGCACATAATATTATCGGCCCGCCGGATCATCTCGCGCTCGACTATCGCACGCCGGGCATAACGCTTTTTCTGTTCCCAGATAGAATCCTGCCGGACCATGTCACGCAACGTTGTATAGCACCTGATCTCCTCGGGTGTCATGGCCGCTTCATAATAACGGGCAACCGAGTCTACGAGCCCCTGGATCAGCAGCAACGACGGAATGCATTCCGCCAGTTTCATCGCCGTCAAACCATGAGCATACTCACTGCCCCAGATATGAAGCAACTCCGGTTTAACGACATCAATCAGATTCCGCCATTCTTCGATATGGCGTTTGCTCTGATATTTATATTCCAGTGGGGTCTTCGCCGGCAACTGGTAATAAGTGACACCGTTCTCGTAATGGTAAAGGATGGTTTTTCGTATCCCCGTTGTCGCCACCGTCAATTCAATCTCCTGTCGTCCCATTAAAGCTTCCAGCATGACGTCCATCCAGCCGCCGCTGTCCACCCGCGCGCCGGCCAGCCGTTGTCGCAAGCCGCCGATCAATCCGTTTACCACCCAGAGGACTCTCATGCCTGTGCTTTCCTCTGATCTAAAAAAGCGATGCCAGGAATAATCAGAAACACCGCCATTCCTACAGAATTCGTAGTATTAATAAAACTCAATATAATATACAACAGGAATGACCAATATACATAACCGAAAGTCGGAAATAAGTGGAAAGGTTTTAGAATTCTTCGATAATAATATTGAAGAATCTTGAAAAAAAGAATTCCGCCCAGTAAACCCGTGATGGCCAATGTATCAATAAAAGTTGAGTGACCACCAGGTAATCTACGATATTCTCTCCCTAAATTTCCGATGATTGGACTGTCTATGAAGGTAAGAATTGATTCTTCATATTTAATTTGACGCACTGTAACGCCCTCTGCTGAATCGGTATTGCCATATTGTAAGTAATCCGCCATACCGGAGATCTTATTGGACAATATAGGAAATTTAACAAATGACGCAAGGGCATTTAGACTTTGAGGTAGCCAGGGAGTAAAGCATAACAAAATAATTATCATCACCACCGCACAGGTTATCAATGTTCGCGGTCTCACCAGACGGAAAGGAAGAATAAAAAGGATCAAATTGAAAGCAAGTAATAGAAAAGCAAACGCGTATTGTGTTTTAATGATCGTGAGTGACAGGAAAGCAAGGCAGATTAAGCCAACCCAGCGATTCACCAAGTGTTGCCGGATGAGGTAAATATAAGCCGGGGTGACGATAACCAGCGAATAGACAAAGCCATAGCCGCCGATATTATATTTATAATAAGCGAAATCTTCACCGGTATCGCCAGTCGCCAGAATGCGCGACGCCTCCGGGAAAATATTCAAACCGATGTAGGTGGTAACAGCGGTAATCACCAGTACCCCCAACGCCAGCTGTGTTACTAGCGCAAGCAACTGGTAGCGACGGGTGAAGAACAGAAAGCTGGCGATGAAGAGGGGAAGGAAAAAAATCGATTGGTCATATAACCAGATAAATATCTGCCTGGTACCCATAAATTGCAAAGATGGCGATGTAATATATAGCAGGAGAAGAAAAAGCATGATGAGAAAAAGTGGGCTGATTATCCGACCGAACATAGATCGAGAATAAAATAACGCGACCAGATAGCAGACACCCACCAGCAATAGAAACAGGTAGGCACCCACCCGCAAGGAGAGGATGGGCAGATAGGAAAAGAGCACCAGCGCACCGAACAGCCAGGCCAGATATTTATCACCTTTGGTCAGGACGCGATAACGTTGAAAGATATTATGCATCTGTTTTCTCACATAACAGGGAGAGCACCCGACCCGCCTGCGTCACGTTGTTCTTTTCCGCTAGCACGAAGGCCTTCGCCCGCCAGCCTTGCTCGTGCAGTTCCTCGCCAGGCTTCGCCAGCGTCTCCGCCAGCGCCCGCGCCAACCCGTCAACCGTCTCCTCCTCGATTAGGTAGACGAACGGGTAATAGGCCGCGGGCATTCCCGGCAACCTGGTGGTCAGCAGCGGCGTGCCGCTGGCCATGTATTCCATGTTCTTGGAGGGGAAGGAATAGCTGGTAAAGCTTTCATGCGACGGCCGCGGATTGACCAGCAGTATGGCCTTCACCTGTTCCGCCACCACCTGCGCATTATCGACCACCCCCGCGAAGCGAATCTGTGGGCGCAACGCGCAGATACTTTTTAATTCATCCGCGTAATCGCCCGCGCCGTAGATATGCAATTCTGCCCCCGAGATGCCAGCCTGCAGAAACGCCTGCACCAATGCTGGAATACCATATGCATGCATCAGCGAGCCGGCATAGAGGCAGACCTTCGACGGATATTTACCTTCCAGGGTATTTTCGTTGTCCTGCATTGCGATGTCAACCTGCCCCTCGATTACCAAATACGGGCGATTTTTTGGGTTAAGCAGTGCGTGCATCTGCTCGGTCAGGAAGAGAAAGGCGCCGAAATGAGCGATAGAGGCAGTATTGAGCTTGCGGATAGCCTTCACCAGTATAGCTTTGAGGATATGCCACCTTTCCCCCCGGTTCTCCACCAGAAGGTGCGGGACATCCGTTACGATGCCCAGGGCCTGGACCCGCGCAAACCACGCTCCCAGCAGTGCCCCCTGCGCGGTGGCCAGGTTCAGCACGTCACAGACCACCGCGCTCTCTTTGTCTCTTCCAACCTGCCGCAGGATAATCCACAGCGCGGCGAAAAACAGACTCATCTGCCTTAGCACGGGCAGATTGATAAACGGTAAATAGATATATTCGACGCCGTTGCTGATTTCCTGCCCACGTGAGAAAAACAGGCGGCGGGTAACGGCGCGCGACACCGGCGGGCCGGCGATGACTGTCACTGCGCATCGTCCGCCCGCCACCAACCCTTCGGCCAGCAGCCGGTGGTATTTCTGCGCCGCCGGCGATGGCTTCACGCGGGAGTTCGCAAATAGCTCCTGATATTTCCTGATGGTGACCAACGAGGCCACATACAACACGTGCATTGATTAATCCTTGATGACGCCTCATGCTTGTACTATTACTATATCCCTACCTGGATCTGGGTACTTACTCTTGCTTCAGGTGCGAATTTAAAGTAAGAGTGCTTTACCTATCACTTATCATTCGTCATTACCTTCGTCTTACCCCGCCCGGCGTGCGAGCGCAATAGCGCCATTCCGCGCCCCAGCCGCCGGAAAGGCCGCAGCACCGGATAGAGCCAGCACAGGCCACCGGGGAGGCGGACCCATTGATAATCATTGGCCGTCGGTGTGAACATGCTGGATAGCAGCAGGCGCAGCTTGCGCAGCCGCCCTTCCTCCATCACCAGTGCGTCGAAGAGCAACTCATCGAACAGATCTTTCCCGGCCGCAGAATCGCGTGCGAGGAATGTGCACACGGGATGCGCAGTCCACTTTACCGTTAGATTCCACTGCATCTTCCTTCGCGCCTGCGTGGGCAGGTTCATCCCGAGCAATTGCTCACACAAGCGCATGCCAATCAGTAGCGGGCGGTGAAGCCCCTGCTCACCCGCTGCCTGCAGCACTTCCACCCACTGTCTGGGTTCTAGAATACGCAATATGGACACCAGATCGACCAGGTAACTGAACTTCGTCCAGCCATGGTGTGTGCCGTGATAACCCAGATGCAGTGCGGTGTCGGTGAGCGCCAGCGTGGTCAGCGCCTGCCCGTGGACGGTGACTTGCCGGCGACGTTCGAACAACGCGGCGGCGTCCAGCGCCCGCGGGAGCTTTTCCGCCAGCCGCCAGTGCAGCTCTACTTGGTATCGCCGGTGCGCGAAAAAAAAATGGCGTTCGTTCCGCTGCCGGTATTCCTCATTGCTCGTGTCCCGAGCGGCGAAGCACTCGTTGATGATCGGCTCCAGGCCCAGCGCCTGCAGTGCCTGTTCCGCGCTTGGGCAATCGCGCTGCCGGACCAGGATGTCCAGGTCCCAAAACAGCCGCGCGGCGGGGTCGCCGTGCATGAGGGTCGCCAGCGCCGGCCCCTTCACGCAGAGCACCGAGATGCCCGCCGCCTCAAGCGCATGCACCACCCGGATAAGGTCGGCGGTCATCAGGAGAACACGCCGCTCGTTGGTCGCCAGGAAGATCTTCATTGCCCGCAAGGCCGCGGGCGGGACCAGGTCCGGCACCGTCTCCATCAATCCTTTATGCACCAGCGGCAGCACACCGTGATGCAGCGCCAGCCGTTGCAGGCAGTCCCATTCCAGCGGGCACCGCAGAGCAGCGGTGACTGCTGCGCCGCAGCCATCGTCCACGCGCAATGTTGCTTGGATCACCCGCAGCTCCGGGCTTCCTATCATGCGCACCTGGTTATACACGAATCGTTTTCCTTGCCTATCACTGATCCGTATTATTCGCGAACCGCTCCATAGCCGTACCATTTACTTACGGGTGGGCAAGTGGCTCAAAAATAAGCCAGACGAATAACTGTCTATTCGAATAAAAATTACTGCAGTATTGTATTGCCGCCTCCTTGGAGGGGACATACAAGCTCCATTATAAAAGTCACAACAAAATTAAAATACAAACATTTATTCCTTGGGAATTTGCTATATGACCGGCGAATGGCAGTGGTAGACACCTACATATACTGCCGACCGCTACTGCCGACCGCCTGGAGATTTGTCACTGCTCGTCGTGGCAGATCGGTGGTCATGCGGAGGACGCGGAACTCATGCGCCCGTTGCCAGGTGGCCAGCCGTTGCATGACTGCCGCGGGAACGAGGTCGGGGGCGTCTTCGCGGAGGCGTTTATAGACGAGGGGAAGGACGCCGTGGCGGAGAGCGAGGCGCTGGAGGGCGGTCCAGTCGAGGGGGCGGTGGAGGGCGACGTGGCGGTCGGCGTCCACGCGGAAGGCAGATTGGATGAGCTGGACCTCGGGGCCGCCTAGAGGTTTGAGTTTTAAGGTTGTGGTCTCCGACCTCTGCGAATGAGTTTTGAGTTTTGAGTTCATGGGCGTTGAATAATTAATTTCTCCGTTGGGCGGGGGATTCCTTCTATTTGAACCACAGATTTCGCAGATTTTCACAGAAAGAAAGAAATTAAACCACAGAGGGCACGGAGGCGGAGGAGGGGAAGTAGGGATTGGGGGTGAGGATGAGTAAGAGTAAGAGTAGAGAAAGACTCCCCTTTCGACCATTTTTTCTGGGAGTTTTGCATCGTCCCGCCCGCTGGCAGGTGCGCGCTGCCTGGAGTATAGAAACCAATAAAAATAATTGTCAACCAAAACATATGTTCCTTAGGAATTCTGGAAATGACGGCGAAGAAGAGAGCTATGAACACCTTACCGCTTACCGCCGTCTTTACACTTGGAATGGGTCGATGATCTGCCGCTCCTGTTGGCCTTTTTGAAGCGTCTGCAGGTGGACACCCTCCTGGAAGCGACCGTGGGCACCCCTGGCAACACGCTGCGGCAGAATGTCTTGTCCAATGGCCAGGCGCTGCTGGTCTGGCTGGCCTTTGTGCTCACCCAGGGCGATCACCGCAAGGTCACGGTCGCCGAGTGGGTGGCGCGCTTCCCCCGCACGCTCGCTCGCGGACTGGGGGTGCCGGTGGTGCCGCCCAGCGATTTCTCCGATGACCGCTTGAGCACGCTGCTGGACCGGCTGCAGCGCCTGGGGGCGTGGGAGGCGGTGGAAGCGGCCTGGCTGGCGCGCACCTTGCAGGTCTACGCGCTGCCGTTGGACCGCTTCCATCTCGACAGCACCAGCACGTGGGGCTTCCATGCGCCGGACGCGGACGGGGTGATGCGCTTTGGGCATGCCAAGGGCGGGGCGGCCGCGCGCACCCAGGTGAAGCTGATGGCGGCCGCCACCCGGACCGGCCACCTGGTCGCGTGCACGGTCTGGCCGGGCGATGCCGCCGACCCGCCGCTCTACGGGCCGATGATCGCCCGCGTGCGCCGGCTGGTGGGGCGGCACGGGCTGCTCTATGTGGGCGACAGCAAACTCTCGCCGCTGGCGACCCGCGCGGAGCTGGCGGCGGCGGGCGATTACTATCTGACCCCGCTGGCCAAGCCCAATGCCGAGGCGGACCCGGCCGGCTGGCTCCCCCGCCCGCTCCCGGAGGGCACGGCGACAGCACTGGTCTGGCGGGCCACCGGGCCGCAGCCTCCCGAGCAGGAACTGCTCGGTGGCGTGCTGGCCTATCCGGTGACGCGCACCGCCGGCATCGACGGCCAGCCGGTGACCTGGGCGGAGCGCGTCCTACTGGTCTATGCCTGCCCGTCGGCGGCGCGCCAGGAGGAGATGCTGCAGACCCACCTGGCTGAGGCGTGCGGCCAACTGCGCCGGCTGACCCCGCCGCGGCGTCCCGGTCAGCGGCAGTTTGCCACGGAGGCGGCCCTTCGAGCGGCCATCGACGCCGTGCAGATGAAGGCCAAGGTCTCCGGCCTGTTCACCGTGTCGGTCGCCGTGGAGCCGGGGACCGGTCGCCTGCCGGACCGGTACGTCATCACGGCGGTGGCGGTGAACGCGGCGGCGCTGGCGGCATACCAGCAGACGCTGGGCTATCGGGTGCTGGTGACGAATGCGCCGGGCGCGCGGCTGCCCGGTCCGCAGGCGATGTTGACCTATCGCGACGAATACGTAATCGAGCGGGATTTCCACCTGGTGAAAGATGCCCCGCTGGGCCTCAGCCCGCTCTATGTGCAGACGCCGGCGCAGATCACCGGGCTGACCTACTTCCTCACGTTGGGCGTGCGGGTGCTCACGCTGCTGGCCAGCACGCTGGCGGAGGCACTGCAGACCGCCAAGGTGCCGTTGGCCGGCCTGTATCCGGGCTTGCCCACGAAGACGACCGCCCAGCCCACCGCCGTGCGGGTGCTCCAGGCGTTCGTGCGGGCCGAGCCGACGTTGCTCGGTCTGCCCCAAGGTGACGGGGTAACATGGCACCTGACGCCCCTTCCGCCCCTCCTGCGGGATATCCTGCGCTATCTGCAACTGCCGGAGAATTTGTATGAACAGCTAATTACCGATAGCTAACGCCATCGACCTGAAAACACCTGCTTGCGGGCCGGACGATGCAAAACTCCCGGAAAAAA
>Ga0172368_10005903_pt1 | contig 13428 bp, 10 predicted proteins | sample Lak11m_FD_114540 | JGI IMG/M metagenome (GOLD analysis project Ga0172368, IMG submission 114540) | Freshwater microbial communities from Kabuno Bay, South-Kivu, Congo - kab_022012_11m | ecosystem: Environmental > Aquatic > Freshwater > Lake | place: Democratic Republic of the Congo: South-Kivu...
CAGGTTCACAATTAGAAGAATTAGGCAGCAGATATGGTTGGGTAAGATCAGGTTCACAATTAGAAGAATTAGGCAGCAGATATGGTTGGGTAAGATCAGGTTCGCAGCTAGAAGAATTAGGTAGCCGTTATGGTTGGGTAAGATCAGGTTCGCAGCTAGAAGAATTAGGTAGCCGTTATGGTTGGGTAAGATCAGGTTCACAGCTAGAAGAATTAGGTAGCCGTTATGGTTGGGTAAGATCAGGTTCGCAGCTAGAAGAATTCGGCAGCCGATACGCATTTGTAAAATAAATTTTAATTTTTATTTTGCTTTAAGCCTTCAATTAAATTTGAAGGCTTTTTTTTTACTTTTACATAGGTTCACAACATTATTCAGAACTATTTATAGATAAATGCATGATTCGGTTTCAGTTAGTTATTTTTCTTATAATTTTTAATTCTATACTTTTCTCACAGCAATCCACAAAAGTTGCAATCATAAAGGATAATGGATATGAGCTAATTGATGCAGATAATCAATCAGGTACATACTATATCTCTCTAAATGATTTAGCAAAATCTGTTTCACTAAATTTTTCAATTGATATTGTTAAAAAAACTTACTTGCTAAGTTTTGATGATTATGAAGTTAAGTTTTCAGAAAACAATCCATTTGTATCTATAGTAAATATTAAAGATAGTTTAGTAAAGAGTATTCAATTAGTCAGCTCGCCTTATATTAAAAACAATAAATTATTTGTTATCTCTCATTCGTTAATAGAAATAATTAATTTTTACTGGAATAAAGAACTTCTTCAGTTAGCATCAAATAGGATTAGAGTAATTAATAAAATTAAAGAAGAAGAATTAAGTGTAATAAAACTTGCCCGATTGTTTAATATCAAAATAGAATCAAACGAAGATAACAGCTTAGTTAAAATCATTTCTGATACAAAAATTCCTAGTGCATATAATTTTTATCGTGGTAATAAATTGCATGTAATGCTTTGGGGAACTTATATAACAAATGATACCATCATTTATCCTGAGTTAGATGAAATTATTGAGGCAATAGAATTGGTTAATACCCAGGAATATCTTGAATGTATAATTTCACTTAAAGAAAATGAAACAATATCAGAATTGTACAAAGGTAATACTGAAAATGAATTACTATTAAGAATAAGTGAAAGAGATTTTGGTGATTGGTTCACTAAAGAAAGTGATAACTTTAAAATTATTTATAGAGATGCTCATTCGCATCTTGTTAAACACATATTAGCATCAGCAGAAAACTCGCTGCAAGGACTGCAAAAAATATTTGATTACAAACCGGGCAATAAAATTTTAATTAACACTTTTGATGCTAGCGATTATGGTTTTGGAGCAACTACAACTTTGCCAGAAAATTATATTCGATTAGAAATTGAACCAATGGAACCTGGTTACGAAGTTGTTCCTTATTCGGAAAGATTCCAGTGGTTAATTAGCCACGAGTTAGTTCATATAATTGTGAATGATAAAGCATCTGATTTTGAAAACTCATTAAGAAGTGTTTTTGGTAAAGTTAATCCTGATAAACAACAGCCGCTAACAGTTTTTTACAGTCTTCTTACAAATCATAACCGATACACACCGCGCTGGTACCAGGAAGCAATAGCGGTATTTATTGAAACATGGTTTAGCGGTGGTTACGGAAGAGTGCTTGGTAATTTTGATGAAATGTATTTTAGAACTTTAGCTGCTGATGAAATTGACTTTCCGAATCTTGATGAAATAGAAATTGTTACTTCTCACAAAAGCATTTTACTCGAAAATATTTTCTATTTGTACGGTACAAGATTTATCTCTTATCTGGCAGAAAAATATAGTTCAAAAAAAATATTTGATTGGTTTTCATCAAAAGAAAATGACTTCTATTCTGGATTAGAATCTAAGTTTGAAGAAATTTTTAATGTAGAATTTTCTGATGCGTGGAATGATTTTGTGATTAACGAAATATCATTTCAACAGGCAAATTTATTGCTTTTGCAAAGATCAGAACTAACAGAAACTAAACCAATAACAACAAATCCTCTTGGTTGGATAACCCAAACAACTTTTGATAGCAAAACAAAATCAATAATACTTGGTCATCATCAAAGCGGTAAATTAGCTGAAATAATAAAAATTAATTTAGATAATAGTAAATGCACTGAGTTGATTACGCTGCCTTCGCCAAGTTTAATACAAGTTGCTTCAGTTGCTTATGATGAAAATTATAATCAAATATTTTATACCACAAATAACAACCAGCTCTACAGAGATTTATGGAAATATGATTTAAGTACTAAAAAAGATAAAATACTTTTCCGTGATTTTAGAGTTGGTTCATTAACAATCTCGCAGAATAAACACGAGCTTTGGGGAATACAGCATCACAGTGGTAAAGCAACCTTAGTGCGTTCTAAATATCCTTATACTGAGCTGCAATCACTTTATGTTTTTGCAGTAGGAGATGAATTCCAGGACTTAGCAGTTAATAGAAACGGAAATTTACTCGCAGCAACATTGCACAGATCAGACGGCAAACAGTCTATCATTTTAGTTGATTTAGAAAATCTTGATCGAACAAAACAATTTCAATATAAAACAATAACATCAGTCGGATCACCGGAAAATCCTTCGTGGTCTATTGATGGCAATTACATTTACTGGAATGCTTATACAAACGGTGTTGCAAATATTTTTAGATATAATTTGTCCAATGAAGAAATAACTCCGCTTACTCATACGTTAAAAGGATTGTTTAGACCAGTAGAGATTTCTAAAGATTCTTTGGTTGCAATGGAATTTTGTGTTGATGGTTTTACGCCTGTTAAACTTAAAATCAAAAAAGCTGAACGATTACCTGCAATAAATTATTTCGGACAAAAAATATTAGATAAAGAACCTGAGCTTTATAATTACAATCTTAAGCAAGCAGAAGAAGTTGTAGATAAAAATAAGTTTACTGCTGAAGAACCACTTTCATCTTTAGATTTGTTTTCTGTAAAAACATTTATTCCTGTGGTTTCAGGATTTCAAAAAAGAATTGTTCTGGGATTATTTACTCAGATGAATGACGCAATGTTTACTAATGATTTAGTTATAGAAGCTGGAATATCTCCATTTAAAGAAACTACAAACGATATTAAAGCGCACATTAAATTAAAATACAGTTACAAACAAAAATTTATTATCGGTATTGAACATAATTCACCTGACTTTTATGATCTCTTTAATAAAAGAAAAAGAGGAATGTTAGGCTCCAGATTTGCTATTGGTTATTCTAATTACCTGATTTATGATAATCCATTAAAAGTTAGACAGAATACTGAGCTGTCTTATTACAACGGAATTAAATTTATTAATGATAACGTTACTGAAGTAAAAGTACCAGATTACTTAATATTAAAATCTGAACTTGATATTAGGGATTTGAGAAGAACTATTGGAAGCATTGATTGGGAGTCTGGTGATTGGTTAAGATTATCTGCCCTTGGTTATGCTTCCGATCCACAAGAACCAAAATATTCCGGGCAATTAATGGGTGAGTGGGATAAATATTTTATAACATTATTTGATCACAATGTTTTCCATTTAAAACTATCAAGCGGCTACCATTTTGGTACTGAGGATTTACCGGAAACAAAATTTTATTTTGGCGGATTTGGAAACAGAGAAGTTGAAAGTGAACCTGTAAAACAGTTTGAAAAAATGTTTCGTCTTCCGGGTGTACCAATTTATAGTATTGTTAATAATAAATTTGTAAAAGTTATGATTGAAAATTCATTGCCGCCAATTAGAATACCAGGAATGGAATTTTTAAGTATCGCATTAAAGAACATTAATGTTTCAATATTCTCGCAGGGTTTATATTCTGATTCACCAACAATAAAAAAAATTGTTAACGCTGGTGCACAAATAAACATTTTATTTGAGCATTGGGCTAATCTTGAATCCACACTTTCTGCTGGAATTGCACAAGCCTGGTGGCAAAATGGTAAAGATTATGAGTGGTTTATTTCTTACAAACTCCTAAAAGATTAGTTAAATGTAAGTAGTTTTTACATTTAATTATCTAATTATTTAAATAATAGATATTGATTTAAAGGTATAATAATTGCATACTTATACTGCTTTTTTAAGGATATATAATTATTAGTAGATGAAATTTTCTGAATTCAAAAAAAATATAGACAGCGGCTTAAAAGCAAGCATGGATGTAGAAATCTCTTCTGAAAAGACTAAAAATCTTGAAGTGATTCTCAATATCCTGAACAACATAAACCGCTCCCTAATTATTGAAGATGTACTTGAACTAGTACTTAAAAATGCAATCCGACTTACAAATTCAGATCGTGGCTTTATAGTACTTAAAACCTCACTTGGTAAACTAGAATTTAAATTAGGTCTTGATGCGAATGGAAAAGAATTGCCGGAAAGTCTTTTCCAGATAAGTAACTCAGTAGTTGAAGATGTTTTTTACAATGGTCAATCAAAGTTTATAGAAGGCGCTCAAAGTGATGTTACACTTGAATCAAGTAAAAGTATTTTAAGATTAGATCTTCAAACAATTTTATGCTCGCCATTAATTACTGATAGTAATAAAATAGGCGTTATTTATGTTGATAGTAAACATTTGCACAAAATTAAAGAAAAAGATTTAACTAACACATTTGAAATTCTGGCGGCACAAGCTGCTGCTGCAATACGTAACGCACAGTTGTATCAGAATCAAATAAGTGCAAACTCTGCTTTGCAGGAAGCAAATTCGCAGCTGATTCAGGCTGAAAGAAAAGCACTTAAATCCGGTATAGATTCTGAAATTGGGCAATCATTACAAGGGCTTGTGCATTTAGCGTTATTAGAAAATGAAAGTTTACTTAGACTTTTAGAAAAATTAAAAAAAGATTCAGACGAACAGGGAATTGCAAAAGATAATCTTGTTTATGATAGACTAAAGTTAAAATCAAAAGTTGCTATTGATAGTATCCGAAGCATTCAAAAGTATGCTCAGGTTTTGATGGAAACAGCAATTATGAATCTAAATAAAGACAGTGGTGATTTGAATAAAACTATTCAATCAGTAATAAAATATATTTCACCAATTAAAAAATATCAGTTTGCAACTTTTAAAACTCAATTAAATAATCTTCCTTTATGCAGTTATGATTCTGAACAGATTCAACATTTACTGGTTCATCTTTTTACAAATTCTGTAAATGCAAAAAAAGATGTTACGATAGTAATTCAATCTTCTGCTGATGAAAAATTTATAAACGTTGTAATTGAAGATAATGGTCCGGGCATACCTGAAGAGATTAAAAAAGAATTGCTGACCAGCTATACTCCAAGAAAAAGCAGTTATGGATTATTTTTATGTAAAAGTATAATTGATAAACATAACGGTGATATTAAATTTATGGATTCAATAATCGGCACAACGATAGAATTTTCAATTCCAATAAATTAAAAATGGTAACAACAGATTTTTTAAAATATGTAGCTGTCCTTTATGATAAAATCAGGTTTCCTGTTCAGGTAATTGATAAAGACGGCAAAATAGTTTATGTAAATGAGGCTTACACACTTTTGTGGGGTTATCATTTAGAAGAACTTGTTGAATACTCTTTGTTTAATGATAATGTATTGAAAGAAAGTAAAAACGCTGATAGAATATTAAATATTCTGCAAAGTAATGGTTACACTTCAATTGATTATTATGAAGATTCACTTTTGCGAAGCAGAGATTATGCTGTGCCAATTTTACGCACAAATATCTTTACTATAAAAGATGATGATGATACTTACCTTGTTATGTATCACGAAGATCAAACGGAAATGCTTTTAACAGAAAAAGAAGTTAAAAAAGCTCGTGATGCAAGCAATGAGTCTGAAAGACTTAAAAATACTTTTTTAAATGTTCTATCACACGAATTAAGAACACCGTTAAATATTATACTTGGTTATTCATCGCTGATAAAAGAAAATCTTAATGATAAAATTAATGCTGAAGAAAAAATTTATCTTGATAATTTACACAGCGGAAGTGAAAGGCTATTTAAAAGTATAACTCAAATGTTAGAGTTTGCCCAGATTGAAGCAGGCAACTACACAATTACAACAGAAACTGTTGATATTATTGGCTTAATCCAAAGTTGTATGCCTGAACACCAAAAATTAGCTAAAGAAAAAAATCTTGAGTTAAGAACAAACTTTTCTCATAAAAAAGTATTTGTTGATGTTGATATACAATGTGTGATAAATGCTTTAAATAATTTAATTAGCAACGCAGTTAAATTTACACACCAGGGTTTTGTTGAAGTTGAAGTTAATGTTCTTCAGGAAAAGAAATTAGCGATCTGTAGAGTTAAGGATACCGGCGTAGGAATTTCAACCAAATATCTTGATCATCTTTACCAGCCATTTAGCCAGGAAGATTTAAATGTTGGTAGAAATTATGAAGGCAATGGTTTGGGTTTAGCACTTGCAAAAAGATATATTGAAAAAGTTGGCGGCTCTTTACTTGTTGATAGTATAAAAGGTGTCGGCTCAACATTTACTTTTACAGTTCCATTAAATCAATCAAAAGTTGTTAATGCATATAGTAATGTTGAAGAAGTGCAGCGCGCTAATAAAATATTAATGATTGATAACAGCGGCGAAACATTTGAACTTGTTCGAGCTTTTCTTAAAAATAAATTTACGCTTTCAAATCACTCAATTAGAGATTTTAAACTTGAGTTTATTCAGGATGGTTCTTTTAGTCATTTTATTTTTGATGTGGATAAAAATTACTGGCAGCAAGGCATTCTTATTTGTAAAGACATAAAAAGAAATGATCCTTTTAAACGACCAATCATTATTATTTCCAGCGAATATATCGAAGAAAAAATAAAAGAGTTTTACCAGGCAGGTGCAACTAAATTTTTAATCAAACCATTTCAAAAAGCTGCTCTTGCAAAAGTTATCCAGGAAACCACAGAAGTTTAACTTAACTTTTTTGATCTTTTAATTTATATAATTTCCACCAAGGTGTTTTTGGTGAGTCATGATGTTCGTGATGATATCCAAAGAAGTAGCAAGATAACATTGCCCATAAGTGATTTTTCTTTTGAGTTCTGGAATTATGCGGCTGCATCGAATCGGTATGAGGCTTTTTATGCGGCAGATAAGTGCCAAAAAAAAATAATTGAAAAGTTCCAAGCAGTGCAGGAACTATCCAGAAAAAAATAATATTTATTTCGCTAAACCAAATCTTTAACAAATTAAAAACTATTCCCATAATTACTATTTGAATTAAGGTTGTGTATCTAAATAAAAAAACAGCCCACCAGATAAAAAAAATCTGAGAAGTTTCGTTGAAATCAGGATCCTCATTTGTTCCCGGATATTTATGATGTTTAAAGTGATTTTTAATTAGTTTATTGTATGATAAACCAGCAAACAACAGTGAAGATATCCAGCCAAATATTTTGTTCACGCTTTTATTATTAGATATAACACCATGCATTGCATCATGGCCAGTTATAAACAATCCAGTATATAGATAAGCTTGTACAAGAATATGTAAATAAAAAAAAGGATTTAAGTAATTTATTTGAACATTGCTTAATGAATAAATCAGATGTGCTGCCCAAAAAGAAATAATAAATGTGGCAATTAAAGTTCCCATTAGTTTATCCCCAAAAAATTTATTACAATAAAAAATACAAATTGCGCAATAACATAATGGATAGAGATTTTAGAATTGCCTCTAACCTTAAGTAAATTAAAAATAGTTGAAGCAATAAAAGCCAATGCAAACCAGGCTAAATAATTCTGCAATGGAATTATATTTTCTGTCCAGTTCCAATAATCATACATTATGGCTACAGGCTCCATAATAAAATCAAATATTACTGCAATTAGTGATGCTAATAATGATGAAATAAAAATATTTTTGGAAAAAGTTTTTACAAAAACTAATGATCCAAGAATAACCAAAGTCCAGTTTAAGCCAATTATTAAAGGTACATCAAACATCTTAAAGCCCAACGTTTTACCATAATTATAATTACCAAAAACTAAAGCGGTTTTTACACCAATAACCTCAACTAAAAAAGTAAATAAGTAAATAATTATAATCCATAAAATAAATTTAGATTCAGAAGCTTTAATTGTTTGATATAAAACTAAAGCTCCTAAGAATAAAAGAGTAAATGGTGTTAGCATTAACATTAACTCTTTTGTTGTTGATGATAGATGACCTATTATGCCCACGGTGAACATAATATATATCAATAAAATTTCTTTCTGTGCTATTATAATCTTCTTGATTTCCATTCGAGATTATTCGTTTTATATTTAATTAAAGAAAGTACACCGATCAACCACATAAATACCATCTGAATAGTGTGTAACAATAAATTTATAAAAATATTTTGCCTGCTTATAAGAGATATAGTTGAACGGATCATTATAATCAAAGTAAATGCGATGATTCCTGATATTGAAAAACCAAGATAAATTGGAGAAGTAAAAATTATCATTAAAAATGTTATCATAAGTAAAAACAAAATTGGATTTATTGAAAAACCAGCATAAAAATTTTTTTGAAATCCTTTGTAAGCATCAATAAACGAATTATACATTCTGCAGGAAATTAAATTACTACCCAGCAAAGTTTTAATCTTAAGTTGATTTCGTTTTGCCAATTTTGCAAGCTCCATATCCTCCACTATTTTATCTTTAACTTTCTGATGTCCGCCAATTTTTAAATAGTCTTCTTTTTTCCACAGCATAAACTGTCCGTTTGCAGCCACAAAAGAACTACTTGAACTTGAACAAACAAATTTAAGTGGAAGAAATGCAAGCAGTAACCAATTCATTAGTGGAACAATTAAGTTTTCTCCCACACTTTGTGTTCTTTGTGTTGGAAAAACTGAAATCAAAGATAAATTATTTTGTTCAAGCTTATCAATCGCAGCATTAAGTGCGCATGAATCAAGCTGAACATCAGCATCAATAAAAAGTAAGTAATCACCATTTGCTTTTTCTATAAGCTGATGGCAAGCCCAGTTTTTACCAAGCCAGCCCTCAGGAAGTTTTTTTCCGCTGTAAATTTTTACATTTTCTGTTTGATAATTAGAAGCAACTTTAAAAGTATTATCCGTAGAGTTGTCATCAAGAATAAGTGTTTCTTTGTTTTTATAATCTTGATTTAATATGCAGGCAATAATATTAGAGATATTGTTTTCTTCATTTCTTGCAGGAATTAATATTGAAATCATTTTTGGGTTAACAAATGATCTTGAAGAAAATTTTAATTGCGGTGCTGTAAATAAATTATAAACTGAAATAAGAGCAAACACACTTAATGATATTAAAATTATTACTTCTATCATTTTACAAATAAGCTTTTATAATTTGATGTAAGTACCTCTTCTTTTAGCAAATCTATATTGCCCTTAAATTCATCTTTATACAGATTAGAAAAATCAGCGGTTTGTTTTGATGATAGTAGTTTGCCAAACCTGCAATAAATAGTAGGCAATTTTTCATTGGTGTATTCAATTTTAAATGCAATTGGTAAAATGTTAAATTCTTTTTGGCTGTGTTTGCATAAAAAATTTATTCCTTCTTTCAATTCTAAGTTAGGAGTATAAAAAGGTTGTATCTCACCTTGTGGATAAATTGTAATCAGATTTGCTGGTTTAGATAGTAACTCAACAGAATACTTTAAAGAAGAAATCATTTTTCTATTATCATTTAAATCAATAGAATAACATCCAAGCTTTTGGAAAAACCAATACCTTTTCAATTGTTCTTCAAGCATCATTATGTAAAGGTTTCTATTTAAAAGATTTTTATTCATCCAGTAAACAAAAAAACCATCCCACCAGGAAAAATGATTTGGAGTAATCAACAAAGCTTTTGTGTTATCAATTTGGGGTAATTCATTAATTATTCTAAAATCATAAAAAGATTTTCTTAAAAGTCGTTCCAGATAAATCTCAAAGACAAATTTTGCCCATTTATTATGATCAGCTTTTATCATGCTTTTAGTTCTTTCGAGATTATATCAGAAACAATTTTGCCGGATAAAATTACTAATGGGATGCCTCCGCCGGGATGAGCAGAGCCGCCGCAAAAATATAAATTCTTAATTGATTTTGATTTGTTGGATTGTCTTTTAAATGCAGTCATTCTGTCGTTTGAAGCGATTCCATAAATGCTTCCCATATAACTTCCGGTTTTATTTTGAATATCAGCAGGAGTTAAAATATTTTCGAATTCAATATTACTTTCCAGATCAATTTTAAAATGATTGTTTAGTTTATTAATTATAGAATTGCGAGCCAATTTTACTTCGCTCTCCCAATTCTGGTTGAGGTTGTATGGTGCATTTACCATAACAAACCAATTTTCTTTTCCAGCCGGTGCATCATCTATATTAATTTTTGATGAGATATAAATATAAACAGTAGGATCATTATGAATAACTTTATTTATAAAAAGATTATCAAATTCTTTTTCGTAATCTTTTGCAAAGAAAATATTATGAGTTTCCAATTGAGGAAAAGTTTTGCTAACGCCCCAATAAAAAACTAATCCGGAAAATGATGGTGTATGCTTTAAGTATTTTATGGCTTCCGGATTGTTGTTGTCTCTTATCAGATATTTAAAAGTGGAGTTAACATCCACATTAGAAATTACTGCATCATAGTACTTGTTTTGATTATTAACATTAATTCCAATTGCTTTTTGATTTTGTGTTAAAATTTCATCCACTCTCTGTTGATTAAAAATTGTTACACCCTTTTTCTGGGCGAGTTTTCTTAATGCTTTAACAATCGAATAAATTCCTCGCTTCGGCAGAAAACTCCCCATATTATACTCAACGTGAGGTATAATATTTAATGTTGCCGGTGCTAAATATGGATTTGATCCATTATATGTTGCATAACGATTGAACAGCTGAATGATCTTATCATCTTTGAAAAAATTTTTATTAGCTTCATTCATTGTGTGGAATGGATCAATCTTATATAAATTAAAAAGAGTTTTAAATGATTTAAGATTTAAAAATGTTTTTGGATCTGAAATGTCTTTTGTTAAAAATAATTCTCCCGCATAATTATAAATTGTATTACAATAGTTTAGATATTGTTTAAGAGACTCCGCACTATCTTTGGTTTTAGTTTCTACTTCTTCACCGAATCTATTTACATCAGAATAAGCATTAATTATGGTATTATCCGGATAAAAATACTTGCAGATAATATCTAACTTTTCAAATTCTAAGTAATCAATAATGTTTTCATTGCACTCATCAAACAAATTCATTAAAACTTCTGGCATTGTAAGCAGGGATGGACCGGTATCAAATCTGTACCCATTATAATTTATCTCACCAGCTTTTCCACCAACAGAATCGTTTTGTTCATAAAGATCAACTGCAAATCCTTTGTTGGATAGTCTTATAGCCGCAGATAATCCACCTAAACCTCCTCCAACAACACAAATATTTTTGCTCATTGTCTCTTCGTTCTAAAAAATTCATAAAAAAGAATCCATAATGAAACCATAGAAAATGAGTAAAGAAAGTCTTCAAGCGGAATTGTGATTACTCTTATTGCTGAAAATGCTGAGTTGTTATAGGTAACTACCGGAATCGCTGTTAAAAAATAGTTCACTATTAAAAATGGAACAAAGCAAATTAAAATTGAAATCCAGAATACTTTAGAATTAAGTAATGTGGAATTAAATAATAAAGCCAAAAGAAAAAATGCTCCTGAATAGAGTAAAACAGTAAAGGTGTAACTTTGTTTATTGAAAATTAGTGCAAGAGCAATAAAAATAATTACAGGGATTAAGAAAAGATTTTTATTGAATGGAAATTCTTTTTCCTTCGTGTAAAACCTTACTGTTTCAAAAATAAAAATACATGCATAGGGAACAGTGATAAAAAATAAAACTTCTTCTAAAGGCAAATCTAAAAAATAAATACCAAGTAAGTGTTCTGGATTAAATGCCCAATCACCGCGTTTTGCGGCAATTACATCCCACAATATATAAGCAGAACTAACAACTAAAATAGAAGCAAGAACATATTTTGCATTTCTAAAAAACTGCAGGTTTTTATCAAAAGAAAAAACAAGTGGAAAAAAAATTATAAAAATATTTATTATTAGATATGTGCTCATAAAAACGAAAAGCCGATATTGCTATCGGCATTGATTTTAGATCGTTTTACAATGTTAAGTAAGTTTAAGTATTTTAATTTCAAAAATTCCTCGTAATAGTAATGCAAGTTTAGTAGTGTTAGAAACACTAACTCTTTGTTTCATTAGTTCCTTTATTTTTAATCTTTTTATTTTCTTAAACAATCCTTTGTAATATAGATATGCAGAATAAACTCCAAGTTTAACACCTGCAGGTAGTTTTTTTATCCCGATCAAAGCATTCTGAAATTCGAGTTCAATCTCTTTTTCAAGATTTTGCTTACTTTCATCATCAATTTTTATAGCGTGATTAACACCCGGCAAATAAATTCTTTCGCGTTCTTCCATATCACTTTTTATATCTCTTAAAAAATTTACTTTTTGGAAAGCTGAACCAAGACTTCTTGCCGGCTCAATTAGTTTATTAAATAAATTTTTATCACTTCCAGTAAAAACCTGTAAGCACATTAAACCTACAACCTCTGCGGAACCATAAATATAATCCTTGTATTGCTGAGGTTCGTAATACGAATTTGTTAAATCCATTTCCATACTTAAAAGAAATGCATCAATATAATGATAATCAATTTTATATTCTTTTACAGTGTGTACAAACGCCTGTAAAACCGGATTAGAGGAAATTCCATTTTGCAAAGCCTCATAAGTTTCTTTACGAAAGTTTTCCATTAATCTTTTTTGATCAAACTCATTAAACGTATCTACAATTTCATCAGCTATTCTTACAAATCCGTAAATGCCATAAATTGCATCTCGATATTGAGGTGAAAATGCAGCTATACCAAGGCTGAAAGAAGTGCTGTAACTTTTTGTTACCACTTTGCTGATTGCAAATGATGTCTTATTGTAAAGATCCATAATCACTCCTTATTCTATCTGTTACAAGTTTAGAACTAATTATAACCATCGGTAATCCGGTACCTGGCGTTGTTGAGGCACCAACGTAATATAAATTTGGAAATTGCTCGTCTTTATTTTTAGGTCTAAATGCTCCAACCTGATTTATTCCGTGAGCTAAACCTAAGCCGGATCCTTTATAGAGATTAAACATATTTTCCCAATCAACAGGAGAATAAATTTGTTTAACTAAAATGTTTGATGTTATATCATAACCAACTCTTGCCGATAAATCTTTAATAATATTATCTGCAATTTCTTGTTTATCATTCCAATCTTTTTTAAATCTTCTATCTGGTACAGGA
>Ga0172368_10005906_pt1 | contig 13423 bp, 16 predicted proteins | sample Lak11m_FD_114540 | JGI IMG/M metagenome (GOLD analysis project Ga0172368, IMG submission 114540) | Freshwater microbial communities from Kabuno Bay, South-Kivu, Congo - kab_022012_11m | ecosystem: Environmental > Aquatic > Freshwater > Lake | place: Democratic Republic of the Congo: South-Kivu...
CGTAAGTCCATGCACGGCCGTCGGGAAGAATCATGCAGGGCGCACCGGCATCCTTGGGAAAGCGCGACGAGAGCAGCGTGTAGAGGTTCTGGTTCATTTGCTTGATGGCGCTCGGCGTAGTTGTGATGGTCTAATTCTAACCAAGCTCGGCGTATAGTAATTGGCCGGAGTCGCAGAGCGACGCTTAATCACGCTTTAAGACCGGTCAAGCAGGATTTGCAATCGTGACGCGAATCCAATGCGGCCTGGTCACGATCTTGCATTCCAGAGGAAAATCGCCGTGGACGAATCAACCAGGCAAACACCGGCTCTGCCGCCATCGCTAAAACCCTATGTCTGGCTATCGATTGCGACGGCGATCGCCACCATCCTGCTGAAGGGCGTGGCGTGGCGGCTAACCGGCTCGGTCGGCTTGCTGTCGGATGCCATCGAGTCCTTCGTCAATCTTGCCGGAGCATTGATGGCATTGTGGATGATCACTCTGGCGGAACTTCCCGCTGACGACGATCATGCACACGGGCACGGCAAGGCCGAGTATTTCTCCAGTGCTTTCGAGGGTTTCCTGATCCTGCTGGCGGCGTTCAGTATCGGCTATACCGCCGTCGAGCGCCTGATCAATCCCCAACCGCTCGAAGCGATCGGCTTCGGTCTGGTGGTCTCCCTGGCCGCCTCTATGCTGAATCTGGCCACAGCCAGGGTCTTGTTGAAGGTAGGCCGCAATAACGGTTCGATCACACTGGAAGCCGACGCCCACCACCTTATGACCGACGTGTGGACGTCGGCTGGCGTCATTGGCGGCGTCGGCCTGGTCTGGTTGACGGGCTGGCTGTGGCTCGACCCGGCGATTGCCCTGATGGTTGCCGCGAATATCGTCTGGACGGGCTGGCATCTGATGCGACGTTCGGCCGACGGCCTCATGGACGCCTCCTTGCCAACCGAAAAGATCGTGCAAATCGAGCGGCTGCTGTCGAGGTATCGCCACGAGGGCATCGAGTTCCATGCCCTGCGCACACGTCAGGCCGGCAACCGCACCTTTGTCATCCTGCATGTTCTGGTGCCGGGAGACTGGACGGTCAAGCGCGGGCATGACTGGGCCGAACGGATTGAAGCGGACATTCGCGATACCCTGCCCCGAGCACATATCACCACCCATCTGGAACCTTTGGAAGATCCGGTGTCAATGCACGATCAAGAACTGGATCGGTCATTGCATTGAGCCGATGCACCTGAGCAACCCCCGGTTGGCCGGTCCGGCACGCGCAGGATATCCCGGCCAGGATGAAATGTTAAAGTAGCCATCTTGAGCGGAGTTTGCCGGAGCAATGAACCATGAACCAATTCGTTAAATCGCTGGAGTCCCTGATTTTCGCCAGCCGATGGCTGCAAGCACCTCTGTACCTTGGCCTGATTATCGCCCAGGGCGTTTATGTGTATCAGTTCATGCTGGAACTGACCCACTTGGTGACCCAGATGGGCAGCCTGGGCGAGACAGCGATCATGCTCATCGTGCTGGGACTGATCGATGTCGTAATGATCGCGAATCTCCTCATCATGGTCATCGTCGGGGGCTACGAAACCTTTGTCTCCCGTCTCGAACTGGAAAATCACCCCGACCAGCCGGAATGGCTCTCGCATGTCAATGCCAGCGTGCTCAAGGTCAAACTGGCCATGGCGCTGATCGGCATTTCATCCATCGATCTGCTGAGAACTTTCATCAATGCGGGACAATTGGAAGACCGGGTCATCCTTTGGCGCGTCGTCATCCATGTCACGTTTCTTGTCTCGGCGCTGGCCCTGGCCTACACCGACAAGGTGATGATGAGTTGCCTGCAAGGCAAACACTGATGCTCGGGCAACCCACTAACGCTCATGGCAGCGAAAGTCACCCACAGATGATGGAACACGCGAAAAGCGGCATAAAGACCCGCCCCCTTCCACCCGCCCACGGCCGACTCTGCATAGCCGGCCGGCTGCGGCGGCGCAAAGCGATGCTTTACGAAACCCCGCCTCCGCCCCCCGCGCGGGGGAGGCGAATGGCTTGCTCGCTTCGCTCGATATATTACCCAGCACCGATTTTTGTTGTTTCACGGTAACGGGTCCTATGCTGTCAAGCTTCCGCCCGCTCTTATTAAAAGCAGGGCGCTTATACTTGACACTGAATTGGTAATGATTGGCATCGATATTTACAGATGACGCATCCCAAGACGACATTGCATGTCCCCAACGAGGCGACTCCGTCCGAGATCGCCTACGGTCGTTTTGTGCCAGTCCAGTTCCTTCAGTTGCTTTGCCGGCACAGCATCGTCGACGTCAAACTGGGCGATCATGTCGAGCAGGAAATGACTTTGCTGTTCTCCGACATACGCGATTTCACCGCCCTGTCGGAGTCCATTCTGCCCGCGGAAAATTTCCGCTTCATCAATTCCTACCTCAGCGTCATGGAACCCGTCGTGGCCCGTCATGCAGGCATCATCGACAAATACATCGGCGACGGCATCATGGCGCTTTTTCCCGGCTCGGCCGATGACGGTGTCCGTTCCGGCATCGACATGCTCTACCAGCTTGCGGCATACAACCATGGCCGTACCCGTGCCGGCTACATGCCGATCCGCATCGGCATCGGTGTCAATACCGGACTGGTCATCATGGGTACGGTCGGTGGCCACAATCGCATGGACAGCACCGTGATTGGCGATGCAGTCAATCTCGCCTCGCGCCTGGAAGGGCTCACCAAGAATTACGGCACACCCCTGATCATCAGCGCCCACACCTTGCATGCACTTCAGGACCACAAGAAATATTGCATTCGCTTCATGGATCGCCTGCTGATCAAGGGCCGCTACCAGGCGCAGTCCGTGTATGAGGTTTTCGATGCCGACCCGGAACCGCTGCGCCTGGCCAAGCTGGAAACCCTGCGCAATTTCGAGGACGCTCTGGCCTTCTACCACCTCGGCCGCAGCGATCTCGCCCAACCCCTGTTGCAGGAATGTCTGCGCATCACGCCCGATGACCGCGCCGTGCGCGTCTATTTGGAACGCTGCAAGGAAATTGCCCGTATCGGGCATCCCGAGGAAACCGATCCGCTGGGCATGGAAATCGGCTGGCGCAACGAATATTCCATAGGCATCAGAGAGATCGATACCCAGCATCAGGAGCTTCTGGTCCGCAGCGCGGAACTCGTCAAGCTTGTGGGTAACGGCAGCACCCGCTTGCGTGGCATACTCGACAATATCACCGAGCAGGTCGCCGCTCTTTACAGTTCCGAAGAAAATTTGATGCGCCGCTACGAATATCCCTTTGTCGAAGACCACATGAAACAGCACCATGCTTTCGACCGATCCTTCGCCGAATTGCGCCAGGAAATCGAAGGCCATGCGCGCGACCGGCTGTATCTGGTTTTCCGCATTCAGCTGATTCTGGTGGACTGGCACATCAACCACACCACCAAGAGCGACCTTCACCTTGGCAACTTCCTGCAGCGGGCGGGCGTAAGCTGACATGAGCGGGAATCTGTTCATCGTCGCAGCCCCCTCGGGAGCCGGAAAAACCACACTGGTGCGCGAATTGCTGGCGCGCGACCGGCAAGTAAAACTGTCGGTTTCCTATACCACGCGAGCACCGCGCAAGGGAGAGCAAAACGGGCGCGACTATCACTTCATCGGCGTGGAAGAATTCGCCGGCATGCAGGAACGCGGGGATTTTCTCGAATCGGCGGAAGTGCATGGCAATTTCTACGGTACCTCGCGTTCCTGGCTAGAACGGGAAATGGCTGCCGATCACGATGTGTTGCTTGAAATCGACTGGCAGGGTGCCCAGCAGGTCAGGCGGTTTTTCCCGGTAGCCGTTGGAATATTCGTCATGCCGCCCTCTTTGGAGGAACTTCAGCGCCGCTTGCGCGGCCGCGACACCGATAGTGAAGAAGTCATTGCCAGAAGGCTACGCGCCGCCCTGACCGAGATGAGGCACGTGGGGGAGTTCGATTACGTTATAATCAACAACGAGTTGGCGCAGGCAATTGGCGATCTGCTGGCGGCCGTTCATGCATCCCGGCTCAAGCTTGCATTTCAGCAGGCACGCTTCCCCGAATTGTTTTCGCTTCTTTTCCAGGAATAAACCATGGCCCGCATCTCAGTCGACGATTGTCTCAAACACATCCCCAACCGCTTCCAGCTTACCCTGGTCGCGACCTACCGCGCGCGCCAGATTACCCTGGGCAGCGCACCTCAGATCGAATTCGACAAGGACAAGCCGACGGTCATCGCACTGCGGGAAGTAGCCGCCGGCAAAGTCGGCCTGGAGATTCTCAATCGCGGCCAGGCCTGATGTCCTGAGATACCCTCGCTGCGCCGTGTCGTTTCCTTATCATGACTCCGCCCCTCGCCGCTGCCGGCATGGCCAACGACGGGGCGGTGCTGATTCCCATGGAGATGCATGCGCCGGTTGACCTGGCGGATGATCTCGAACGTTTCCGCACCAAGCTTTCCGCTTATCTGAAGCCCGACGAGGTCGCTCGCATCGAGTTGGCCTATGTGTTCGGCAACGCTGCCCACCTGGGGCAGTTTCGCTCGAGCGGCGATCCGTACATCTCGCACCCGCTCGCCGTCGCCGATACGCTGGCCGACTGGCATCTCGATGCCCAGGCGCTGACTGCAGCGCTGTTGCACGATGTCATGGAAGACAGCGCGGTTCCCAAGCAGGAAATTGCCGAGAAGTTCGGCAAGGCCGTCGCCGATCTGGTCGACGGGGTTTCCAAAATCGACCGTATCGAAAACCAGTCCTTCGAGGAAGCCCAGGCCGAAAACTTTCGCAAGATGCTGCTGGCGATGGCCCGCGACGTGCGGGTGATCCTGATCAAGCTGTCCGACCGCCTGCACAACATGCGCACGCTCGGTGCCGTGCCGCTCCAAAAACGCCGCCGCATCGCCAAGGAAACGCTCGACATCTACGCGCCGATTGCCAACCGGCTGGGATTGAACGCGCTATACCGCCAGTTGCAGGAACTATCCTTCCAACATTTGCGCCCCTTGCGCTATCGCGTGCTGGAAAAGGCCGTGAAGCGCGCGCGGGGCAATCGCCGGCAGGTGGTGGACAAAATCATGGAAACCTTGCGCCTGAGATTACCGGAAGCGGGCATCGAAGCGGACGTGATGGGGCGCGAAAAGCAGCTTTACAGCATTTACCGCAAGATGCGGCAGAAACATTTGTCATTTTCCCAAGTGCTCGACATCTACGGTTTCCGGGTGATCGTCAAGGACACGCCGACCTGCTATCTGGCGCTCGGTGTGCTGCACGGGCTTTACAAGCCGGTACCCGGCAAGTTCAAGGACTACATCGCGATTCCCAAGGCAAACGGCTACCAGTCGCTCCATTCGACCCTGATCGGCCCATACGGCACGCCGGTCGAAGTGCAGATCCGTTCGCACGCGATGCATCACATCGCCGAATCCGGCGTCGCCTCGCATTGGCTTTACAAGGACGAATCCGCCCTCGACGAGCTGCAGAAGAAGACCCACAAGTGGCTCCAATCCCTGATCGAGTTGCAATCCGCTTCGGGCGATTCAACCGAGTTTCTGGAAAACGTCAAAGTGGATCTGTTTCCGGATGAGGTTTATGTATTCACGCCTCTGGGAAAAATCCTGGTCCTGCCGCGCGGTTCGACCGCCGTGGACTTTGCCTACATGGTGCATACCGATATCGGCAACCGTTGCATCGCGTGCCGCATCAATTTTGAAATGATGCCCTTGCGCACCGAACTGAGGAATGGCGACCGGGTCGAGATCATCACCGCCGATCTGCCCAATCCGAATCCGAGCTGGCTCTCCTACGTCAAGAGCAGCAAGGCACGGGCGCAAATCCGTCAATTCCTGAAAACCCGGCAGACCGACGAATCGATGGCATTGGGCGAGCGCCTGCTCGGCCAGGCACTGCATGCCTTCGGCATCGAACTGGACGATCTGAGCAATGCGGCCTGGGACCGCCTCGTGCGCGGCTGCGGCGCAAAATCGAAGCAAGAGGTCCTGACTGATATCGGCCTGGGCAAGCGGCATACCGCCATCGTTGCGCGCCGACTGGTCGACGCTCGCCAACCGGAGGGTGACGTCCCGCTCAAGAACAAACGCCAGGTCAGCATTCTTGTCGGCGGTGGCGAAGGCATGGCCATGCAACTCGCCAAGTGTTGCCGGCCGATACCCGGCGATCCGATCGTCGGCATCATCCGCAAGGGACAGGGACTGATTGTCCATACCCATGACTGCCGCAGCATCGGCAAGTCGGGCCACGGGCGGGACAACTGGGTGGATGTGGATTGGGCGCAGGGAATGGAGCGTTTCTTTGAGGTCAACATCCGCATCGTGACCGAGAATCGTCGCGGCGTACTTGGTAAAATTACCAGCGAGATCGCTGCCGGAGGATCGGACATCCAGAACATCGGCATCGAAAATGATCCGGGCAGGTATACGACGCTTAATTTCACGTTGCAGGTCACCAACCGCATCCATCTTGCACGCATCATGCGGGGACTGCGGCGCATCGCCGAAGTGGTGCGCATCACCCGCACCAAAGATTGATCACTATTTTTTCAGGAGAAGCCTCATGTTCGCCAGTTATTCATACGAGTCCGAGCACACCAAATTCATGCGCGAATGGCTCAAGCAGCATCCGGAAGAGTTGGAACAGCAGAAGATCGGCCGGGCGCTCTGGTGGGACAAGCCCCAGGATCAGGAGCAGCAGCGCCGCGCCGCCGAGTCCCGGGTCAAGTTCGGGAGGTAAGCCCGCAACGGCGCCGGCGCTCTCACTCCGGCTTTTCCGGCGGCATCAGGTGGATCGCCTGGGGCAGCAGGGTGACACGTGCCATTGTGCCAGCGGCGATGCCGTCGCGCTGCGCGACATGGCTGGGAATTGAAAAGCTCAGCGGCAATTCGCCGCCTTCCGGCAACAACACAACCTGGGTATAAGGCCCAAAAGCAAGGCACTCAGCAACCGCGCCGGCAACGGGATTTTCCGCGTCGCCGCGTGCCGGTCGGTCGCGCCGGTGCAGCAAAATGCCTTCCGGCGGAATCACCCAGCTCACCTTGTCACCTTGCGCAAAGCCCGGGTTGTGCAGCACTGCAAGCTGCATGCCCAGACTTTCCAGGCCGGTCATTCCCGCGGCACCCGGCGCACCGATCCTGCCTTCAAACAAATTGCTGAGACCCACCAGACGCGCGATGGCGGCGTTTGCCGGGCGGGTCATCACGTCTTCCGGCAATCCGCTTTGCAAGCCCACCCCATGGTGCAACAGCACCATGCGATCGGACAGCATGCGCGCCTCATCGAGGTCATGCGTGACCAGCACGATCGGGATCGCCAATTCGCGGCGCAAGCGCGCCAATTCCTGTTGCAGCTTGCGCCGCGTCACCTGATCGACTGCCGAAAACGGCTCGTCCAGCAACAGTACCTGCGGTTCCCGTGCCAGCGCGCGTGCCAGAGCAACGCGTTGCTGCTGTCCTCCGGAAAGCTGGTTCGGACGGCGCCGCTCCAGACCTTCCAGATGCACCCGTGCCAGCCACTCATTGGCTTTTTCAATACGTTCGCCCGCGGGCAGATGCTCCAGCCCAAGCGCGACATTGTCTGCGGCGCTGAGATGCGGCAACAGGGAATAATTTTGAAAAACCATGCCGATGCGTCTTTGCTGCGGTGGCAAGGCCAGCCCCTCGGCCGCATCGAACCAGACGCTGCCGTTGCACGCCACCCGGCCACGCTGTGGCCGGTGCAGGCCGGCAATACAGCGCAATACCGTCGATTTTCCGCTCCCGGAAGGCCCCACCAGGCTGATCAACTCGCCCGGTGCACATTCCAGGGTGCAGTCGAGAGGAATCGGCCGCGTCTGCTGCAAGCTCACGGAAAGCGCTTTAGAACTCATGGCCCGTATCCTGGCCGCCCTTGCCGATGCGGCGGGTCAGCACGTTCAGGCTGGCGATCGCAAGAAATGACAGCGTAACGAGCAGCGCCGACATGGTTGCCGCGCCGGATTCGTCGAAAGCCTGAACCCGGTCATAGATGCTGATCGCCACCGTGCGTGTCTCATCGGCAATATTACCGCCGACCATCAACACCACGCCGAACTCTCCCAGCGTGTGGGCAAAGGTCAGCGCAATGGCCGACAGCAGGCCCGGCCAGGCCAGCGGCAATTCCACCCGCCACAGCGTGCGCCAAGCGGACAATCCACAACACCATGCGGCTTCACGCGCTTCGCGTGGCACGGCGTCGAACGCGCGCTGTATCGGCTGAACCGCGAATGGCAGATTGAATATCAGTGAAGCCACCAGCAGGCCGTCGAAGCTGAATACCAGCGTGCGTCCCGTGAGACTATGCCAAGCCCCGCCCAGCGCGGAGTTGCCGCCCATGGCCAGCAACAGGTAAAAACCCAGCACCGTCGGCGGCAATACCAAAGGCAACGCCACCAGCGCTTCGATGAGGCCCTTGCCGGCAAAATTCGACCACGCCAGAGGTCGTGCCAGCAGGACCGCCAAAGGCAGCAACAACAGCGTTGTGGCGAATGCCAGTTTGAGCGAAAGCGAGAGTGCCGGCCAGTCCATCAGGGCAAGGCAAAGCCGTGGCGTGTAAGTATGGCTTGCGCTGCAGGCGTCTGGACGAAGCCATAAAACAGTTGCGCGCTTTGGCTCGCTCCCTGCATCAGCACCATGCGCTGCTTCAATGGCTGGTGCCAGGATTCGGGCAGGGTGACGAATGCGCCCTTCGACTGCAACTCCGGAGCACGAGCCAGCGGGAGAGGAATCAGGCCCGCCTGAGCCGAGCCGCTGCTTGCAAATTGCGCGGCCTGGGCAGCATTCTCTCCCAGCGCCAGCTTGTCGCCGACCAGTTCCCAGAGCCCATTGTGTTGCAGCACCTCGCGCGCGGCGCGGCCATAGGGCGCATGTTGGGGATTGGCCATGGCCAGCCGTTTCAGCCGGCCATCGCGGGCGGCGGCGGCCAGATCGCGCAGATCGTTGTCGGCCCGGATCAGGGAACCGTTCGGAATAAACAATGCGATGCGGCCAAGCGCATAAAGTTTGCCGGCATCCACGGTGCGCCCCGCCTGCTGCAAGATCGCCACATAACTTTCATCGGCGCTGAAGAACAGCTCGAAGGGCGCGCCCTGGGCAATCTGCTGGGCGAACATGCCCGACGAACCATACGAAACGCGCAACTTGCGGCCACTGGCACTCGCGAAAGCGTCGGCCAGTTCCGGCAGGGCAAACTTGAGGTCCGCCGCCGCCGCGACAGCCGGGACGGTTTGCGCCAGGCTAACAAACGCCGTGAGACAACCAGCCACCAGGCTGCATATAGCCAGCCAGCCTTTGATGAGTGGTCGATCGCTTATGAATCGCACGGAACCGGCAACGCTCGAATCGCCGCTTTCGCCTGCGGACACCTATTATGCCAACAACGGCCACTGCTGCGGCCACTGGGCAAGCGGACTGTCCTTGAAGCCGCTCTTGACGAACTGATGCCAGCGGCCCAAGGCGTAACAGCGCAGCAAGTTGGCATGCGCCGCGAAATCATGATCGGCCGGCAGGTCGCCTTGAGTCGCGGCCATTCGCAGTGCCTGCTTCAGCGAAGCTTCAACACGATCCAGCAACTGGTTGATGCGCGCCTGCAGTCGCTCGTTCTCGTGGACCAGCGCATCGCCGATCAGAACGCGCGTCAGCCCGCGGTTTTTCTGGGCGAACCCGAGCAGCAGGGCCAGCATCATCTGGGTCTGCTTGAGCCCGTTTTCCTCTTGAGCCGAAATCTTGTTGATCACCGAGAACAGGCCGGATTCGATAAACTCGATCAAGCCTTCGTACATCTGCGCCTTGCTGGCGAAATGCCGGTAGAGCGCCGCTTCGGACACATCGAGTTTTTTCGCCAGGGCAGCCGTGGTGACCTTCTCGCCGGCCGGATCCTGCAGCATTTCAGCAATGACCTGAAGGATCTGGAGCTTGCGTTCGCCCGGTTTGCTCGCCATGGTTTTCTCTCGCTTGAACGGACTACTTGCTCTTGATCAGGGTACCGACACCTTCGTCGGTGAGGATTTCCAGCAGCAATGCGTGCTCGACCCGGCCGTCGATGATATGCACGTTCCTGACGCCATTGCGTGCGGCATCGAGCGCCGAGGCGATCTTCGGCAACATGCCGCCCGACAGGGTGCCATCCTGCACCATGCCGTCGATTTCGCGCGGCGTGATACCGGTGAGCAACTTGCCATTGGCATCGAGCACGCCCGCCGTGTTGGTAAGCAGGATCAGTTTTTCGGCCTTGAGAATCTCGGCGATCTTGCCGGCCACCACGTCGGCGTTGATGTTGTAGGTCTCGCCGGAACTGCCGAAGCCAATCGGCGCAATCACGGGAATAAACGCGCCGGTATCGAGCAAGGCAATAAGGGAGGGATCGATGGACACGATCTCACCGACCTGGCCGATATCGATCAGGTCGCCCGGTTTGTCCTGACTGGGCATCAGCAGTTTCTTGGCGCGGATCAGGTTGCCGTCCTTGCCGGTCAGGCCCACCGCCTTGCCGCCGTGCTGGTTGATGAGGCTGACGATCTCCTTGTTCACCTGGCCGCCCAGCACCATCTCGACCACATCCATGGTCTCACTGTCCGTCACGCGCATACCCTGCACGAACATCCCCTGCTTGCCAACGCGCTTGAGCAAATCATCAATCTGTGGCCCGCCGCCATGCACCACCACCGGATTCATGCCCACCAGCTTCAGCAACACCACATCCCGTGCGAAGCAATACTTGAGGTTCTCGTCGATCATGGCGTTGCCGCCATACTTGATGACGATGGTGCGACCGTGGAAACGTTTGATATACGGCAGAGCCTCGGCGAGGATGCCGGCTTTGAGACTGGGCGTCAGGTTTTCGGGCATGGGAACGTTGAAGCCGCTACATCGAGTGACAGAAGCCTCGATTCTACTGCCTCGGCGCCCCATGAAAAAGGGCACGGCGGCAGTGCGCGGGCACTGCCGCCGTGTCAGACCAGGCTATTGGATGGTCAGACGCCTTGCGGCGCTTGCCGTTTTTTTCGGCAGCACCAGCTCCAGCACGCCATCGTTGAACTTGGCGTTGGCCTTGCCTTCATCGACATCCTGGCCGAGTTGGAAGCTGCGCGATACCTTGCCGAAGTACCGCTCGGTCCGCAACACGCGCTCGCCTTCCCTGGTTTCCTTTTCCTGCTTGCGCTCAGCGCTGATCGAAACCAGTCCGCCGTCGATGTTGACGTGGATATCTTCCTTCTTGACGCCCGGCAACTCGGCATGGATCAGATAATCGCTGCCTTTCTCCTTGACGTCCACCTTGATCGCCGGGGCCTCCGCCGACGTCCCGAATTCCACCGGCCGCACGAAGAAGCCGCGGAAAAAGTCGTCGAACGGATCATAGCGGGTCAGATTGCTCATGATGTTCTCCAGTGAAAATGGGTTGATGACATGACGGCTTTCGCCGTCAACTTGAATATTGGGGTGGCGGGAATGATTTCAAGACTTCGCAAGCGCCTGGCCGGGTGCCGCAGCCGCTTGCCAAGGAACAGGATAAGGCGTCTAATCCCATATGCATATGATTTCCCTGTGCGCACGCTGCTATCCTTCGCCGGATACGATCACCCGGTCAAGCAACTTGGGCAGACCATTGCCGCGGGCGGTGAAGAAATTGACGGATAACTCTTGATGGACCTTATTGAGACCATTGGAGGAAAAGAGATGTCAGAAGTGTACGCCTGTCCAGATAATCGATTAATACACCGTTTGGTGTCTACTTCACGTTGGGCGTCTTGAGTCAGTAGTGGAACCGGAGTTGCACAATTTCTAGCGCATCATTCACAACGCGATAAATCATGCGATGCTCATCTGTGATCCGCCGAGACCAAAAGCCCGATAGCGCATGCTTTAGTGGCTCAGGCTTACCTACGCCGCTGAATGGTTCACGTTGTACGTCCCGGATCAGTTTATTGATCCGTTCCGCCATACGCTTGTCTTGTTTTTGCCAATACAGGTAGTCTTCCCATGCCTCGTCCGCAAAAATCAGTTTCACTTTGCCAGCTTCCGTTCAACGCCTTTGCCAGCGTTCAGTTGTGCAACAGCGGAGAGAAGCCGCTTGGCGTTCGCTGGCGTTCGCAACAGATAGGCGGTTTCTTCAAGCGCCTTGTAGTCGTCGAGCGAGAGCATCACGACGGACCGTTCCCCATTACGGGTAATAATCAAAGCTTCGTGATCGTTGCAAACTCGATCCATTGCGCTGGCGAGGTTTGCGCGAACAGTGGTGTAGGTAATCGCGTCCATGGGGGGCTCCTTAAAATGTACGTGTTACTGTACATCACCCGATATCAAGTGTCCAGTATCGCCAAGACACCCAACCCTGCGGTGCAGGAGACGCTGCGCGCTAATTGACAACTACGCAGGCAAGTCTGCCACGCCTTTGCAAGTTGCCTCCGCACTTAACATGACGCCCACATCGGGACCTTGCGCAGTGGGCATCATAGACAGGAGTCTCACCAGTGTTTGATATACAAAACTACACCAGCTTTCTCGCCGCGATTATTGTCTTTCAGCTGGTTCCCGGGGCAGGCACTCTTGCCATCCTCAACGCCACCGCCAGGAACGGCATCGGGGCTGGGCTTAGCGCGGCTTTGGGAACGCTCGTCGGCGATTTTCTATTCATGGTTGCGGCTGCTGCGGGTCTAGCTACAGTCATGAACGCCAACCCCATCTTCTTTCAAGCCCTGCAGTGGTTTGGTGCAGCGTATCTGTGCTGGCTTGGGCTGCAGCTCTTGCGATCTCCTTTGGCCAAAGACGCCACAGCTCCGGAACCACGCCAGTCGGCGTGGCGCTACTTTCGCCAGGCGTGCGCAGTCAGTCTTACCAACCCCAAGGTCATGCTGTTCTTTGTGGCGTTCTTCCCGCTGTTTCTCCGCCCAGGTTCGTCCAACGCTACGCTCGTTGCAATGATGGCCCATGTCACGATTATCAGTTTTATCTACCAATCCGGTCTTGTCCTCGCTGGCAATGCCATGGCGCGTCGTCTGGGGGCGATACCTTCCGCGCGAAAAATCGCAACTCGCCTTGCGGGTATTGCTCTGATTGGCTTCGGCATCAAGCTCGCAACAAGCAACCGATAGCGCATGCTGCCCAACTCATCATTCCGCCAGCGTCGATTTTTGCTACCCTCTTAATCCCACTTGCATCTGCGAAGAAGAAATGAAGGAATCTCTCAAGCCCGGCATCAAATAGGAAAGAAACTCATTTTTACTGTTGCGGCTCACGATGGCGTAGACATGATTTCAAAGGGCCGCCAGAAGCGCTTCGTAATCAACAAAGGGAAATTCGATGCCAGGATGGCAGCAAAGGCTGGTGCATGAGAATTTGCCTGTCCATTCAGCCTTGTGGCATCCTGTAGCGCCAAG
>Ga0172368_10005907_pt1 | contig 13422 bp, 7 predicted proteins | sample Lak11m_FD_114540 | JGI IMG/M metagenome (GOLD analysis project Ga0172368, IMG submission 114540) | Freshwater microbial communities from Kabuno Bay, South-Kivu, Congo - kab_022012_11m | ecosystem: Environmental > Aquatic > Freshwater > Lake | place: Democratic Republic of the Congo: South-Kivu...
CGCCGCTGTTTACACTGCTGACCGATCCGGCGATCGAGAAGGTCTTCCACGCCGCCAGTCAGGACCTGCCGATCTTCTATCGGCTGATCGGCGCTCCGGTACAGCCCGTCTTCGACACGCAGATTGCCGCGGCGCTGCTGGGGTATGACGAGCAGATCTCTTTTCTCAACCTGGTGGGACGCGTCACGGGCACGAACCTGCAGAAATCCCATGGATTCACCGATTGGCTGCGGCGCCCGCTGACTGCCGGGCAAATCGAATACGCGCTGGACGATGTGCGCTACCTGGTGCCGGTGCATGCGGCGCTGGTCAAGGAGCTCGAGGCGCGCGGGCGGATGGCGTGGGCGCGCGAGGAATTCGCCAAACTGGCGGATGAACGCCGGTATACGCCGGTAGACACCCACGAGCTGTACCTGCGGATTCGTGGTTCGGAGCGCATGCGCGGCCAGGCGCTGGCCATCCTGCGCGAGTTGGCGGCGTGGCGCGAAGAGACCGCTTTCGCGAACAATATTCCGATAGGCCGCGTAGCCCGCGATGAAGTGCTGATCGAGCTGGCGCGGCGCCCACGCCAATCCGTGAAGGAGCTTTACGACATTCGGGGCCTGGCGGCGCCGCAGGTCGAGCGTTTCGGCGCCGGCCTGATCGAGGCGGCCCGACATGGCACCGCTACCCCCCCGCCGACCCCTCAGCGGTTGGCGCCGCTGCCCTCGGTGCTGGAACCCACGGTGGACTTTCTGATGCTGTGCCTGCGCTCGCTGTCGGGGGAACAGGCTATCGCCCCGGGGATGGTGGCCACGCGCAGCGAACTGGTTGAGCTGGCTCAGCACGGACCGAAAGCCAACATTTCGCTGCTGCGCGGCTGGCGCCGTGCCGCCTTCGGTGAGGCGCTGCTGGCGACATTGGACGGCAAAGCGACGGCGCGTATCATACCCGTCACCCGCCAGGTGCATCTCGACTGGCATTAAACAACGGACCGGGGAACGCCGCCCATCGGCACCCGAATGCTATCGGTGTCGGCGGGGGGCCGGCATGTCAGACCGTATGATGCCGGTGGCGCGTTACCAGCTTTGCTGACTGCGATCCGTGTCATGCCCATTCAGCGATCACTTTGTAACCCGACGCCGACAGGGAGGAGGTGCGCAAGGGTTACGACCCGCAATGGCTGCCTCAGCAACCGGTCATGCGGAAGTGGTGGGACATGATGGGCGATATCATGGAGACCAATCCGGATCCCTTGCCGGTGAGTCTCCCGCTGCGCGAAGTGTTTCACCTGGACTCGCGGTTATGGAATAATGATAGCGATGAGGACTCATACTCTCACTTTGCTGTTCCTGCTGCTGGTTGCCGGCCTGGCCGGCGCCCGGCAGCCGCAAGTGGATGTATCACGGCTCGACCGCGCGGACCTGCAGTCGGCGGTTGACGAACTACTGCGCACGTATTCGCCCACCGGGTGGGACATCATCGACCATTGCCGCCGGTGTCCCACCACGCTCGACTGCGGCGGTGTCACCGTCAAAATCAATTCGTGCCCGGATTACACGGCCTATGTGCGCAGCCGCACCCCGAACAGCATCATCGCCGGCTTGATCGATGTCGTGCACGAGATGACGCACGAGTATCAGAGCCGCATCGCTTACGCCATGCTCGCCGAGCGGGGCATCAAGCCACGGGGTGAACGGTACCACGCCTATTATTTCGGCGAGGGGACGATGCTGGTGCGGCAGACGGCGGTGTATCGGACGGCCGAGATGCAGGGGTTGTTTCCGACGGAGCTGCGCACGGTTCGGTTCCCGATCTACATCTTCCCCGCCAGTGACAACGGCGCGCAGATCGACGGGATTTATGGCCTGCTCGATGAATACAACGCCTATTATCTGGGCACGAAAGCAGCGCTGGATTTCCTGCCGTATTACCGGGATTCCCGCGCGAGCACGCCGGAGGACTGGCTCAGTTTTTTCGATAATATGAACCGCTACTACTTCGCGCAGGTCGAGTTTCGCCTGTTCATCCTGAATTACCTGCGCTATGCGAAAGCGCATCACCCCGATGTCTACGCCGGCATCATGGCCAATGCCGACTTCCGGCGGGCATTTTACACGGTGGATGCCGGCTTCACGAAGCTTGTGCGAAACTATTTTGCCGCGAAAAAGCCGATCTTCGCGCAACTGCGCTCTGCCGGTTACACGGTGAGCGAGGACGACGAGTACCTGCGCATCGGAAAAAACGGCGCCTATATCGGGCACAGCAACTTTCTGCGCGCCTACAACACCCTCACCGCTGAGCTGGCAAAGCCGGCGTATCGGGAGGTGATGTCGGCGCTCGGGGCGGAGTGACTGGTGAGTGGTGAAGGATCCTTCCCGTGCTCGGGAAGGGTCCTTCACCTATCACTCCCCTCCCTCACGGCCCAAACGCCTGCACCTCGGCGCGCGTCTCCTCTACCAGCCGGTTTCCCAGCGCCTGCCGCACCTCGGGCAGGTCGAACGCCGACAGCACGTCGTGCGGAAAGTTGACCGCCGGCCAGAAGGTGTAGTGCGCGGTCGCCAGCGCGAGGAAGCTTTCCGGCGCATCAAGAGCGGCGACGGTGGCAATCGCCGGATCCAGCACGGCGGCCAGCAAGGCCAGTACGGCGCCTTGCCGGCGGCCCACCAGATGAATCTCCCGCGCGCCTTCCGCCCGCAGCAACTGCACCGCGGAGAGCACGTCGAACACCCGCAGACCGAGCAGTGATCCGCCATACATCAGCGCGTGACCGGTATACATATACTCATGCCCATACAGTTCGAATGGATCGTCGGGCGTGAAGGCGCCCTCGCCGAGCCCGCGCGGGTCGAAGGTCCAGAAGTTGCCGGTGTTCGCCATGGTCTCCGCATCATCAAGTTCCGACTGGCTGTCCAGGTTGGGCAAGTACAATACCGCCTTCTTGCCGGGCGCCAGGCGGTAGGGATTCCCTGCCCGGCAGGCGCGCCGCAATATGCACAGGATGCCCGGCTCGGTCTCGACGGCAAAGCGGAAGATCTGCCGGCCCGTGCTTTCCTGCTTATCTCCGGTCTGAAACAGGCGGCGGTGATGCGGCGCCTGCTGCGGGGGACGGATGAGGAGCCCCTCGCTGATGGCAACGGGCAGCTCTTCCGGCGTAACCGGCGGACGGTTGGCGGCAACACGCCGTGCCTGTTCAGCCACGATTTCATAAATGGGTCGGGAGCCGGCGCGATGCACGTCGCCTTCCGGCGCCGCCAACAATTGCTCCTCCTCCGGCAGCTCGATGGGCCGGTCGGGCGCCGGCGCGGGTTTGCCGAAAACCTGGTTGAAGAAGGCCAGCATTACGAACTGGTTGCCGTCGCTGTAGGAATGTTCTTGCGCATCCAGGTTGATCCGGCAGGCGTCGGCCTTGCCGCCCAGCAGGCGGTGCAGCCGCAGCAGTTCGGCGTGCCCCTCGCGCAGGCCGCGATCGTCGAAGTAGTCGAACTCCTGGCCCAGCAGCAGCGTCGCCGCGCCTGCCCGCGCCATGAAGAAGTCGATCTTGTCCAGCCCCATCATCAGGAATCCCGGCGGATACTGCTCGTCGTCCGCCGACATTGAGTTTTCGAGATCGAGCAGATAACTCGTCGTCCAGCCGGAGGAAGCGACGGCGCGCAGCCGCGGCTCCATCGACCAGATGTAGGCACTCAACGTGCCGCCGCCGGACTGGCCGGTCACCCCCAGCCGCTCGGCGTCCACCTCGGACCGCGAAATGAGGTAATCCACCCCGCGCAGCCCGTCCCACAGCCGCCAGGCGCCGAACCAGTCGCCGCACACATGCAGTTGCCGTCCGATGATGTTGTGCCCCGCGCAGGGATTCATGCGCGTCAGCAGCTCGCTCGTCTCCGGCAGCCGGTAGATGTCGCGCTCGCCCTGGTTGATGGGATCGTAGGCCAGCACCGCGTACCCCTCGCGCGCCAGCCGGATGCAGGCCTTCATGTAGAGCGGATACGCCTTCCCGTTGCCCGAGTGCCCGCAGGTGAAGAGCACGCCCGGCACGCGGCCCGTCCGCTCCTTCGGCAAATACAGGTTGGCGGAGACGAGGAAGTCGGGCCGGCTGGCGTAAAGCACGTGCTCAATGACATACTCGCCGAAGTCGGTGGTCTTCGTCGTGCGCGCCTGCAGCGTCGTGCGCGCCGGCAGTGGCCCGAACGCCGTGCGGATGCCTGCGCGCGCCTCCTCGACATATCGCCGCGCCTCCTCCGGCGTAGTCACCCGCGCCAGCCGTTCCCGCCGCGCTTGGAATGTCTCACGCAGACGCTGGACGTAATATTCTTCAAGCTGCTTCGGATAATCGTGAAAACGCATGACATCTGCCCTTTCTGTTTCGCCGGTGAAGGCAAGCTGACCAATAAACCCGCGCCGACAGGACGTCGGCGCACCGATCGCAGGACACGCTGATCCCAGGTTGCGCTATCCGGTCTGCTTAACATCGCCCGCGGATTCTCCACCAGCATTCGCCGGATCTGCTCGTCCCCCACCCCAAATTCTTGCAGCTTCGGCAGCGCGCAGCGGTAGAGGAAACCGGGCGTGCGCCGTGGGCATTCGTATTCGTAGGTCGCGGTGCATCCCGATGGGCGTCACCTCCACCAGCGTCTGCATCCCGTACCCCGCCGCCTCGGAGTGCACTTTGCGCTCCCAGTCGTAAAACCGCTCGCGGTACCCCGCCGGTCATCGCGATCACCTCATACCAGCGTATATGCTGCGCCGGCAAGCCGAACTCCTGCAAAGCGTAACCGACCATAGGAAAGCCGGTTCGTAGTAAGTTACCGATGAACCATATGGTTCACCCATGGGCATGAAAATAAGTGGTAGGCGGAATGCCTATCATACCGTTCATACCATTCTATTTTCATAGGAGCCACGCAGCCGCAGCGAAGTGGCGTCCGGTTATAAGTAAGCTTACCCGTAACACGAACGCCACTCCGCTGCGGCTGCGTGGCTTACTACGTACCGGCCTGCTCGTGTTCCGTCAATCCGAATGTGCAACAATCGGCTCATACTTCGTTACTCTAAGCAATAAACATTTCATTCTCACGGCCTTTTACTCTTCCATCTCCCCGGCTTCTGTGCTATCCTGTCATCGTTTTATCACCACATAGTGATAGGAGACGAAACGGTGGCGGTCGAGTCAACAATTGGTACGGTGGCGTCGGTGACTTTTTTGCCCGCGGGGCGCACGATCGAGATTGGCGGGGGCGTGACGCTGCTGCAGGCGGCGCGGCAGGCCGGCGAGCATATCGACGCGCCATGCGGCGAGAACGGAAAATGCGGCAAGTGCCGGGTGATCATGAAGGATGGTCCGGTCAGCGAGATGTCCGCGCACGAGCAACGCTTGCTCAAACCGGAGGAGATCGCGGCGGGCGTGCGCCTGTCCTGCGAGGCCATGCCGCTGGGCGCCGTGACGGTGGAGATCCCGGAGACCAGCCGCAATATGGCCAACCGCAAGGCCGCCGCGGACCTGCGCCGCCCCATCGCCGCGAAGCCGTATACCCGCAAAATCTGCGTGCAGGTGCCGCAATCTTCGGTGACCGAGCGCGACTTCCGCGATGACTTGACCCGCCTGCGCGAGGTGCTGCAGGAGGTCGGGGGCGTGGAGCTGGAGGCGGCGCGCGCGCTGCACACGACCTTGACGGACGGTAACTACACCGTCACCGCCGTGCTGGCGGACGGCCGGCTGATCGCGGTGGAGCCGGGCGACACCTCCCAGGCGCACTACGGCCTGGCGCTGGACATCGGCACCACTACGCTGGTCGGCTATCTGGTGAACCTGGGCACGGGTGAGGAGGCTGCCTTCTCCGCGCAGCCCAACCCGCAGGCCGCCTACGGCGCGGACGTGATCTCGCGCATCGAATTTTCCATGGGCGACCACGAGAAGGTGGAGACGCTGCGCAAGACCGTGACGAAAGCGGTGAACACCATCCTGCGCGACACGGCGCGCGATGCCGGCATCGCCGCCGGGCAGATTTATGAGATGACGGTGGTGGGCAACACCTGCATGTCGCACCTGTTCCTCGGCATCGACCCCCTCTCGCTCGGCCACGCGCCGTATACGCCGACGCTCACCGACTCGATGAATCTCGCCGCCGCCGAGTTGGGACTGGCGATGCACCCGCGGGGACGCGTGCGCACGCTGCCGAACATCGCCGGCTTCGTGGGCGCGGACACCGTGGGCGTGCTGGCCGCCAGCGACCTGGCGAACCTGCCGGGCTTGCACGCGGCGGTGGATATCGGCACCAATGCGGAAGTCATGCTGAGCGAGAACGGTCGCTTGAGCGCCTGCTCGACCGCCGCCGGTCCGGCCTTCGAGGGCGCGAAAATCTCGCAGGGCATGCGCGCGCAGCCCGGCGCCATCGACGCGGTGACCATCGGCGAAGACCTGTACGTGCACACCATCGGCGAGAAACCGGCGCAGGGCATCTGCGGCTCCGGCATCATCGACGCGCTGGGCGAGCTGCGCCGCGTGGGCCTGCTGGAAGCCGGCGGGCGCTTCGCCGATCCGGAAGACCTGACCGATCTGCCCGCGGCGCTCCTTTCGCGCTTGACCGACGAGGGCGTGATCCTCGTGCGGGCGGAGGAGAGCGGCGCCGGGCGCGACATCGTGCTCACCCAGGGCGACGTGCGCGAGGTGCAGCTGGTGAAGGCCGCCATCTACGCCGGCATCGCCACGCTGCTGGAAAAGCGCGGCCACGCCCCCGAGGCGCTGGATGGCCTGCACATCGCCGGCGCCTTCGGCACCTACATCACCAAGGAGCACGCGCTGGGCATCGGCCTCATCCCCAACCTGCCGGTGGAGAAGCTGGTCTTCCTCGGCAACGGCGCCGGCATCGGCGCGAAGATGGCCCTCATCTCCCAGGACGAATATGCCGCTGTCTGCGCCGCCGCCCGCCAGGTCGAATACGTCGAGCTCGCCGGCGACGAAATCTTCCGCGACAACTACATGATGGCCATGATGCTCGCGCCGGGGTGCGAGGAGGAGTAGGAGTTCGAAGTTCGGAGTTTTGAGTTTTGAGTTTTGAGTTTTGAATTGGTCCTTCCGGGTTATGCGAAGGCCCACGGCATAAGTCCCATAAGTCCAATTTGTCCTATCATACAGGTCATTGACACCAGGTCGAATAATTATTAGAATATACCCGAATAATTATTCGGGAGTGCTATGGACGCCGGATTTTACGCCACGCGACAAACGCTGTACGAACGACTTGAGGAATCCGCGCCGGGGCGCATTCAGATGCTCACCGGGCCGCGGCAGGTCGGCAAGACGACGATTCTGCTGGAAATCGCCCGGAACTACGGTGAGCAGGCGATGTACCTTGCCGGCGATGCCCCCGACGCGACCCTGCCCACCTGGTGGCTTACCCAGTGGGGGCGCGCGCTGCAGATGGCGCGAACGGGGAAGAGCGTGTTTATCGTGGACGAAGTGCACGCGATACCGAATTGGTCGCGATTGATCAAGGCCGCCATTGACGAAGTTTATCGCGAGCGCCTGCCGATGCAGATGGTGATCTCCGGCTCGGCCGCGCTGCCCATTGCCGGCGGCGCGCGGGAAAGCATGGCTGGGCGTTTCGAGCATCTGACGCTGCGCCACTGGACGCCGCGCGACTTGATGACCGCGTTTAACTGGTCCGCGGAGCAGGCAACGGAAATTTTTGTCCGCTACGGCGCATTTCCCGGCAGCCTGCCATGGATCGACGATCTGCCGCGCTGGCGGGTATACATGCGCGAAGCCGTCATTGACGCCGCCATCGCTCGCGACCTGCTGATGCTGGAAACCATACGGAAGCCGGCATTGCTGCGCCAGGTCTTTGCCGTCTGCCTCGGGCATCCCGCGGAAATTATCTCGCTGAACAAGATCGCGGGTATCCTGCGCGAATCCGGCGCGCTGGAAACGATTGCGCATTACCTTACCCTGTTGAGCGAGGCATACCTGGTCGCGGCGCTGCCGAAATTCTCGGCGACCGAAATCCGCCGGCGCTCCTCCCCACCCAAGCTCGTGCCGCTGTCGAATGCCTTTCTTACGGTTGCCATTGATGACGAGCCACCGCGTGCCGCGACTGACCCGCGACGCTGGGGACACTGGCTGGAAAACGCCTGCATCGCCCGCGCCGTCAACGCCGGATATCGCGTGAGTTACTGGCGGGAAGAGCCGCTGGAAGTCGATATGGTCGTCGCCGGCACGGACGGCAAGTGGGCGATCGAGGTGAAATCCGGTGAATTTACCAGTCACGACCTCGAGGGCGTGATGACATTCTGCGCCCGGAATCGGGAATACCGGCCACTGGTCATCGGCAGCGAGCAGTACCGCACCGTTGCCGCGCGAACCGGTGTAACCTTCCTGCACTGGCAGGATTTCCTGCTCGACGGGCTGGCGGGCATCAAGTAGCAGCCATAATACGGGATTTTAAATCCGTCAGGAGTTCGAAATTGCGATAAGCCGGTCAATCCATACGAGAACTGATCGGCTTATCGCAACTTCGAACTTCAAACTCCGAACTTCGAACTCCTACGCCTCCCTCGCCGCCCGATACACCGCCAGCAGCGGCACGCCGTGCTCTTCGGCCAGTTTGCGGCAATCTTCGTATTCCGGTTCGGCGCGCTCTACTTCATGCCAGCGGCTGATTTTCAAGCGGACGGGGCCGTAGGGGGTGACCACCGTGCGAAACTCACGGGGGAGGACGGCGCGGGTGTAGAGGGTGCGGCGGACGCCCAGGGTGGTGGTCTCGGCGAAGAGGATGCCGGTGCAGGCGTCCACCTCGCTGGGGGCGCAAAGGACGCGGACGAGCACGCCGGGACGGTTCTTTTTCATCTGGATGGGGGCGTAAAACACGTCCAGCGCGCCGGCGGCGAGGAGGCGGTCCATCAGGTAGCCGAGGATTTCGCCGGGCAGGTCGTCAAGGTTCGTCTCCAAGCCCACGATCTCGGTGGCGGCGCGCCCGGCAAGCTCCGCGGTCGCGCCCTCCACCGCTTCCTCGCTCACGAACAGCCGCAGCACGTTGGGGCGCGCCAACTCCTTCGTGCCGGCGCCGTAACCGACCTGGCCCACGGTCATGTTCGGCAGTGGGCCGAAGCGCGCGGCCAGCGTGGTGATGATGGCGGCGCCGGTGGGGGTAACCAGCTCCGCGTCGATGTCCGACTCCACGGTGGGCACGCCGCGCAACAGCAGCGCGACGGCGGGCGCGGGCACCGGGAAGGTGCCGTGCGCGCAGGTGACCCAGCCGCGGCCCAGCGGCAGCGGCGAAGCGAGCACGCGGTCGATCCCCAGCGCTTCCAGCCCGATGGCCGTCCCCACGATGTCGACGATGGCGTCCACCGCGCCCACCTCGTGGAAATGTACTTCGTCGGGCGTGGTGCCGTGCACTTCCGCCTCCGCCTGGCCCAGGCGGGTGAAGATGGCGCTCGCCGTCTTCTTCACGCGCGGCGACAGGTCGGCCGCCTCGATCAACTGCAGAATGTCTCCGAGCCCGCGGTGGGGATGGTGATGATGGTGCTCGCCTCCCCCCATCTCGTGCTCGTGCGCCGATTCGTCCACCCGCACGTGCACCGCGCAGATGCCGCGCTTGCTGACCTTCTCCGCGACCAGGCTCCACCCGTGCAGCGGCAACTCCGCCAGCCCGCCCAGCAGCACGGATTCCTCCAGCCCGCAAGCCAGCATCGCCCCCAACACCATGTTGCCGCTGATGCCGGAAAAGCAATCGAAATATGCGATACGCATGATTGTTCCTCTATAACCGTTTACAGGTCTTCCTCTTTCTCTTTCTCTCCCGCGTGAACCGGGAAGACGGTGGAAAAGGCCGGAAAGGGTTATGATAGCTCTATCCGTTCTTTTTCAAAGCTGTTCCGGTTCACGCGATAGAGAAAGAGAAAGAGAAAGACACGATGAACGGTAACGTTCCTTCTTTAGTTAGTGGCTAATTGTACTCAGGTGATATATCATAGCGCTCAGTCCGGTGGTTGAGTAGGCAGGAAAGCAGATCGGTTCTTTCCATAGTTCTCGCGCCGTATCGAAACCACCGCGATCATAGGTCAACCTCGCGGGAACGGGTGCGATAAGCGTGCGGCGGAGTACCGCCGCAGAGGTGGTCTCGATACGGCGCGAGAGCTGTGAAGGTTTTTCGAATAAGCTTTCTAGCCTACTCGACCACCGGACCGGGCACTATGTTATATCACCTGAGTACGATGCGATGTACCGTTACAACCAATCACTAATCACTTCCCCCAATTCGTCGCCTAACCGCTTCCGCGTGGGCATCCAAACCCTCGTGGTCGGCGAGGGTGATGATATCGTCGCCGACTGACTCCAACCACATGGGGGCGACGCCGACCAGGCTGGAACGGGTGAGGAAATCCATCACGCCGAGGCCGCTGGAAAAGCGCGCGGTGCGCCCGGTGGGCAAGATGTGGCTGGGGCCGGCGTAATAGTCGCCCACCGGCACCGGCGAATGACCGCCCAGCAGGATCGAGCCGGCGTGGCGGATTCCGGGCAGCAGCGCGCTGGGCTGCGCGACCGCCAGTTCCAGGTGTTCCGGCGCCAGCAGGTTCGCCATCGCCGCCGCTTCGTCCAGGTCGCGGACGATGACGACGGCCCCCCGCTCCTTCAACGCCACGGACAGGTACTTCGCGCGCGGCGAGACGGCCAGCGCCTTCTCGACTTCCGCCAGCACTGCCCGCGCGTAGCCTTCATCCGGGGTGATGAGCACACTTTGCGAATCCTCGCCGTGCTCGGACTGGCTCACCAGGTCGATGGCCACCCAGTCGGCGGGCACGCTGCCGTCCGCGATCACCGCCACCTCGCTGGGGCCGTAGAGGCCGTCCACGCCCACCTCGCCGTAGAGCGCCTTCTTCGCCAGCGTGCCGAAAATATTCGCCGGGCCGACCACCTTGTCCACCTTCGGGAAGGTGGCCGTGCCGAAGGCCAGCGCCGCCATCGCCACCGCGCCGCCCAGTTTATACACCTCGGTGATGCCCAGCAGATGCGCCGCCGCCAGCACGCCCGCCGGCAGGGCGCCGTCCGCTTGCGGCGGGCCCACCACCACGATGCGCGGCACACACGCCACCTGCGCGGGCACCACGCTCATCAGCAGCGAGGAGGGGATGCTCGCCTTGCGCGTGGGCACGTAGCAGGCGGCGCTGTCGACGGCCATGAAACGCTGCCCCAGCGTCAACCCCGGCGCCATCTCCTCGAACCAGCTCCCCGGCATCTGCCGCTCGTGATACCGCCGGATATGTTCCGCCGCCCCCGACATGGCGTGGATCACCTTCGCGTCCAGCGCCGCGACCGCCGCGTCCATCTCGTCAGCCGTCACCCGCAGCCCGTCCAGCGTCGCCTCCGCCCAGTCGAAGCGCCGGGTATAGTCGAGCACCGCCGCGTCCCCCTCGGCCCGCACGCGCGCCACGATCTCATTCACCGCCGCCTCCGCCCTCGCCAGGTCCTCCGCCCGCGGCAACAGCCGCCGGTTGATCTCCTCCGGAGATGTCTCGCTCGTTCGATAGATGCGCATCACCTGCTCCATCATATTGCTCCTCAGCCTCGTAGGCGCACCCTTTACGAGTGCGCATGATGTCAGCCTCAGTGTACCATAGCGAGGGGGAGACAGCCAGAGGCCAAAAGAAATGAAACAACAGAGAAACCTGCGACGCTCAACTCGTGCTGAATATCTGAGTGTTGTCGGCTGTAACGTTTCTCCTGTTTCTTTCGTATAAAGGATAACGGGAGGAAAGTCGAATGATTACAATTCGATCACTTTTCTGTCTGGCCGTCATGCTGCTGGTAATTGTGCCGGGTTTGGCGGCGCCGGACCCGCAGGCTGCCTCCGAGGCGGCAAAAGAATCCTCCGCCACGGCGGAGGCTCCTGTGCTGGCGCTGATCGATGGTCCTACCGGGTGCACGCTCTTCACGCTGGACGACATCGTCCGCTTCGATTGGGATAACCAGGTTTTTCAGTTGACAAGCGAGCGGACGATGGACCTGCTGGCGCTGCGCGTGCTGACGCGCGAGTTCCGTCTGGTCGCCGGGAAAGAGATCATCTACCGCGGAGCCTTCTATTCGCCGATCTCCTCCAACCTGCCTGGCGGTCCCATCATCACCCTGGGGCCGATGGCCGATGCGGAGGTGAAGCCGCCGTTGTTCCATATCGAGCTCAGCCGTTTTACTCGAAATGCGGACCCGCGCTTCTCGCCCACACTCCATGACATTCTGGCGAAGGCAGGGAAGCTGGGCGCCATCGACCCGAAAAAAATACCGCCCCTCACTTCTGTCAACACGGATTGGGGGCGGGAGCAGGGATTGAACGTGCGAGCGGTGATCTTTCCAGAGACATTCACCCTGAAATCGCCCGCTCGCTTGCAGCTCTGGTTCGCGCGAGATCGCGATCAGCCGCTCCCGGATACCGCGGAAGTCCTGGTGACCATTGAAGATAAAGACCACCATCGGTCAGTTAACAGTGTCGACGACCTACCCATCGTGCAGATCGTGGAGGCGGGTGACGCGTATATCCTGAAGCTGAATGGGTGGGCGACCGAGAACGGAGTGCCCTTCACTCCCGGTCCCGGCCGGCTGCTGCTGGAGATCAACACCTACCGCGCGCTCGATATTGGCCCGGCGCAGGCATCCGTGCTCCACCGAATCCTGTTCCCCTGGATCGATCTGGCTATCCAGTAAAACTTAAGATCTTTCCCTCCGGATAGGAGCCGCTGTTGCCGGAAACAATGCGCCAGCCCCGGATGCCGGACTAATTCAAAACTCAAAATTCAAAATTCAAAACTCAAAACTTACTCCACCGTCCACAGCGTCAGCGTGTCCTGGTCCTTCACGAAGAGGCGCTTACCGGCGCAGACGGGGTAGGCGTAGGTGGGTTTGTCGGCGACCTTGATCTGCGCCTGCTCGGTGTAGGCCGCGTGGTTGGGCGCGAAGGCGACGAGGGCGCCGTTGTCGGGCAGGGCGAGGAGGGCGGGGCCGACATCGAGGATGGCGGCGAAGTTGCGGCCGCGGCGGACGGTGTCCACCCAGGCGGTCTGGCCGGTGGCGGCGTCCAGGCAGAAGAGGTTGCCGCGGTCGGACAGGCCGTAGAGGTAGCCGTCCTTCAGCACCGGCGTGTTGTACTGCACGCCCAGCGCCGGGTTCGCCCACAGCTCTTTGGCGGTGAAGGCGTCGCCGTCTTTGACGATCTGCACGGCGCGCGTGCCGCGACCCTGGCCGGTGATGATGACGGTGTCGCCGCGCACGATGGGGGTGGCGGCGTTGTAGGCCATACCCGTCACCGGGAAGGGGACCTGCCAGAGCAGTTTGCCGTCAGCCAGCGATACCCCGACCACGCTCTTGTCCGTCATGGCGGCGATCTGCTTCACGCCGCCGGCGGTCAATACCCCGGGCGCGGAATAAGCCGGGCCGTCGCCGGTCCATTGCCA
>Ga0172368_10005910_pt1 | contig 13415 bp, 11 predicted proteins | sample Lak11m_FD_114540 | JGI IMG/M metagenome (GOLD analysis project Ga0172368, IMG submission 114540) | Freshwater microbial communities from Kabuno Bay, South-Kivu, Congo - kab_022012_11m | ecosystem: Environmental > Aquatic > Freshwater > Lake | place: Democratic Republic of the Congo: South-Kivu...
CGATTCGCGGGACGGGGTGGTGCTGCACGCGGTCAACCTGAACTGGCGCGATCTGCCGTTGGGGGCGATTTTGAAAGAGCGCTACGGGCTGCCGGTGGTGGTGCAGAATGACTGCCAGGCGGCGGCGATGGGTGAGTTCTTGTTTGGCGGGCTGCGGCCGGCCAGTCAGAATATGGCGGTGGTGCGCGTGGGCCAGGGGATTGGGGCGGGGATCATCCTGGAAGGCAAGATTTTCCATGGCGACGGCGGCGGCGCGGGCGAGATCGGGCACGTGGTGATGACGCACAGCAAGGGCCTGCCCTGCCGCTGCGGCAAAGCGGGCTGCCTGGAAACCCTGGCCAGCTCGCGGGCTGTGCTGCAGCGCGCCGCGGCGCTGGCGGCCTCGGGTGTGAAGTCCAGCTTAAATGAAAAAGCAGACAGCCTGACCCTGGAGCAGGTGATTGAGGCCTACCAGGCTGGCGATGGGCTGACCTGCCAGGTGGTCGATCAGGCCGGATATTACCTGGGCCTGGCAATTTCCGGCCTGGTGGCCACCCTGAACATTCACCAGATCATCCTGATGGGGGAAATGACCCGCTTCGGCCAGCCCTGGCTGGAGACGGTGCTAAAGACGATGCGTGAAACAACGCTGGCGCGCATGGAGGCGGATACGCAGATCCAGATCAGCGCGCTGCGCGATAACGATGTGATTTTGGGCGCTTCGGCCCTGCTGACCGGCAATTACTCACTGCTGTTTAAGAATTGAAAATGGACATGAATTTCCCTTACCTGACCCAACCCCAAATCATTCCACCGTACGAACCGGACTTCCGTCCGGCCGCCCTGGCCAACCGCGCTTTCCGCGCCGCGGCCGCGCGCGAAGGCGCGCCGCTGGTGCTTGGTCTGCAGCGCGGACCGGACGAATTCTCGCGATATGAGACCGTGGTGTTCCCGTCCGGGCATCCCCATTTCGCCGCCAATTTGCTGTATGTGGAGCGGTTGGTCAAGTTCCTGCTGTGGGCGCGCGGCGGTCACCGTGTGTATGTCGGCGGCCCGTCTGAGATCGCCGACTACATCCGCGCCTGCTATGCTCCGGATGGCGCGCGCCAGTTTGACTACCACTTTATGGGCCGACAGGTGTACGAGCAGACCTTCAGTGTGGTCAGCTGCCGTCCCGAGGAAGTGCCGGCCGGGCGCGAGGGCGGACGGGCGCTGGGCGGGCACCTCAACGGCTGCCGGATCGGCTTCGACCTGGGCGCTTCGGACCGCAAGGTCAGCGCGGTGATCGATGGCGAGGCGGTCTACAGCGAGGAGGTGATCTGGGAGCCGCGCAAGCACTCGGACCCGAGCTATCACTACAACGAAATCATGGCCTCCATTAAAAGCGCGGCGAGCAAGATGCCGCGGGTGGACGCGGTGGGGGGCAGCACGGCGGGGGTGGTGATCGCCAACCGGCCGATGGTGGCTTCGCTGTTCCGGGCCGTGCCGGCGGAGCGCTACGGTGAGGTGCACAGCATCTTCGAACGCATCCAGAACGAGCTGCAGGTGCCGCTGGTGGTGATCAACGACGGGGATGTGACCGCGCTGGCCGGGGCGCTTTCGCTGGAACAGAACGGCGTGCTGGGGGTTGCGATGGGTTCGAGCGAAGCGGCCGGTTATGTAGACCCGGATGGGCACATCCGCAGCTGGCTGAGTGAGCTGGCCTTTGCGCCGATCGACTATAACCCGGGCGCGCCGGCAGATGAATGGTCGGGCGACCTGGGGGTGGGCGCGCAGTATTTCTCGCAGCAGTGCGTGTTCCGCCTGGCGCCGAAGGCCGGGATTGAGCTGCCCGCGGAGGTGACCGACGCGGAGAAGCTTAAATTGGTGCAGGAAAAGCTGGAGGCCGGGCACCCTGGGGCGCGCAAGATCTGGGAGAGCATGGGCGTTTACCTGGGCTACGGCCTGGCGCACTATGCCGAGTTCTACGAAACCACCCATGTGTTGATCCTGGGCCGCTGCACCTCGGGCAGCGGCGGGACGATTATGCTGGAGCAGGCGCAGCGCGTGCTGCAAGCCGAGTTCCCCGAGCTGGCCGGGCGCATGCACGTGCAGCTGCCCGATGAGAAGAGCCGCCGCGTGGGCCAATCGATCGCCGCGGCGAGTTTACCGGAAGTGAAACCATGAAATTCCATTTGCCAACTGCCGAAGTGTTTATCCCAGACGGCCTCGACGAGGCCGCCGCCCTGGCGCGCACCAGCCACATGGCTTTTGCGGCGCACCAGGACGATATCGAAATCATGGCTGCCGCCCCGATCCTGGAGTGCTTCCAGCAGGCGGAGCGCTGGTTCACCGGCGTGATTGTCACCGACGGGCGCGGCTCGCCGCGCGACGGGCTGTATAAGAACTACAGCGACGAAGAGATGCGCCTGGTGCGCTTCAAAGAGCAAAAGAAAGCGGCCGTGGTGGGCGAGTTCGCAGCGCAGGTGCTGCTCGATCACCCGAGCAAGGCGGTCAAAGACGGGGCCAACCTGGCGCCGGTGGCGGATATCGCCGCGCTGCTGCGCGCCGCGCGCCCGCAGGTTGTCTACACCCACAACCTGGCCGACAAGCACGATACGCACGTGGGCGTGGCGCTCAAGGTGATCGCCGCGATCCGCAGCCTGCCCGAGGCGGAACGCCCGCAGAAGCTGCTGGGCTGCGAGGTCTGGCGCGACCTGGACTGGATGGTCGACACGGACAAGGTGGGGATGGACCTGAGCGAGCATGAAAACCTGCAGATGGCGCTGCTGGGGGTGTTTGACTCGCAGATCGCGGGCGGCAAGCGTTACGACCTGGCCTCGCTGGGCCGCCGGCGCGCCAACGCGACCTACTTCGCATCGCACGGGGTGGATCTGAGCCTGGGCGTGTCGTATGCCATGGACCTGACCCCGCTGATCAGCGATGTGGCCAAAGACCCTGCCGCTTATGTGCAGGAATATGTCCAGCGTTTTGCCCAGGACCTGGCCGAGCGTTTCAAGCGCGTCGGTTAAGCGACGGGCGAACACAGCGAGATTTTTAGAGAAAGGCGTACAATATAAGAAGATCAATATTCGCTGGATTTTACAACCATCCTGGATTGTCGTTGAGCTTCAGGCTCAACTGCAGTAAACCGTTTTTTGGAAACACCCACAACTTTTTTGGAGGCAGAATATGAAGAACTTTACCCGCCGCACTTTCCTGAAGTCGACCGCCCTGGTCGGCGGCGCTGCCGCGCTGGCCGCCTGCGCCCCCGCGGCCACCCAGGCCCCCGCCGCTGAGCCGACCAAAGCCCCGGCCGCGGAACCCACCAAGGCCCCCGAAGCCGCCGCCCCCGACCTGCCATTCAAGGTGGACGCCGCCGCGCTGAACCCGCTGGGCGTCAAGCCGGCCGAGGTGGATGGCGTCTTCTTCGCCGGCGGTTTTGGCGATGACTACATCAAGTATGCCGCTTCCCTTCAGGAAAAGCTGCACCCCGGCACCACCGTTAAGGTCCAGAGCATTCAGAAGATCACCGAGCAGCTGCAGCCGCGCTTCGTGGCTGGCAACCCGCCAGACGTGATCGACAACTCCGGCGCCAACATGATCCCGATGACCGACCTGGTCGCCAACGGGCAGCTGATGGACCTGGCCCCGCTGATGGACGCTCTGGCCCTGGACACCCCCGGCAAGAAATTCCGCGACACGCTTTACCCCGGCTCGCAGGACAGCGCGATCTTCGATGGCAAGCAGTACGGCGTCAACATCGCCTACACCATCTCGGGCATCTGGTACTCCAAGCCGGGCTTTGAGAAGGCCGGCTACAAATACCCGACCACCTGGGCCGAGATGCTAACCCTGTGCGAGCAGATCAAGAAGGACGGCAAGGCTTCCCCGTGGACTTACCAGGGCAAATACCCCTATTACATCTGGGGCATCGTCCTGAACATGCTGATGTACTACGCGGGCGGCAATGACCTGCTGATGAAGATCGACAACCTCGAACCGAACGCCTGGTCCGATCCGGCGGTCAAGCGCGCGGTGGAAGACCTGTACCAGCTGTGGGACAAGGGCTACATTCTCAAGGGCACCTCTGGCCTGACCCACACCGAGTCGCAGACCGAGTGGCTGAAGGGCAACGCGGTCTTCATCCCCTGCGGAAACTGGCTGGAGAACGAAATGAAGACCGTCACCCCGGCGGACTTCAATATGGTGGTGGCCCCCGTGCCTGGTTATGCTGACGGCAAGGGCGATCAGAAAGCGGTCAACGCCAACGGCGGCGAGACCTACATCGTGCCTTCTAAGGCCAAGAACCCGCAGCAGGGCATGGAATACCTGCGCGTCCTGCTCTCCAAGGATTCGGCCAAGTACTTTGCCGAGAACGTGCGCGCCGTCATGCCGGTTTACGGCGGCACCGAAGGCGCCAAGCTCTCCGCCGCGGTGCAGTCCGCGGTGGCGATGGCCGACGCGGCCAAGGGCGTCACGGTTCTGTGGAACCTGCCCAACTGGTACAGCGCCTTCTCCAAGGACCTGGAGACCAAGACCGGCGAGCTGATGACCGGCGTGGCCAAGCCCGACGATTTCATCAAGGCGATGCAGGCCTCGGCCGATGCGGTCGCCAAGGACCCGGACATCAAGAAGTTCAAACGCACCAATTAACTTGAACCGGTATCCTCTCATCCAATAGGGGCGTTGTGTGTGAAATTGGCGCTTCGCGTCTAATTCACACACAATTTCGCCACTTTTTCTGGGAGGATCTCTGAACCGGTTATTGTCGTGACCTGATGCGGCAGCCGGGCAAGCCTATGCCCGGCTGCCGCTCAAATGGACTTGCGGGAGGTAGATCGATGAACCGTGGGAAGAATGGCCTGATCGTATCGTTCCTGGCAGCGCCGCTGGCCCTGTATTCTGTTTTTGTCCTGTTTCCGTACTTTTCTTCATTTATTTTCGGTTTCACAAAATGGAGCGGTCTGACTGCCGACATCTCCTTCAACGGGGTCAACAACTTCATCAAGTTGTTCAACGACCCCAAGTTCTGGAACGCGCTGTCGCACAACGGGATCGCGCTGGTGGTCCTGCCCCCAATTGTGATCATGATCGCGTTGTTTTTCGCGTTCCTGTTCACCCAGGGGATCAAATACTCGCAGGTCTTCCGCATCTCCTTCTTCTTCCCGCAGGTGCTGTCGGTGGTGATCGTGGCGGTGCTGTGGGGCTTCATCTACCACCCCACGATTGGCTTGCTGAACAGCGTGCTGACCACGCTGGGTGTTGAAGCAGCGAGGAGCTTCCCCTGGCTGGGCGACCGCGGGACCGTGTTTGGCGCGGTGCTGGCGGTGGTGGTCTGGCAGTCGGTCGGCTTCTACATGGTGCTGTTTGTGGCGGGGATGCAGGCGATCCCGATCGATTATTACGAGGCGGCGCGGGTGGACGGGGCCAACTCGTGGGATGTGTTCTGGGTGCTGACGGTGGCGCTGCTGTGGGAAACGATCCGCACGGAGATTGTCTTCCTGATGATCGGGGCGATGGACCTGTTCGCGATTGTGTTGGTGATGACCAACGGCACGGGCGGCCCCAGCCGGGCGGCGGATGTTGTGCCGGTTTACCTGTACTCCAAGGCTTTCAGCGAGGGGCAGTTTGGCTATGCCACCGCGATGGGTTTGGTGCTGCTGGTGATCGTGCTGGGCTTATCGGTGATCAGCCTGCGCCTGACCGCCCGCGAATCGCTCGAATATTAACCGGAGGATGCCATGGCTGCCAACTCGAAAATGCCTGAAATTGTGATCGCCAAGCGCCCGAAGATGCCAGCTGGCGAGCTGGTTGTCAAGATCGTAACCTATGTCATCCTGGGCCTGTGGGGGCTGATTGTGGTCTTCCCGATGCTCTGGTCGGTGATGACTTCGTTTAAGACCGACCAGGAAATTTTCTTCAGCCCGTGGGCGCTGCCCAAGGTGATGATGTTTGAGAACTTCGCGCGGGCCTGGGTCAAGGCGCGCATGGGGCCCTACCTGATCAACACGCTGCTGATCATCATCCCGGCTCTGTTCTTCACCCTGCTGACCTCGGCGATGGCGGCGTATGTGCTGGCGCGCTTCCAGTTCCGTGGGCGCACGTTTATCACGTACCTGTTCCTCTTGGGGATGATCTTCCCGATCTTCCTGGCCCTGGTGCCGCTGTACTTCGTGATGCAGAAGCTGACCCTGCTCGACACCTTCCCCGGGCTGATCATGGTTTACGTGGCATTCTCTCTGTCGTTCACGATCTTTTTCCTGACCAACTTTTTCCGCACGCTGCCCAAGGAGCTGGGCGAGGCGGCGACGATCGATGGGGCCAGCCAGTACGACATTTTCTTCAAGGTTTACCTGCCGCTGGCCCAGCCGGGCTTGCTGACGATGGGTATCTTTAACTTCCTGGGGCAGTGGAACCAGTACATCTTGCCGAACACGTTGATGATCACCAATAACGACGATGTGACCCATTACGTGCTTTCGCAGGGCCTCTACTACCTGCAGTCGCAGCAGTTCTATCAAAATGACTGGAGCGGGCTGTTCGCGGCGGTGACGATCGTGATGGTGCCGACGCTGGTGGTCTACCTGGCCTTCCACGACCGGATTGAGAAGGGCATGACGGCCGGGGCGGTGAAGGGATAAGGTTTTGACCTTGCTCAGGCCGAGAGGTTAAGTTACAATACCTCTCACGCGGGCGTCGCCAAGTGGTAAGGCATCAGCCTTCCAAGCTGATATTCGCGGGTCCGAATCCCGTCGCCCGCTCAAGACCCCCATATACAGATGAATTTGAGATATGTCTCAATAAAGTCTGTATATGGGGGTGGGTTTTTAAGAGGAATTGGCGAAAACACCCAAAGTGCGTGTCAGCCATGTGAATCTTAAAGAAAACGCGCTTCCCCAAGACTTTGCATCCTTATGCCAGATCAGCAAGCAGTTGGTTTGGCTCCAGTTGTAGGAGGATGCAGGATGGACATCTCAAAATCGTTCGACCGCTACATTCAGGACCGCGAGGCGCTGGGCGTCAGCCCGCGTCATGTGTATCAATTGCGTGCCAAGTTCAAGCAGATGTGCGAGTTTTTTACAAGTCACAGTGTGACCGACACCGCCGGCTTGAACAATCAGGTTGCAGTACAGTTTCTTCACCAGTATGTCAGCGCAACCAAATCGGATGGCTCGCCGAAATACTCGTCCTGGTACGTGAATGGCATGGCGAAAATCATGCGGGCATACCTGCGCTACCTGTACGAGGTCCAGATCATCACCCAACCGATCCCGTTTAAATTGCCCAAGCTGCGAAAGCCGGTACCGTCCAGTATCGATGCGAAATTACTGCAGGAATTGATTGACAAAATTCCAGAGGCTCGTATCCGGCTTCTTTTGTTGTTTTTCTTTGATTCAGCGCTGCGCCTGGCTGAAGTGGCTGGGTTAACTTGGGGCTGTATTTCATTTGAAAAGGGGACTGTTTTTGTGGAGCATGGCAAGGGGAATAAATTCAGATATGTTCCCATAGGAAAAACAATTTTACGCCTGCTTGTGCGCTACAAGGGCGAGATCGAGGATGCGACCGGTGCAGTAATTCTGCCATCAGATCCGCTGTTTGCAAATCAGAATGGCACTCATTACAGCATCAGTGGATTAACTTCGCTATTCTCCCGTTTATCAAAACGTTACCATATCCCACTCAGTGCCCACATGTTGCGCCGTGGAGCAGCCAAGGCGATGTGGGCGAATGGCAGAGATTTGCTGGAAATCCAACAGGCATTGGGACACACATCCGTCGAAATAACCAGGCATTATATTGGCTACCTAAGCCAGGATGATGTCCAAAAGGCGAGGGAATCGTCGCCGGTTGATCGGGCAATCCGTGTGCGCCTTACAAATCCCAGTAGAATGCGTTGAGTAGAAAATTACACGTCAAATTGAAGCCCTTTTTTGAGGTGGTTTGGGCGATTTTACTACCCAAACCACCTCAAAATTCTGTTTCTGGTTTGCTGTTATTTAATCTGCATCGTTGCCCTGAGCGAATCGTCCACTTCGAATTGCCCTATTCTGAACCGCCTTGTGCCATCCGGTTAATCTCAGCGTTGGGTGTTCGGAGTGGGTAACCTCGCCTCTTACCAAGCGGTTACCGCTGCTGGAAATGACCATCTCATCTGCTATGAGGTCGTCATCAATGGCGCGATGAAATTTGACAACCCCTTTGCCAGGTTTTACGACGGGATAAAAAAAACAATCACCCTGACGCAGAATTGACAGCCCATTCGCCTCAGCCCGTTTTACCTCTTCGGGTTTTTGAGATAAAGTAGCGTCTTTGCAATAGTTTCGATCCCTTTTGGTACATGGCAGAGCCATGGCTTCCCTAATTCAGCACCACCAGGTAATGCGACAGCCCATGACCATAGAGATCGCCGTATTTCCGCACCTCTACCAGTGTCATTGCTGAACCATTGTCGACATCTATGACATGTACATTTTGACCATGCAGGTGTTTGAAGTCCTTGTATCCCTGACCGACCTCAAACATGAATGATCCGCCATCAATGTACAGTGGCTGGTGCCTCCCCCAACAACAACCGCATGAGAATTCTCCAAGTTTCACCGGGATGGACGTGATGCTCGCCATATTGTTTCGTATTTCGATATACCAAATTCCCCTGAAAAATTTTATGGTTACCCTGCACAGGCGCTGGGTAGCGTTAAATTGATATAGTAAATAGACGTATAAACCGATTGCATCGCAAAATTGACTTTTTCATAAATTTTCGATCGGCGGGATCGGTGATCAGTGGACAATGAAAACTAATCGATCAGTTTAACAAATTACTCTCTTGATGTAAAATTACTCAAGTGGGGTAGATGCATTAGATGTCTTCCCTACGGATTGGACCGCTTTGACGCGCACACTGCTGTATGACCTGAACCACCAAACCCAATGGAGAGCCTTGCTGCTTGTTCATCCATCGATAGCTCGTCTGGAACGGGAGATGGATGAGATTGGAGGCAAGTACCTATTTCCAGTTATCAATGTCAGTCATCAGATTAGTGAGCAGTTGTTTGACGTCACACACGACGAGCAAATTCGCATGGTTCAACCCGCCTTTCAGGACATGTGCAGGCAAGCTGGGCAGGGTCCGGTTATTCTGCATCGCATTGCAATCCTGTTTGAGCCAATATTGCACCTCGATCCATTTCGACTGATTGTTGCGACCGCGAATCTCACCAGGTTGGTTGTCCTATGGTCGGGCGATTATTCTGGCGTCCAATTGACTTATGCTGTACCGCAGCACAACCATTACCGTGCCTGGACAGTAAATAATCCTGATATTAGAATTTGTCGCCTCACCTAGGGAGCAGCATGCTTTATAACGAGCTTGTCCAATTCACCTCGATCGACTCCGTTATCCAGTTGCGTGATGCCGACCACATGGACGCCGCGCGCGAGTTGGTTCAAAGTTATGTTATCTCGGAGCAAATGGCGCGCAAGCTGGTCGATGTTGTTTTTCAGCAAATGCAATTTGATCGTCCTACGGACAATCGTGGGATTTTAATTGTTGGAAATTATGGCACCGGTAAAAGTCATCTACTATCTGTTCTCTCTGCCATTGCGGAACACGTTGATCTGATGGGCGATCTAACACACACGGGTGTGCGTGAAAACGCATCCGCAATTGCCGGAAAGTTCAAAGTTGTGCGCGTTGAGATCGGCTCGGTCACGCGCAGTCTGCGGGACATTTTGCTTGACGAACTTTCGACTGCGTTGGATCGCTGGGGCACTCCATTCAGCTTTCCGCCTGCTGGCGAGATCACCAACAACAAAAATTTACTCATCCAGGCAGTTGGTGCTTTTCGGGAACGTTATCCAGACACGGGTATCCTGTTGGTTGTGGATGAACTATTGGATTATCTGCGCACGCGCGAACAACGCGCGATGATTCTGGACCTGGGCTTCCTGCGGGAATTGGGTGAGGTTGCCACCGCCTGCCCGTTTCGGTTTATTGGAGGACTGCAGGAAACGCTTTTTGAAAACCCGCGTTTCGCATTTGTGGCTGATCAACTACGGCGCGTGCGTGACCGTTTTGAGCAGGTTAACATTGCCCGCGAGGACATAACCTATGTAGTCAGCCAGCGGTTATTAAAGAAGAGCCCCTCCCAGAGGGAGTGGATTCGTGCTTATCTGCGCCGTTTTGCTCCGTTGTACCGCGCTCTTGGCGACCGCTCGGAGGAGTTCGTCGACCTCTTCCCGATTCACCCAAGCTATGTCGAAACATTCGAAAACCTGACCATCGCCGAAAAACGCCAGGTACTCAAGACGTTTTCAAGCGCAATTCATTCCATCCTCACCAAACCGGTCCCAGAAGACCAGCCTGCGCTGATCTCGTTTGATCATTATTGGGAATTTATTCAGAACGACGCCAGCCTGCGCAGTCTGGATGATATCGCGCGCGTTTTAGAAAAAAGTGCGATTTTAGAAGGTTTGATCCGACAGAACTACACCCGACCCGCGCTGCAGGGAATGGCTATCCGTATCATACACGCATTGAGCGTTCATCGCCTGTCCACCGCCAACATTCTGCTGCCAGTGGGTCTGACTGCTGAAGGGTTGCGCGACGGGTTGTTTTTATATGTGCGCATGCCTCAAGAAAACGCGCACGCAGAATTCCTGCTCGAACAAGTGCAGGTGGCGCTGCGCGAGATTATTCGTACTGTCCAGGGACAATTCATTACATTCAACTCCGAAAATGGACAATATTATCTAGATCTTAACCGTGTGGTTGATTTTGATCAAAAAATCATCGACCGAGGCAACGCGATTGACCGTTTCGATCTTAACATTTATTATTTTGACGCTTTACGCCAGACGCTAAACCTCAGCGACACTACCTATCTTACGGGGCACAATTTGTGGTTTTACGAACTGCCATGGGTGGATCACAAAGTGACACGCCCAGGCTATCTGTTCTTTGGACCGCCAGACGAAAGAACCACTGCCCAACCGCCGCGAGATTTCTACATCTACATTCTCCCGCCGTTCTTGAATCGGGAATGGCACGATGAGCGTTTATCTGACGAAGTGATTGTTTATCTATCAGGGCTAGACAAGGATTTCGAAAATCGCGTCCGAATATATGCCGGTGCGCGCGCGATGGCGCACGAATCGACTGAGTATCGGATGGAATATTCGAATAAAGCCGACGAACATTTTCGCACCCTTAATCGCTGGCTGCGGGAAAATATGCTGCAAAAATTGCATTTGATCCACCAGGGTGTCGACGAACCGGTACAGACCGTCATCACGCGTCTGCGCAGTACCTCCAGCGGTTCACTCGATGATTTATTGCGAATCGTGTCTTCGTATCTGCTAGCGCCCGATTTTGCTGATCGTTACCCAGAGTATCCGCGATTCTCCCGCCTGACCCAGCCCGTGACCGAGAATTCACGCTCCAATAGCGCCACAGAAGCACTGCGCCTGCTTTGTGGGCGTGGGCGGACAAATTTAGCGCTTGGAGTTCTGGATGGGCTTGGACTGCTTGATAATTTGGGCAATATCCGCCCTTCCCAGTCGCAGTATGCGAAATACTTTTTGCAGGTCTTGACCGACAGGGCAGAGGGGCAGGTGGTCAATCGCGGCGATGTGATTGAGATGGTCGCGGGTGGACTGCAGCCGGTCGAAAAGGACGTGAATTTTCGATTGGAACCTGAGTGGTTGGTGGTGCTGCTCTTTGCCCTGGTCTATAATGGCGACATCGTCGTTTCTCTGGATGGTCGTGAGGAGATCGATGCGGCGAGTATCGACCGTGTGCTGACTCGCGCGATGGCTGATCTGACCAATTTTCGTTTCTTTAAGCGTCCGCGTGGAATTCCAATTAATACCTGGGTGGCGGTATTTGAGGGGTTGGGCGTGCAGCCTGGACTGATCCGTGACGAAAACACGCGCGAGCAGGCTGTCATCGAACTGCAGCGCACAGTCCAATCTGAATTAGGCGCTCTTGTACCGCTTTCGGACCAAATCCAGCGCGGTTTAGAAATTTGGAATCATTCTGTTTTTACGGACCGGTTTACCTTGACAGTTGAAAGCGGTGTTGTTGTTTCGGGAGACAATCCGGAGACATCATTTTCTGTTACCGAACTTTTGCCAAGTCTGCGTGGTTATAAACAATTTCTGGAGGAATTGTCAAGGTACAATACGGTCGGTCGACTGCGCAATTTGCGCTACACCGCCAGCGATGTTGCCAGCGCGGTTGAACAGCGAATGATCACACAGCGCACGCGTCGGTTGGTTGATTTGCTTGGTCAACTCCAACCGCAGACGTCCTATCTGGTTGAGGCGATGGCAAATCTATTACCAGAAAATACCTGGGTGCAGCGTGCGCAAGTTGTCCAAAAAGAAACTATCGCGCTTCTGCGTCGATTTGGAAAGGGTGAAGCCGATTTTGATCTCCCGACTGTTTTACGCGAGCTATCGCAACTCCGCAGCGAATATGTTAGCACATACAGCGAACTTCACCGGCGGATGGCGCTGACTGCTGCTGGGGATGATCTGCGCCAACGCCTCTATCGCGATCCGCGTTTCGAAAGCGTGCAGGCGCTGGTGCGCATCGATATGTTCAGCCGTTCTGGTGAATTGGAAACCTGGAAGCAACAACTCACACGCCCGCTGTCTTGCCGAGAATTTCATGAGGGCGCGCTCGTATCCACTCCAACCTGCCCATATTGTCACATGCGCCCTGCTCAACGCATGACGGATGTCAATGCGGATAATCTGGTGCGCGGACTGGACAATCGCCTGAGCGCGATGCTGAAAAATTGGCGGCAGGCGCTGCGCGCGGCGTTGACCAGCCCTGCTGCTCAAGCCAGCCTGACCGCCATGACAGCGGTCGAACGCCAGCCCATCGATGCGTTCCTGGCGCAGGATGAAGAAGCTGACCGCCTGCCAGCCAATTTTGTGGTGTCGGTGGTTCAGGCCCTGCGCGGGATCCAGGTGGTTACCCTGTCTGTGGAGAGCCTGGTTGATGCGCTTAAAGCCGGCGGTCTGCCGGCGACGCGGGACGATGTTTTGGCGCGTATCCGGAGTTTTGTGGATGCGCAAATGCGCGGGCATGATGTCCCGACCACCCGCTTAACCCTGGACCGTTGACATCTCTGAATATTCTTTGCAATAAGGTGATACCCCATGACGCACCAACCCGACCTGCTGCCACAATCTTCTCCGACCTTGTCCATAGCGGAAAAGGCAAAACGCGATGCTGCCCGTGCGCGGTTGGCGGAACTGCTCAAAGACCCTGAATTTCGCGCGATTGAGGGCTTTCCATTTGGGACGGATGAGGATATTTTGGCGCTTTCGGATCCACCCTACTACACCGCCTGTCCCAATTGCGTATTCCGGTGAAATCGTCCAGCGAATCCATTCCATGTCGACCACTTTGGGGCAAAGCGAAGCTGGTTGAGTCATTATAA
>Ga0172368_10005911_pt1 | contig 13414 bp, 13 predicted proteins | sample Lak11m_FD_114540 | JGI IMG/M metagenome (GOLD analysis project Ga0172368, IMG submission 114540) | Freshwater microbial communities from Kabuno Bay, South-Kivu, Congo - kab_022012_11m | ecosystem: Environmental > Aquatic > Freshwater > Lake | place: Democratic Republic of the Congo: South-Kivu...
ATCACACCGATTTCAAAGCTTCAGCAGAATATCCTGAGCTTGTTAGGTTTCTCGCCGGATATCTATACCCGACTGGCTACCGATTCTCCAAAACCACCTTAGAAATGGGCGAATGGCAAGTATTTGGGATGTTATAAACGAAATGCGGGCCTACGCCCGCATTTCGTTTATAACATCGATTGCATTGCTTCCATTTGCAGCAGCGCGCCCAGGGCGGTGCCTGTGCCGGGGTTGGCCACCTGGGTGATCTGAGCCCCATAGTAGCCGGCGACTTTGCTGAGAACTTTACGCACCGAGGGCAGGTCGACCAGGTGGCCGATCATGACGATGGCGGGCAGCCCTTCCGCGCGGGCGGCGTTGATGGCGATCACGGCGATCACCTGTCCGACCAGGCGCACCAGCGCGGCGGCGCGGTCGGCAGGGGACACTTCGATGTCCTGGCGGGCCAGGCGGCCAAAGTTGACCGCGTTGGCGTCCAGCGGCAGGCTGCCAACCCGTTCGCCGACAGCCTCGATTAAGGTCAGGTCGGCGCGGTTGGCGTCGCCTTTGAGGGCCAGGCGGTCTATTTCGAGCGCGTCGCGCGTGCCCAAAATCAGGTGGCCCAGCCCCTGCAGGGTACCGCCGCCGACGGCGCTGCCGGTGACATGCGTGAAGGCATCGCCACGCGCGGCGACCATGGCCGTGCCTGACCCGGCGCTGACCACCAGGGCCTGTTCCAGCCCGGCAAGCTGCAGCCCGCCCCTGCCGATGGCCTGCACCTCGGGGATTTTGACCAGGCGGGTCTGGCCAATGTGATCGGGCAGGCTGCGATAGCGCCCGCCGGTCACCGCCGCCTGTTCGGCCGGGCTGGCGGGGTCTTCAATCTGCTGCAGAACCGAGATGACCTGTTCCAGGGCGGGCTGGCGGCTGGTGGAGATGCGCAGGCACTCCAGGCTGGCATCCTGGCGCATGGCGATATCGATGTTGGTGATGCCCAGGTCGATGGCGACTTGCATAGGATTCCCTCCGGTTTACGCGACGGGCGCGGGTTCTTTGCGCAGGCGCCCCAGGCCGAAAAGAACAAAGGCAGCCAGGCAAAACAGCGACAATATGCGGAAGATGCCGGTTGGGCCAAGCTGGTCGAACAGCCAGCCGCTCAACAGCACGCCGACCACGGAAGAAAGGTTGGTCGCGGAGACGATTAAGCCCTGGGCAGTCGCCTTGAGCGAATCGGGCGCCATGCGCGAAGCATATTGGATGCAGCCGGTCCAGAAGAGGACATAGGTCGGACCGTTGATCATGTTGAGCGGGATCACCCAGCCGGGGGTGGGGATCAACGAAAACAGGAAGATGCGGATGGCGTAGACGAGATAGGACAGCCAGATCATCTTACTTGGGCCGAGCTTGTGCAGGAACCAACCGCTGATGATCATAAACGGCGCTTCGGTCAAAGCCGATACCGCGGAAGCCATCCCGATCAACGGATCTGAGGCGCCCATCGATTTCATCGTGACGGCCAGGAAGGCGAAAACGCCCGAGGAAGCCAGCCAGGTCAGAAAAACGCTGCCTGCAAAAATCATCCAGGCTGGTTTGCGCATCATCACGCCGATCGACTGACCGGATCGGGACGTTTCACGCACGGCCAGGCGCGGCAGGCGGAAGGCCAGGACCGTGAAGAACAACATCGTCAGGGCGTAGGCCGGGAACATCCAGATCAGGCCGGTCTGTTGAAAGATGAAACCAGATGAAGCCGATGTGAAGATAAAGCCGATCGATCCGCCGATGCGGTAGCGCCCGTAATCGGCGCTGCGCTCTGCCAGCATGGCCAGGGTCACACTGTCGGTTAAGGTGAACATGGCGGTGTTGAACACGGCAAAGAAACAGGCCAGAATGAGGAAACCCCCGAAGGAATTCACCGCCATATTGAGCAGCGCCACGATCGCCGATCCGGCGGCTGAGACACCCAGAATGATACGCGCCTGGCCAGTCCGGTCGCTCAGGTAGCCAGACAGGCTGCCGCCGCCGAAGCCGGCCAGCCCGGCGGCGGTGGCAATCAGGCCAATCTGAGTTCCGCTCAAACCTGCCGAGTGGTAATACACGTTGATGAAGGTCATGTAAAAGCCGACCCCGGCAAAAAAGAACATATACACAAAAAATAACATGCGCAGCTGGCTGCGCGCAATTGGATGAGACATTATGATTTAAAATCCTTCTCAGGGCGATTCGCCGGAAATTTTCTTGAAATAATCGTCCAAAACCAGTTGATTCAAGAAAATGATAGGGACGGGTAGGGCATCGAGCGGGTAGAAACCAAGCGAGCTGCTTTCTTCGTCGGAGCGCAGTGTGCCAGCGCACTCGCGGGCGTATAGGCAACTGAAACATTGTTCACTTCATCGCCGTTGGGGTAACGATAATAAAATTGGGAGCCTGAATAAACACCCAGGAACTCCAGCGCGCCAAGGGTCAGGCCGGTTTCTTCCAAAATCTCACGCCGCGCGGTTTGTTCAAACGATTCGCCCGGCTCCATCATCCCGCCTGGGATGGCCCATTCACTGGTGTCAGTGCGGCGCTGCAGCAAAAGCCGGCCCTGCGGGTCGAAGACCAGCACCTCGGCTCCGGGCAGGATCAGCGGGCGCGTACCCACCAGTTTACGCAGATCGGATACGTAGCTCAGCGGGGCCTCCTAATGGAGCAGCGTGTGGTGCAGTTCGCGAATGCTGGCGAAACGGTGAACCTTCGGATTGGTCATGGGCAATGAGACCGGCCCAATCAAAGCGCCTTCCAGGCCGGCCGCCAGGGCAGCCTGCAATCCTACGGGCGAATCTTCAACCGCAAGGCTGTGGCGCGGGTCCGCGCCCGCGCGCCGGCAGGCTTCGAGATACGGATCAGCGGCAGGTTTGCCATTGGGCACATCATCCCGCGCAACCGGGGCTGGGAAAAATTCGCTCAACCCGAGGGTTTCGATCACGCTGCGCACATAAAACGATTGGCTGTTGGAGGCCAGGCCGATACGCACACCATGCCGGGCCAGCGCTCTGACAAAATCTTGGGCCGCCGGAATCGGATCGACCACCTGGGCGATCGAGGCATCAATCGAGGCAATCAATTCCTCGGTTAATGCCTGGGGGGTGCGCGGTATGGCATATTTATCAATGAAGTAGGCCGCGGTCTCGAGGTAGCCCAGGCCGATCACATCGTCAAAGTCTTGCGCTTCAATCGTTTTGCCGTAACGTTTTAGCAGTGAGCGCTGGTGAATGCGGAAAATGCCTGGTTCTGTGTCAGCGAGGATGCCATCCAGGTCGAAAATGATTGCGTGATAAGCGGAGATAGGTTTCATGGTGATTGTTTTCTGAGCAGCGCCCCTTGCATGCGCCAGTAGATGGGAGATGAAGATTGCATCTCCTGGAACGCGCGAAAGTATAAGCGGTTTTGAACAGATTGTGGTTAAATAAGACCCATCAAAACAAACTGAAAGAGGTGTGTTGTGCCAGCTATTGAAACGCTCATTAAGCGCATGGATGACGGTTCCGCAGACGCCGTACTGGCTGCGTTATACAGCGATGTGAATGCGGCGGGAAACCGCTTGCGCGGCTTGATCGGCCATTTTCAGCGGGCTTTTCCTGAAGCACAGGAGGTTTCCGTTTTTTCGACACCTGGCAGAACCGAAGTTGGCGGCAATCACACCGATCACAACGCGGGCAGGGTGCTGGCAGCCGCGGTTGACCTGGATGTGCTGGCAGTCGCTGCCCCTGCTCAAGACCGGCGGATCATCGTATATTCGGAGGGTTACCCGAAGGTTGAAATCGACCTGGCCAACCTGGAGATGCAGGCGGAAGAACGCTACACCTCTTCGGCGCTGATCCGCGGCATCAGCGCGCGCATGGCGACATTAGGGCATCAGATTGGCGGGTTCCGCGCGTATCTGACCAGCGATGTTCCCAAAGGCAGCGGGCTGAGTTCTTCTGCGGCTTACGAAGTGATGATCGCGACGATCTTGAACCACCTGTACAACGCGGGCAAGATCGATCCGGTCGAAATTGCGGTGATTTCGCAGTACGCGGAAAACAATTATTTTGGCAAGCCCAGCGGGCTGATGGATCAGACCACTTGTTCGGTGGGCGGTTTTGTGACGATTGACTTTAAGGATGCAGCCCATCCGCTGGTGCATAAGCTGAATTATGACTTTAATCAAAGCGGTTATGCGCTGGTGATTGTCGAAACGGGCGGCGACCATGCCGACCTGAACGAAGACTATGCCGCGCTGGCAGGGGAGATGAAATCGGTGGCGCGCGAGCTGGGCGGCAGCGTGCTGCGCCAGACCAGCAAAGAGCAGGTCGTGGCAAACCTGGGACGGCTGCGCGGCGCGGTGAACGACCGGGCTATTTTGCGCGCCTTCCACTTCTTTGATGATGACCAGCGCGTGGTGGAGCAGGTTGCCCTGCTCGAGAAAGGCCAGTTTGAGACCTTTTTGAAGCTGGTGGTGGCGTCCGGGCGCAGTTCGTGGATGCTGAACCAGAACTGCTACTCATCGCGCAACCCGACCGAACAGGGCATCACGCTGGCGATGGCGATCAGCGAAGTGCTGTTGGGCGAGCGCGGCGCCTGGCGCGTGCACGGCGGCGGGTTTGCCGGCACGATCCAGGCCTTTGTGCCGCGAGAACAGGCCGCCGATTACGTCGAAAAGATGAAAGCAATCTTCGGCGGCACGGCCGTTTACCCAATCTCAATCCGCGGCGCGGGGTCGATCCGTGTCGATTTGTGAGCCTGAAAGGCTTACGGAGTTAGTTTCTTTTGGGCTGCCATAAGGGCTTCTTCTGCTGTTGCTCGCCCCTCGATAACCGCCGAGGTCAGCTCGCCAAACACATCGATCACCCCGCTCATCAAGCGGTAATCAAAAGTTGAGATCAGGCTGGCGTCGTTCATGGCTGCCATGGATGCGTCAGCCTGGTCTTTTCCCATCGCATTGGTGTAGGCCGGTAAGGCCGCCAGAGACTGGCGGGCGGGAACCACCCAGGGCAGCGGCTGGTCGATCAGGAACGAGACAAACTGCCAGGCCGTTTGGGGTGATTTTGTGTCCTGGAAGATGACCAGGCCCTCAAATTGGGCTACGCTGAACCCGGTTACATCACGGGGCAGCGGAACAACACCCAAATTGAATGGCCAGCCCTGGTCTTGCGGGCCGCGAATTTCGGAAACCGGGCTGAACCACATCCCGACTTTACCGGTCATCACGCCGGCGCGGATGTCGCCGCCGAAATCCTGGCGAACTTGCTCCTGGGTCGGGGCGACGTTCGACGTCGTGTACAGGCTGGCGTACCATTCCAGCGCTTCGGCTGCTTCTGGTGTATACAGCTGGGGCTGGTCGCCATTCAGCAGGTTTCCGCCATGCTGGTAAACGAAGAACAGGCTGTCGACGTAATCCAGGGTGGATACGTAGCCATACGTCCTGGCAATCGGGTCGCGCAGCTGTATGGCGGTGGTTTTAAAGTCGTCCCAGGTCCAGCCCGGCTTGGGGTAGGCCACACCCATCTGGTCGAACAGGTCGCGGTTGTAAAAAATGACGTAGGGGTCGACGCCGGTTGGCAGGCCTTTTAACTTGCCATCGCGCGTGAACGGGTCCAGCACACCGCGGAAATAGTCGCCGCGGTTAAAGCTTTTGGTCTGCTCGAGGAATGGGGTGATGTCGAGCGTCTTAGCCAGCCGGTCACCTTCACTGCCATAGATCTGATCCCAGCGGATGACGGCCGCATCTGGTGGGGTGGACGAAGAGGAATCGAGGCTGACCAGTTCAATCTCGATTTTTGCATTTTGCTTTTTGAACTCCGCGATTTTGCCTGTGTAATAGTCGCGATACTGGTTGGGCACAGCGAAGGTGATTGTGGACGGTTCGGGGGTGGCTAAAAAGCTGATACCGCCCGCGCTGCAGGCGCTCACCAGAAGCGATAGGCCAACCATGGCCGCGATGAGATGGAAAATGCGCTTCATTCCTGCTCCTATTTACGTTGCTATTGTGCCGGGAACTTGATTGTATTCGATTTTCCCATGACCGGCGGGCGAAGTTTGGCACTAAATCCAGCCGCGCAGCCAGTAGGCCAGCATACCCAGATACTCCTTCAGGCAGGCCGTGGTGAGTGAAAGACTGCCCGCCGAAGGCAGCAGATTGACAGCCCATGCGCCCGGCGACGAGGTCAGTTCGGAGAGGCCCGCCTGGGTCACCGCAAAATCTGCCGGCGCTGGAATGACCTGGATACCTTGCTTGCGGAAGAGCGCCACCGAGCGCGGCATGTGCATGGCGGAAGTGACCAGGATGGCGCGGCTGATCCCTTTCTCCTTCAGGATTTGGGCGCAGAACAGCGCGTTTTCATACGTATTCTGTGAGCGGTCTTCCAGCCAGATTGCGCTGGCGGGCACGCCCATCTCGCCAAGCAGAGCGGTCATGTCAGCCGCGGGGGTGGAGGCGCGGTTCTCCAGCCAGATGATATTGCCGCCACTGAGCAAGATAGCGGGTGCTTTGCCCTGGCGGTAGAGGCGGGCGGCGCGCAGCAGGCGGTCGCCCGCGCCGTTCAGCTCAGGAGCCGTGCGCGGCGCATGGGCCGTCTCGGTGCCGCCGCCTAAAAGGACGATCACCTCGGCTGGCTCCAGCTCGCTACTGGGCAGGTACTGCCATTCCAAGGAGCGCGCCAGTTGAAACGCGACCCAGTGGTTGCTGGAGAGCAGGAGCAGGGCGACCGCGCTGATGGCGGTGGCCGCGCGCAGCCTGCGCCGTTTGTGCAGCAGCAGCCCGGCCGCCGCCAGGCAAATGGCCAGCCCAAGCGGGTAGATCAAGGGAGGAAGAAATTTGGAAAGAAAGACAAACATGGCTGCTCTCGAAAGCTCAGGCGGAGCCTCCGCCTTGGGTACCGCGGGACAGGCGGATAACGCGCCTTGGGATGGTTTTTTGCGGGCGGATCAAGCCGATGAGTGTATCTTCTGTGAAACGGACGTTCTGTGCAAGCAGTTTGCGGGCTTCGGAAAGCGCGCCGGGTATGTTCCATAGCAATATGCCGTCAATCCGTGCGGCGCTCAGGTAATACAATACGCCGCTGCGGTATGGCTCGATCCAATCCGCGACGATTTGCGCAGAGGAGTCAAGCCTGCCGATGGCTTCATATTGAATGTCAAACAGACTGGAGTAGAGCGCGGTATAAGCCTGGAGCACTTCCTGCCCGCCGCTCATGTTCGCGCCCGCCACCTGCCCGCTGAGATTGGCGTGTTCCTCGTGTTCGACACGGATGGGCGTCCCGGAACGAGGATCGGGGAAAGCGACCACATCGCCGGCGGCGAAGATATCTGGGTCAGAGGTTTGCATGGCGGCATTCACCAGGATGCCGTTGTTCACGGCCAGCCCGGCCTGGCTGGCCAGCTGGGCATTGGGCCGGATGCCCAACCCCGCGACCACCGCGTCGACTTCAATCCGATCGCCCTGGACGGTCTCGATCACGGTTAAACCGGCGCGGCGCGCAATGCCAGCCACCTGGCGCGAGGGCAGCAGCTTTACCCCGCGCTGTTCATACATGCTGTTGAGCGCCATGGATAGATCGGACGGCAGAAAGCGTGCGCAGATGCCATCTTCCATGAAGAGCAGGGTTACTTCTTTATCCTGGCTGGCCAGCAGCGCGGCCAGCTCGGAGCCGATGAAACCGCCCCCGATCACCGCAAAACGGCGCGCGGATTGGCACAGGCCGCGCAAGTGCTTGTAATCAGCCAGGTCGCGGTAATAAAGGACCGATCCGTCGTCCTGCGGCAGCCGGACCGGCGAGCCGCCAGTGGCGATCAGCAGTTTGGCATAGCGGTACGTTTCAGATTGATCATCGATCACCAGGCGCTGGCTGCGGTCCAGGGTCACTGCGGTTCGAGATAAATGCAACTCAACCTCGAGCGCTGCGGTGTCGCGCCAGATCTGTTCGAGCGGCATGCCCTGCCACAAACCTTTTGAAAGCGGGGGCCGGTTGTAGGGCGGGATTGACTCAGCGCAGAGCATGCCAATCGTTCCACGCGGGTCGCGAGCGCGGATGGCGCGCGCGGCTGAGTCGGCGGCCGCGCCGCCCCCAACCAGCAGGTAGTCATAGGATTTCATGGTGGAATGCGGCTGCTATCCGAATCACGCCTCTTGTTCGGCGAGGTAATGCAGCAGGGCGCGCGTCAACAGCACGTCGGCAGTGGCGCGGTGGGCATTGGGCAGCGGGATGCCGCATTGTTTTCCGGCTGACTCGAGGGAATGATAGCGGTATGAATTGCGCCGCTCATCCCTTTCACCGCGGAATTCGGAGTACAGCATTAACATATCGAACGCATTCAGGCGTTCTTTCCAGGGCAGGCGGTAACGTTCATGACTCTGCTGCATCAGACGCAGGTCGTACTCGGCGTTGTAGATGACCACCGTGCGGCCAAACAAGGCGCTGCGCACCATTGGCCAGACAATTGGCCAGGCGCGCGCGGACTTCACTTCTTCGTTGGTGATGCCGTGGATGGCGGTAGCGGCGGCCGGAATGGGCTGGCTGGGTTTGACCAGGGTTTCAACCAGGGGCGTGCCGTCGTCGTCGATGATTGAAATTTCAACAATTTCATCATTTTGAGTCAGCCCAGTCGTTTCGGTGTCCAGGTAAACCGGCTTGTTTTGCAGAATCGATTTTGCGGTTTCGATGGAACGTTGGCGCAGGGTCGGGGATACCGGATTGGTCATATTAATTTTGTTTCCACAGCGAAATTTCGTCCAGGCTCACGGAGAAGTCCGCCGTATACCCGGCCACAAACGGTCCAAAATAACCCTGGGCATAGGTGCCGTCGTTAATCTCTTCCAGCAGCAACCCGTTAACGTACAGGCTGATTTTGTCGCCGCTGGCCAGCACGCCCAGGCGGTTCTGCTGGCCCGAGCCGGTCATAATCGCGGAACTGGGTGTCAGGTCGCGAATTTTGGTGTTGACGTTGTTATTGAAGTCGCGGGCATACAGGTTGTACTGCCCGTCACAGGTGACGCCGAAGAAGTAGCCGGCATTTTCTTTGTCGGCGCGGAAGACCAGTCCATACAGGTCGCTGCCGCCGCAGCCTTCTGTCTTGAACACAGCCTGCACGTAGAAATCGCTGGCCGACTGCGCATAGGTAAGAGTCCAGCCGTGCCATCCAATGTCAGTTTTACTGGTCAGGACCAGGAATCCTTCATGGTGCTTGATTTCCGTATTCTCATTGTCATATGTGTAAAAATTCTTGGCGTTGTCCAGTTTATCGGTCCAGCCTGGTTTGCCTAAGGAAACTGCCGGGTCGCCTGGATCGGTGGTAGGGGTGGGCTGGGGCGGGACGGTGGGGCTGGGCTGCGGGGTTGCGCTTGGAGCCAGGGTGGGCGTGTTGGTGGGTTGGTCGGGGGCAGGTGTGCTGGTAACGGGAGCGAGCGTGGCCGGCGAGGTGGCCGAAGGCATCGTCTCGAGCAGTTTTTGCACCTCAGTCGCCACCATGTTGGCTGTGGGGGTGGCGGGCGAAGATTGTCCGGGCAGGTTGCAGCCGGATAAAAACAGCGCGATCAAGATGATCGAAATTAGAATTGATTTCATAGGGTGATCCGTGTATGCCTTATCGAACATTCATCTCATTAAAATCGGCAAAGTCTGTCTCATTATAGCCAAAAAATTCGCAGAAACCATTAAAATCGCATAACAATGAAGTGATGATCTGGGTGTATGCTGTGAGTGCATTCTGAGCGAAGCGCCGAATTCACCCACAGCTCCCCTATTTTCTGAGATGATACACAGGATGGATGAAATCAAACGCTATATCCTTTTGAATAAACCATACGGGGTTGTGTCTGCATTCACCGATCCAGATGGCCACCCCACGCTGAAAGACCTGGTCGATGTTCCCGATGTGTACGCCGCGGGGCGGCTGGACATGGACAGCGAAGGTCTGCTGCTGCTCAGCAACGACGGTCCCTTGATGCACGCTTTGACCGATCCGCGTTATGAGCACACCAAAACCTACTTCGTGCAGGTGGAAGGCGTGATGAGCGTGGAAGCGGCGGCGCGCATACAGGCTGGGGTGGAGGTGAAAGGCGAAATGACCCGGCGCTGCCAGGTGCTGCTGATCGACGAACCCACCCTGCCTGTCCGGCCCAAACCGGTCACGCCGCATGGGCCGACCAGCTGGCTGCGCGTGGTGCTGACGGAGGGACGCAAACGCCAGATCCGCCACATGACGGCCGCGGTCGGGTTCCCAACCCTGCGCATATTCCGGGTCGCGATTGGCCCGCTGGGGATCGGCGAGTTGGGTGTGGGCGAATGGCGCGACCTGACCGCTGAGGAGATCGCCATGCTGAAAAAAACACACAGATCCAATGCTGGACGAGTGTCGAGAAAAGCTGTGGATCGCGGGATGTCAGGGCGCGCGAAAAGCCAGCCAGGTCAGCCGGCGCCACGCCTGCCGGGCAAACAGCGCGGACGCTGAGTGGCAATCATATTGGATCGTTATTGCAATGATGGCGCGCAATTCGGATACGGGGGGTAATGTATAATCTGGCAGCCTGCCCTTTGAACTGGCGGGCATTGTTGAGGTAAGAAATTTTTAAAGGAATGAAAAATGGCCATCGATCGCAGGCTTCCCAATGAAATTGTGCAGTTTGAAACCCTGTTAAAAAAACCGAACAGCGACCCGACCGGGCTGGCTGGATTCTTTAACAGCGGCGAGATTGTTGTTACGCGCGTGCCGGCCCGCCTGGACATCATGGGCGGAATTTCGGATTACTCGGGCGGCAACGTCTGCGAGGGCGTATTGGGCGGAGGGATGGTGATTGCCCTGCAGCCGCGCACCGACCGCACGCTGCGCATCCGTACGATGCAGTCCAACCGGCGCGGGCTGCCGATCGAGACGCGCATCCCGCTTGAATATTTCGAAATGGGCCAGGGGTTCATCTCCTATGAACAGGCTCAGGAATTATTCCGCGCGAACCCGCTTTCTTCATGGGCGGCGTACGTGGGCGGGTCGATCTTTACCCTGCTGAAAGAAGAAGCGATCCATCTGCCGTATGGGTTCAGCTTGCTTCTGATTTCCGGTGTGCCAATGAATGTTGGCATCGGCAGCTCCGCCGCGACCGAGATCGCCTCGCTGTACTGCCTGCAAAACTATCTGCAGCTGGATATCTCGGAAACTCGCCTGGCGCAGCTGGGCCAGCTGGCCGAAAACCTGGTAGTTGGCGCGCCGTGCGGGATCATGGACCAGATCACCGTGAACAGCGGGCGGCAAGGCGAACTGACCCACATTCTTTGCCGTCCCGGCAGCATTATGCGCGAGATCGGCATCCCCGATGGCACGGCTTTTGTGGGGATCAATTCGATGGTCAAACATTCAGTTGGCGGGGCCGCGTATGGCGATGTGCGCATCGGCGCTTTTATGGGCAAGCGCATGATCAACCATCTGCGCGCTCAAGAAGGCCTGAAGCCCTTGCAGTACCTGGCGGAATTGGATGTCGAGACATTTGAAGGCAAATATCGCGCTGCGCTGCCAGAAGCGATCGTTGGGTCCGAGTTCTTGACCAGGTTTCAAACCCACGAAGATCCAATCACCAAAATTCAACCCGATGCAACCTACCGCGTCCAGGGACCAGCAGCGCACCCGGTTTATGAAAACGCGCGCGTGCTGGCCTTCATGGATCACATCAAAGCCGCGTCAGCGGGCGATATTGATGCGCTGATTAAAGCGGGCGAGTGCATGTTTGCTTCGCACGACAGCTACAAAAACAATTGTTTGCTCTCCGTGCCCGAGGTCGATTTTATCGTTGAGGCCGTGCGCTCCAGGGGCGTCGGAAAGGGGCTGTATGGCGCGAAAATCACCGGTGGTGGCTCGGGCGGGACGGTGGCTGTTTTTGGCGAAAAAGAAGCCCTGGCGCGTGAGGTGCCAGCGATTGCGCGCGAATACAAACGGCTGACCGGCCTGGACGCGGACATCTTTGAAGGCACATCGCCGGGTGCGATCGAATTTGGCGCGTTTCGCTATGCGTTTGGGCCGATGGGTTGGACGCGTTCGATATGAGGATCCGCAAAGCGGTTGTGCCCATCGCAGGGCTGGGGACGCGCCTTTTTCCGGCCTCGCATGCCTGTAAGAAGGAAATGTTCCCGATCGTCGCCCCGGATGGGATTGCCAGGGCCCTGATCCATTATCAGGTGATCGATTTGGTCGAAGCGGGGATCGAGCAGATCTGTATGATCGTCCAGCCAGGCGAAGAACAACTGGTGGTGGATTACTTCCGCGGCCCAGGGGATGGCTACCTGCGACGGTTGGAAAAATACCCGGACCTGCTGCGCGAGGCGGAATTGATGCGCTCAGCCCTGGAGCGGATCAGCTTTGCCGTCCAGACGGACCAGGAGGGTTTCGGGCACGCGGTCTATCAAAGCAAGCGCTTTGCGGATGGCGAGGCGGTCTTGCTTTGCCTGGGCGATCACCTGTTTCGCGGCAGAGGTCGCTCTTGCCATTCAGTCTTAATCGAGGCATACCAATACACGGGTGGAAAATCCGTGTCGGCGGTCAACCGGATTGGACCTGGGGATTTAAAGGGTTATGGCGCTATCGCTGGAACACGCCGCGCCGATCAAACCGGTCTCATCGATGTTTCGTTGATCATCGAAAAGCCGGATATTGACACGGCGCGGCGGCAGCTGCGTGTGGATGGGTTGAGGCCAGATGAGTACCTGGGCTGGTTTGGCATGCACGCGCTTGCGCCGTCGATCTACGCGGTTCTGGAAGAGATGATTGCCATGAATCTGCGCCAAAAGGGTGAATTTCAAATGACGTATGCTCAGGAGCTGCAGCGGCAGAAAGAGGGCTGCTGTGCTTTCGAAATGGTCGACGGGAAGCGCTTCGATTTCGGGGTTCCGGCCGATTTTGTGAGGAGCGTGGCCGAGTTTGCGATGCAGTAATTTTGCGCGGGCCGGGCTATAATGTAGGGCAGGATGAAAACGCAAGTTATTCAACTTGAAAGCCATGATGACCTGATCTCTGCCCGCGATAAGATTGCCTGGAGCAAAGCGCCGCGGTTGCTGTTGGTTTGGCCGCGGAAAGGGCGCGTTCTGGAGCGCGAGCTGGACCTGCTCGAACTGCAGCGCTATACTCAATCGCTCGGCTCGCAGTTGGGTGTGGTGACCGGGAGCGGTCAGGTGCGCCAGTTTGCGCGGGAATTGGGTATCCCGGTTTTTTCGAACCCGGCCCAGGCGCAGCGGAAATCCTGGCGCAGATCGCGTGGACGCCGCCGGCTGGATCGCGAACTGCTATCGGAGCGGAAGGTCGATGCAGCCGCTTTGCGCGAGCAATTTGCCCGCCTGAAAAGTGTGCGCGGCGAACCGGTTTGGGTGCGCATCGTGGCGTTTTTAAGCGGCGTGCTGGCTATTTTTGCGCTGGTATTGTTCTTTTGGCCTTCAGC
>Ga0172368_10005912_pt1 | contig 13412 bp, 10 predicted proteins | sample Lak11m_FD_114540 | JGI IMG/M metagenome (GOLD analysis project Ga0172368, IMG submission 114540) | Freshwater microbial communities from Kabuno Bay, South-Kivu, Congo - kab_022012_11m | ecosystem: Environmental > Aquatic > Freshwater > Lake | place: Democratic Republic of the Congo: South-Kivu...
ATAATATCTATTCGGTATAATAATGGTAAAACCGTGCGATAGTCTCAATACCCTTATAGAGGTTCCACAACGGGAAGTTTTCGTTGGGTGAATGGATAGCGTCTGAATCGAGACCGAAGCCCATCAGGATGGATTTCACCCCGAGGACCTCCTCAAAGGTGGTGATGATCGGAATGCTTCCGCCGCTTCTGAAAGGAACCGGCCGCTTGCCGAAAGTTTCGGCGTAGGCTTTTTCGGCTGCCTTGTATGCAGGATGGCTCATGGGAGAAACATAAGCTGCGCCGCCATGCATGATCTCCACATTCACCCTTACCTGCGGCGGGGCTATGCTTTCAAAATGGTTTTTGATCAGTTTTGAGATTTTCTGATGGTTCTGATTCGGAACGATTCTGGAACTGATTTTCGCATACGCTTTGGAAGGCAGGATGGTTTTGCTTCCCTCTCCGGTATAGCCTGCCCAGATGCCGCACACATCGAAGGTTGGCCGGATGCCGGTCCTTTCGGGAATGCGGTAGCCTTTTTCGCCCCAGGCCTCCCTGATCTCGAGATTGTTCCTGTATCTCTCCTCACTGAAAGGCGCCTGGGCCAGCAATGCCCTCTCCTCCTCGCTAACCTCCTCAACATCATCATAGAAGCCCGGGATGGTGATCCTGTTGTTCTCGTCATGAATGGAGGCCAGCATTTTCGACAGGATGATTACCGGATTTGCCACAGCACCTCCGAAGAGGCCTGAATGCAGATCCTTGTTGGGTCCGGTCACCTCCACCTGCAGGTAGGTCAACCCCCTGAGCCCGGTGGTGATCGACGGGATATCGGTTCCGATCAGGGAAGTGTCTGAAACCAGGATCACATCCGATTTAAGCATCTCCTTATGCTGTGCACAGAAAGCTCCCAGATTGGGTGAACCGATCTCCTCCTCCCCTTCGATCATGAATTTAACGTTACATTTCAGACTCCCGGTATTGACCAAATACTCAAAAGCTTTGATGTGCATGAACGACTGTCCCTTATCATCATCGGCACCCCTGGCATAGATTCTTCCGTCACGGACCACCGGATCAAAAGGATCGGAATGCCATAAGTTTATCGGATCCACCGGCATCACGTCCATGTGGGCATACACCATAACCGTTGGCAGCGCCGGATCGATGATCTTTTCGGCGTAGGTAACCGGATTTCCTTCGGTTTCAAACACCTCGGCACGGTCGGCCCCTGCATCGAGAAGCATCTGCTTCAGATGATTGGCGGCCCGGTACATATCTGGTTTATGAGCGGCAATTGAACTGATGGAGGGAATTCTGATCAGTCCGAACAGTTCCTCAATAAAGCGCTCCTTATGGAGCTCGATATACTCTTTAATGGTTTGCATTATCTGTTATAAATAATTACTGACGAAAGCGGTGGAGAAGAACAGGTGGATCTGGGCACCGGTGGCTGAGTAATAGCGGTTTACGCTTCCATACAGCGAAAGTCCGACCCCCAGATCATACATGATCCTGTAGGTCAGCTGCACCTCCGCAAGCCCGCCGAGGGTATTGAACGGATAAGCCCAATCCTTCTGGCGCTGTTCATTCCAGGCGATATAGGTTCCGTAGGCATAAGTTGGTCCGGCAAACGCAGCCAGATTGAATTTGTTGGTTTCCCAGCGGTGGCCTACGCCGATGAACAGGTCATTAAGCTTCTGCCATGATCTCCACCAGATCTTGGTGTCGGAGGAGGAGTGGTACCCCACCCTCAGACCAACCCCTTTGATGAAGTGCTGATAGGAAATGGTCATATTCTGCTCAACCTGTTGCGACTCGAATCCATAACCTGCTCCATAGCCAAATGACAAATACGGGGCATTCTGTTTATAGATCCGGCCCTTGTAAACCATCCGGTTTTTACCGATCACCACGGATGAATCTGCCTCCTGGGCCAGGGAAGGCACAATCATCAGGAAAGACAAAGGCAGCATAATCAATAATTTCCTGATCATAACTGCACTATTTATTATTAAAACTTTCAATATCCAGGTGGGTAGCAGCATACTCAAGCTGATCGTACCATTCCTGACCATATTTTCTGATCAGGGCATCCTTTACAAATTCATATACCGGCATCCCCTGCCTTTCACCTTCGGGGAGGGCCGGCTGACAGATATCCCATTCGTCAAAATTCACGGCATCAAACTCTTCATAAGATTTGATCCTGATGGGATACAGGTGGCATGAGAGCGGCTTGTGGAATGGAACATCTCCGGCAGCCCAGGCCCTCTCAATCCCACAAAAGCTGATCCCGTTCTCAAACACGGTATAGGCACACTCACCTCCCTTGATCAGGGTGGTAACAAGTTCTCCGTCAATATCGCGGGTGTACATTCCCTCTTCGAGAAGTGCAATCAGGCCTTCGGTTCTCAGATAGGGTCTGAGTTCATCCATGTAATCCTCCAGGTCGCCAGCCTCTTCAATGGTCAGCGGCGCACCCGCATCCCCGTAAACACAGCACGCGCCCTTGCATGCGGCAAGATTGCAGCAGAATTTTCTGCTGAGAACCTCGAGGCTGATCAGGGTGCGGCCGATTTCAAGCATTACACCAGGGATTTGCCGGTCATGACTAATGGTTGCTCCATACCCATGATTTTCAGAATGGTAGGAGCCACATCTGCGAGTATCCCATCATGAATGGCACTGTATTCATCGCTTACCAGAATGCATGGCACCGGATTGAGGGAATGGGCCGTATTGGGGGTTCCATCAGGGTTGACTGCATTATCGGCATTGCCGTGGTCAGCGATGATCAGGGCGTTATATCCGTTGGCAATAGCGGTATCCACCACATCCTGAACACAGTTGTCAACAGCTTCCACCGCCTGGATGATGGCATCCCACACACCTGTATGGCCTACCATATCTCCGTTGGCAAAATTGAGACAAACGAAATCGGGTTCCCCGGTCTTAAGCTCTTTAACAATTGCATCCCTGACCAGGAAGGCGCTCATCTCGGGCTGGAGGTCGTAGGTGGGGACCTTTGGCGACGGGATCATGATCCTCTTTTCACCCGGAAATTCCTCCTCGCGGCCTCCTGAGAAAAAGAAGGTCACATGAGCATATTTCTCTGTTTCGGCAATGCGGATCTGTTTCTTCCCTGCCGTTGCCATCAGTTCGCCAAGCGTCTGAGTCACATTGTCCTTGTCATAGATGACTTCCACTCCAACGAAAGTATCATCGTAGCGGGTCATCGTGTAATATTTGAGAGGCAGGGTGCTCATGCCGAAATCCGGCATATTCTTTTGAGTGAGAACCACGGTCAGTTCCCTTAAACGGTCGGTCCGGAAATTGAAGCAGATCACCACATCACCTTCGCGGATGGTGGTAACCGGTTTTCCTTCAGAATCGACCTTGACGGCCGGTTTAATGAACTCATCCGTAACCCCTTCGTCATAGCTCTCCTGAACCGCTGTTAATATATCGGTAACCGGTTTTCCGGTCCCGTGAACGTACAGGTCATATCCCAGCTTGACTCTTTCCCAGCGCTTGTCGCGGTCCATGGAATAGTACCTGCCAATCAGGGTGGCGATCGTCCCGTTGGATGTTTTCAGATAATTTTCAAGCTGTTCCAAAAAACCTTTTCCGCTGTATGGGTCGGTATCCCGGCCATCGGTAATGGCATGGATGAATACTTTGTCAAGACCGAAATCGCGGGTCATATCGCACAATGCATACAGGTGCTTATCCAGGGAATGGACACCGCCGTCAGAAACCAATCCGATGAGGTGTACCTGTTTATTATTGTCCCTGGCATAGGTAAACGCCTCTGTCAGAGCCTCGTTCTTTTTGATGGAGCCATCAGCTACCGCATGGTTGATCTTTACCAGATCCTGATATACCACGCGGCCGGCACCAATATTCAAATGTCCGACCTCGGAATTCCCCATTTGCCCGTCGGGCAGTCCCACATCCTCGCCCGAGGTCTTCAACCGGGAGTTCGGGTATTTTTTTCTCAGATGATCCATATACGGGGTACTGGCCTTGCGGATGGCATCAGCCTCCGGCCTGGAGCCATAGCCCCAGCCGTCGAGGATCATCAGAATCAATTTCTTGCTCATATACTATTTACGGATAAATTATCTTTTCAAGCACTTTGAACGACGGGATAACCAGAAATCCCCGCTTGCCCTTATAGGTATATCCCAGCAATCCCTCACCGGAATATTCAATCGGTTTGGTTTTCCTTTCACCTGCCAGCATCTGCATCTGCCCCATGGCATCCGGCTTATAGGTGATCCCGGCCCTCACATATACCACATCCCCCTTTTTAAATTCCTTGCTGGCCGGATCCCTCAGGTCAGTAACAGCCCTGGCTGGCATCCTGATGTCGCCCACCCACATCTCATCGATCAGAAGTTTATCGGACCCGGCTTTTGTTTTTATAATCAACTTGTAATCTGTGCCGTATCCCGATTGCTGGAGACCACCAAGCCATTCCTGACTGGTTGCCTCATTAATTTTGATTTTGTTTCCGCCTGCCATCAGGAGAAACATCAGGAGGGTTGCAATGGTTTTCATCTTAAATAATTAAGCTGACAAAAGTACTCATTTCAGTTTTTGCCGGATGCCCAACCTTACGAATTCGTTCTCATAGAGTTGCTTGTCGTAGAAAAAGCGCTCCTTGAACTTGTCGTACCACTCCTGGGCTTCCGGAATCCGGTTGGATTGCACCAGCAGGTATATAACGTTAAAATAGGCCATACCATATTCAAAGTAAAGGTCTGTCTCAGCCATCTCCTTGAATGCTGCCAGTGCACCTTCCCTGTCACCCTTTGAGAAAGCCTGAAATCCTCTGGAAACCAGCTTGTTCAAGGTAGGATCCAGAATAATTCCCTGGAGATAGAACTCACGATTTGTCACATCCTCCAGCAGGTCGATGTACTTGGTCCCTTTAGGAATGGCCGGAAACACCAGTGTAAAGTCGAACACCTCGCCCTTACTCATGAACACATGCTTTTCAGGGGCGAAAGGAGCCTTATCCCACCGCTTCAGTTTCAACCGGTTTGGGTCACTCACCGGCCTGATGAACAGGTTTTTGTTCTTGATGGTAAAAGGAGCCAGCTGTTTGTCATTCAGAATCCTGACCACGATTGTCGTGGTGGTGTCAGTCATTTCCACCTTATACACCGACATCGAAGGCAGCGGTTTGATCGCAATATTCGGATTATACACCACCTGCCCCACCAAGGCATTCAGCCCAATCATCAGCAAAAAAGAAACCAATACTTTTCTCATAATATCTTAATAATCATCAAATCATCACATCAACACATCATCACATCATCACATCATCACATCATCAAATCATCACATCATCAAATCATCAAATCCCCACATCAAAGTCCGTACTTGTCAAACAGGTAAATCAGGCTCGCAATTGCGGCCGATCCCATCTGCATCTCCCGCCGGTCGACCTGTTCGAAGGTATCGGAAGTCGCGTGGTGGACCCGGAAATATCTTTCATCATCAGGAATGATCCCCATAAAGAGGATTCCGGGATAATAGTTCTTCAGGGGGCTGATATCCACTCCGCCGCCTCCGCTGACCAGGTGGATATCGTAAGGATCAAACAAGGGCTGCCACTGCGCCAGTTTCTTCATCTGTTCCGCATTGCCGCCAACGCCCATGGATTTAGGCCTGAACACCCCGCGGTCCGACTCCAGGGCTGCTATATGCTTTTCACCTTTTTTCGATGCTTCCAGTGCATAGGCCTGACCGCCCCTCTGGGCAACCTCTTCATCCATGAACATGACCGCACGGATGGTATGCCGCGGTTTTACTCCGGTCTTCTGGAAGAGGCGAAGCATTTCGATCGACTGGATGCAGCCGCCGCCGTCATCGTGCGCTCCTTCTGAGATATCCCAGGCATCGAGGTGACCACCCACGGTGATGATCTGATCCGGAAACTCAGTACCGCGGATCTCTCCGATCACATTATGGGAGGGAACTTCGGGACCTTCCAGGCAGGTGGTCCGGAAATAGAAGTTCAAAGTGGGATCCTGTTTCAGCCAGCTGCTTAAAGTTTCTGAAGCGCGAGTTGATATGGCGATGGCAGGAATCTTTTTCACGTCAGCGGCATACCGGGTGATGCCCGTATGCGGATAATCATCGATCTCAATACTGAGGGACCTGATGACCACCCCGGCGGCACCCAGACGGGCGGCCTCAGAAGGGCCGTTAGTCCTTTGCCAGCCTGCTTCGCCATAGGCTGAAAATGTTGCAGTTTGCGTCTGCCTCATCGGTTGATTGAAAAACACGATCTTTCCCTCCACCTCCTTGCGGGTCATTTTTTTCCAGGAATCCTGATCTTTAACTTCAACAACCGTGCCGGAAAGCCCGTCGCGACCAGTACCCACGGCCCAGCCCAGCGCACAGCTTGGCACGTCGGCCGAGCCGAATTTCTGCGAAACGATCCGTGCAATTTCAGGCTCGCCGCGATCCCAGCTTTTTACCATCACCGGCTGAAGCCATACCGAATCAAGATCCATTTTTTCCATAACCTGCCTGGTAAATTCCACCGCGGCAGCAGCCTGAGGCCTGCCGCAAATCCTTCCTGCCGTATTCTTGCAGAGCCATTCGAGGTTATGGTAGGCCTCATAACTGGTGAGGGCCTCGTTGAACAATGAACGGATCCGTGAGGCATCATCGGTTTCCTGAGCGCGGCCAGAGGTAAAGGTTCCGGCGAGCATCAGGATGGGCAAAAGTTGTCTGATGATCATCATTTTTGAATAAAGGACAAATGTCTTAATAAAACCCTTGTGACAGGCTTTTGGTTCCAAAATTTTATATTTTCACGCGTAAATATTGTTGGTTTTATGGACTCTTACAATGCTTTCCACGGCAACCTCATTCTTGCCATCCATCCCCGTGTTCCCTTCACAAACATCGGACTTTTCAGGAATCAGCAGCTGATCTTCCTGAAAAAGGTGATGCATCCGGAAGAGGACCGTAAAAAAGTTCCGGACTATCAGGGCGAAACCCCCATGCGGTCGGAGCAGATTTATAAGGAGATGCTGGAGAATCATCTTCCGGTTGACGACATTAAGGTGATCATCAGCCGCGGTGGTTTGATCCGGCCGGTCAAGGCCGGTGTATACAAGGTCAGCGAAGCAATGATCCGCGACCTGAAGGCAGGTTTTTCCGGCGAGGATGTAGTGAACCTGGGCGGACTGATCGCTGCGGATCTGGCTAAAAAGATCGCAGGCAGTGCCGCCTATGTGGCGGATCCGGTGGTGGTGGACGAATTCGACGAGATTGCCCGGGTATCAGGTCATGCCGAATTCCGCCGCCGCTCAGTATTCCATGCGCTTGAGCAAAAGGCAGTTGCCAGAAAATATGCTAAAACGGTCCAGAAAAAATATGAAGACCTGAACCTGATCGTCGGCCAGATGGGCAATGGGATCACTATCGGAGCACACCACAAGGGAAGGGTGATCGATGCCAACCAGGGGCTCGACGGCGACGGTCCGTTCTCCCCCTCACGTGCCGGCCAGGTGCCCATCGGCGACCTGATCAACCTTTGCTACAGCGGCAAATACACCAAGGAGAAACTGTACGACATGATCACCATCGACGGTGGTCTCTATTCATATCTTGGGGTCCATGACGGCTACTCAGCCGAGCACATGGCCCTCAGCGGCGACGAGAAGGCTGTCTTTTACCTGCGCGCCATGGCCTATCAGGTAGCCAAAACCATCGGCGGAATGTACACCGTGCTTTCAGGCGACGTGGATGCCATCCTCCTCACAGGCGGCCTGGTCCACAGCTCCGTATTTATGGAAGAGCTCCAATCCCGTATCCGCCGCATCGCCCCGGTACACACCTATGCCTCCGAAGACGACGTCGAGACCCTTGCCTTGAACGGATACTACATCCTGCAGGGGGAGATAGAGGTGCAGGAATATAATTAGTTAAGATACTTCGTGTTAAGATACTTCGTGGGAGATGCTGGCTTCGCCAGCGTTAAGAATTCTTACCGTGAAACGTCTTACCGGCGCAGCCATCTTACCGCGCAGCGTCTTACCGATCGCCTAGCGATCATCTCAACGCGAAGCGTCTTAACGTGAAACGTCTTACCGTGAAACGTCTTAACTATATATTCCTCCTATACTGCCCCCCCACCTCAAACAGTGCCTGGGTGATCTGGCCTAGACTGCAGTATTTGCCGGCTTCCATGAGGACTTCGAATATGTTTTCCTGACGGATGGCAGCCTGACGGACCTTTTCCAGCCAGATGGCGGATGTTTCCTTATTAACTACCTGATATTGAGCCAGCGAGGCTAGCTGTTTACGCTTTTCGTCTTCGGTGGCGCGGATCACTTCGCCGGGCCTCACAATAGGCGAGCCTTTGGACGAGAGGAAGGTGTTGACTCCCATGATGGGGAGTTCGCCTGAGTTCTTCATTTTCTCGTAATAGAGCGACTCCTCCTGGATCAGATTGCGCTGATAGTTGCGCTCCATGGCGCCGAGCACGCCGCCTCTTTCGGAGATCCGGTCGAATTCTGCAAGCACCGCCTCCTCCACCAGCCGCGTGAGCTCCTCGATAATAAAGGAGCCTTGCAGCGGATTCTGGTTCCTGGCCAGACCGAGCTCATGGTTGATGATCAGCTGAATAGCCATCGCCCGCCGTACAGATTCCTCTGTGGGGGTAGTGATCGCCTCATCGTATGCATTGGTATGCAGCGAGTTGCAATTATCATAAATGGCATACAGCGCCTGAAGCGTGGTACGGATATCATTGAAATCGATCTCCTGCGCATGAAGCGATCTGCCGGAAGTTTGAATATGGTACTTGAGCATCTGCGAACGCTCATTGCCACCATACAGGTTCCGGATCGCCTTGGCCCAGATGATCCTGGCCACCCTGCCGATCACAGAGAACTCGGGATCGAGTCCGTTGGAAAAGAAAAACGACAGGTTCGGGGCAAAATCATCGATCTTCATTCCCCTCGCCAGGTAATATTCCACGTAGGTGAAACCGTTGGAGAGGGTCAGGGCTAGCTGCGTGACCGGATTGGCACCGGCTTCGGCAATGTGGTAGCCGGATATCGAGACCGAATAAAAATTCCGCACCCGGTTCCGGATGAAATAATCCTGCACATCGCCCATCAGCTTGAGGGAGAAATCGGTGGAGAAAAGGCAGGTGTTCTGCGCCTGGTCCTCCTTCAGGATATCCGCCTGCAAGGTTCCGCGTACCTTCTGCAGAGTTTCAGCCTTGATGGCGTTGTACACTTCGGGCGACAAAACCTCCTCACCCGTAATCCCCATCAGCATCAGTCCGGACCCGTCATGGCCGTCGGGCAAAGTGCCCCGGTACACCGGGACCTCAAGGCCCGAATGTTTGAATTTCTTATGGATCTTTTTCCTGATCTCCTCTTCCAGACCGTTTTCGAGGATATACCTTTCACAGGCCTGATCAATGGCGGTATTCAGGAAGAAGGCGGCCAGCACCGGAGCCGGACCGTTAATGGTCATGGAGACCGAAGTCAGCGGATTCAGCAGGTCGAATCCGGAGTAGAGACGCTTGGAGTCATCCAGTGAGCAGACCGATACTCCGCTGTTCCCCACCTTCCCGTAAATATCTTTCCTTACATCCGGGTCCTGGCCGTATAAAGTAACTGAATCATAGGCAGTTGAAAGTCGCTTAGCTTTCTGCCCTAGCGACAGGTAATGAAAGCGCTTGTTGGTCCTCTCGGGACCACCCTCACCGGCAAACATCCGGGTAGGATCCTCCATTTCGCGCTTGAACGGATAGACTCCTGCGGCATAGGGAAATTCGCCCGGCAGGTTTTCCAGCATCGACCAACGGACCAGGTCGCCCCAGTCGTGGTAGGCAGGCAAACTCACCTTGGGGATCCTGATATGGGAAATCGACTCGGAATGCGTGGTGACCTCCACATCCTTTCCCCGCACCTGATAGGTATAGACCGGCTTTTGGAGGGCCTTTCTTTTCTTCTCCCATCCCTCGATCCATTTCCTGACATCCGGATCCACCTGCTTTTTGGCGGCATCCGATTGCTTTTTCAGTTCGGCTAAGGCTTCCGACCCGGGTTCCGACTCCTCAAGGAGCTTTACCGCTCCCTGGAGAAGATACCATTTACGGGCCTTATCAGCCTGATATTCTGCATGTTTATTATAATTCCTGATAGACTCCGCTATTTCTGACAGATATCTGACCCGTTTGCCGGGTATGATCTCCATCCTGGCATCCGAAGCTGGCAGAGCGCTTTGGGCGGAATAATCCTTCCCTGTTTTTGCCAGCATAAAGGTGACCACCGCATCGAACAGCTGGTTCACCCCCGGATCATTGAACTGCGACGCAACAGTCCCATACACAGGCATTTCCAAAGGTTCGCGGACCCAGAGTCCGCGGTTCCGCTGGAACTGCTTCTTCACATCCCGGAGGGCATCCATGGCCCCCGGCTTGTCAAATTTATTGAGCGCCACAAGATCGGAGAAATCGAGCATGTCGATCTTCTCCAGCTGAGTGGCGGCGCCGTATTCGGGAGTCATCACATAGAGCGAAACATCAGCATAATCAGACACCTCCGAATCCGACTGCCCGATCCCCGAGGTTTCCAGGATGATCAGGTCGAATCCGGCAAAACCGGTTGCGCAGAGCACATCGGAAATATGGGCCGGCAGGGCCAGATGCGATTGCCGTGTGGCCATCGAGCGCATGAAGATGCCCGGCTGATGGATGGCGTTCATGCGGATACGGTCGCCCAGCAGGGCGCCGCCCGTGCGCCGCTTGGTGGGATCCACCGAAAGGATCGCGATCCTGAGACCGGGATTGGCAAGCTTGAACCTCCTCACCAGTTCATCCACCAGGGATGATTTCCCTGCTCCCCCGGTACCTGTCACTCCCAGGACCGGCGGCCTTACGCAGCCGCTCCGGTTCCGGATCTCCTCCAGGATCGGATTGGCCACCCAGGGGTGGTTCTCGATGCAGGAGATCATGGAGGCGAGCGCCTTCATGTTGCCCGAAGCGAGCTCATCGGGATCAACGGGGTTTCTTCCGAGCGGATAATCAGACTCTTTCACAAGGTAGCTGATCATGCCGGTGAGCCCCATTACCCTTCCGTCATCCGGGGAAAATATTTTACTGATCCCCTTCTTTTCCAGTTCGTAAATCTCCTCGGGAAGGATCACCCCTCCGCCGCCTCCGAAAATCTTGATATGCGGTGCACCGTTTTCATTCAGCAGCTCCCGCATATACTCGAAAAACTCCATGTGGCCGCCCTGATAGCTGGTGATCGCCACAGCCTGCACATCCTCCTGGATGGCACTGTCGACGATCTCCGCCACCGAGCGGTTGTGGCCGAGGTGGATCACTTCCACCCCCGACTGCTGAATGATCCGGCGCATGATATTGATCGTGGCATCATGGCCGTCGAACAGCGACGAGGCGGTAATGATCCGCACCGGGTTGGCCGGACTGTAGAGGCTGTTATCCTGCTTCATCGGGATCTATTCTGATAAAATAGCCCTGGAAATCACAATCTTCTGAACTTCAGAGGTACCCTCGTAAATCTGGGTGAGTTTGGCCTCCCTCATCAGTCTTTCAACATGATAATCTGATACATAGCCATATCCGCCGTGAATCTGTACTGCTTCAGTGGTGATCTCCATGGCGGCATCGGCGGCATACTGTTTGGCCATGGCGCTGGCTGTACCGTAATTTTGTCCCTGGTCTTTCAGCCAGGCGGCCTTCAGACAGAAATATCTGGCAGCCTCAAGCTTGACGGCCATATCCGAAAGTTTGAATGCGATAGCCTGATGCTGGCTGATCGGTTTGCCGAAGGCTTTCCTCTCCTTGGAGTACTGCAGGGCACGCTCATAAGAGCCAGCAGCGATGCCCAACGCCTGCGAGGCAATCCCGATGCGGCCTCCGTCGAGGGTGCGCATGGCGAACTTGAACCCGAAGCCATCCTCGGCGATGCGGTTCTCCTTGGGTACCACCACATCGGTGAACATCACCGAATGGGTATCGGAACTGCGCATCCCCATCTTCTCCTCATGCGGTCCCAGACTGATGCCCGGAGTATTCTTGTCAACGATCAGCGCATTGATCCCGTGATGCCCCTTTTCGCGGTCGGTTTGGGCAATCACCAGGTAGGTTGAGGCGCAGTTGGCATTGGTGATCCAGTTCTTGGTACCGTTTACCAGGTAGTGGTCGCCCATGTCGATGGCGGTGGTTCTCTGGGAGGTGGCATCGGAGCCGGCTTCCGGCTCGGAGAGCAGAAAAGCGCCCAGCTTTTCACCCCGTGCAAGCGGTTTCAGATACTTCTCCTTTTGCGCCTCCGATCCGTATTTTTCCAGACCCCAGCAAACCAGCGAATTGTTCACCGACATGATCACCGCCGCTGCCGCATCAACCTTGCTAATTTCCTCCAGGGCAAGTACATAGGAAATGGTATCCATGCCTCCCCCGTCATATTTGGGATCCACCATCATGCCCATGAATCCCAGTTCGGCAAGCTTTTTCATCTGCTCTGCAGGAAAGATGGCATGCTTATCACGATGGTTGACTTCAGGAAGCAGTTCCCGTTTGGCAAAATCCCGGGCGGCATCCCGGATCATCAGTTGTTCTTCGGAAAATGAAAAATCCATGGTTCGTTGGTCTGTTTATTTGTAAATGATTGATACAACGGTTTTGTCATCACCCCCCATATTCACGGTCATCCCATACGGCCGGGCCGGATCGATTTTGACCTGCGATGCCCCTGCCTTGCCCGTAAGCTGTTCCCAGATGGTGACGGCCTGATGCACCCCGGTGGCCCCAACCGGATGTCCCCACCCGATCAGACCTCCTGTGGTATTGAACGGAATATGGCCCGAGCGGGCCGTGTGCCCATCGAGGATGAAATCCGCACCCTTGCCTGGCCTGGCGAGTCCCATCGCCTCAATGGCCATTACGGCGGCAATAGTGAAGCAATCGTGGGTTTCAACCGTAGCCACCTGTTCCATGGTGATTCCTGCTCGCTTAAGAGCCTGTTTAACAGCTTCCTTGATGGTAGACACCTCCGTCGGATCTACCGGCGGTTGGGTGATATCTTCCTCCACCTGGGCCCAGGCCACCACCTCGATCGCGTCCTTTGCAGTGAGACCTAATCTTTTAAGTCCCTCCTCCGAAACCACTGCAATGGCGGAGGCTCCGTCTGAAACCTTCGAACAGTCGAATACATTCAGGTGATCCACGAACGAGCGGCCGTCGGGCTCGGTCAATCCCAAAGCGTCAAGATCGGCCACAGTGTTGTGGAACTCCTGTGCCGTGGGACAGGTTCTGGCGTTTTCCACCATATACCTGAACCATCGGGCCATCCCCTTGCGGGTATTCTCCCTGCCGTACTTTTCAAAATAGGCGCCGGCACGGTTACTGAA
>Ga0172368_10005915_pt1 | contig 13410 bp, 15 predicted proteins | sample Lak11m_FD_114540 | JGI IMG/M metagenome (GOLD analysis project Ga0172368, IMG submission 114540) | Freshwater microbial communities from Kabuno Bay, South-Kivu, Congo - kab_022012_11m | ecosystem: Environmental > Aquatic > Freshwater > Lake | place: Democratic Republic of the Congo: South-Kivu...
CGACCTGGTGCAAGCCACGGGTCTCACCCAACCCAACGTTTCCAACCACCTCGGCTGCCTGCGCGATTGTGGCCTGGTTTCCACCCGGCAACAGGGACGCTTTGTTCATTACAGCCTGAGTGATCCGCGTGTCGGGCAGCTGCTTGCCCTGGCCGATGAATTGCTTGGCGAAGTGGCGCGCGGTGTGTACGAATGTGTCCATTACAAGTGACCGGAGTCCCGATGAGCCAGATTCAAACCATCGAAATCCCAATTGCAGGGATGGATTGCACCGAATGCACCCAGCACATCCAACACGCAATCGAGAAACTGCCTGGTGTGCAAAAAGTCAATGTTTTTCTCGCCGCTGAAAAGGCAGTCATCGAAATGGATTTTGCACAGGTAAATCTGCCTGCCATCCGCTCCGCCGTTGTGGGAGCAGGGTATTCCATCCCAGAAATAGTGCCGACTCCACCTGTTCCCGTTTCCACAGGTGACTTCAACCGCAAACTGACCCTCCTGCTGGCCGGCCTGTTTGCCGGGGTTATGGGGATCGTCATCGTGGGTGAATGGATGGGGTTGTTCGAGCTGCTCAACAAGCGCATTCCTTTTGTGATCGGCCTGCTGGTTGTCATCGCAGGCGGCTACCCGGTTTTCCTGAATGTCATTCGCGCCACACTCAAGAGACAGGTGATTTCGCACACACTCATGACCGTCGGCGTGTTGGCTGCGCTGGTAGTTGGAGAGTGGGTTACTGCGTTCATCGTCGTCTTGTTCATGCGTGTTGGCGATTATGTTGAGAACTTCACCACTGAGAGCGCCCGCCGCGCGGTGCGCGAACTGACCGCTCTCGCCCCGCAGACCGCCCGTGTGGAAAGGGACGGCGCAGAGTTGGAAATCCCCGCCCGCCAGGTGAAAGCCGGGGAGATGGTCATCGTGCGCCCGGGAGAGAAAATCCCGGTGGATGGGGAAGTCATTTCAGGGCAGGCCACCGTGGATCAGGCTGCGATCACCGGCGAATCCATGCCCGTTGAAGTGACAGAGGGTGCAAAGGTGTATGCCGCCACCCTTGCCAAACTGGGTAGCCTGCGGGTGCGCACTGAACGGATCGGCGTGGATACCATGTTCGGGCGGGTGATCAAAATGGTGGAGGAGGCCGAAGCCAACCGTGCCGAGGTCCAACGCTTTGCGGACAAATTCAGTGGCTGGTACCTGCCAGTTGTGGCCGGCATCGCCGCCCTGACCTTCCTGTTCAGCCGCAATCCGCTATCCACGGCTGCTGTTCTGCTGGTGGCCTGCTCCTGTTCGATTGCCCTGGCTACCCCGGTGGCGATGCTGGCATCCATTGGCGCCAGCGCCAAACGTGGGCTGCTCATCAAGGGCGGTAAATATCTGGAAGCCCTGGCACACGCCGATGTATTGCTGGTGGACAAGACTGGCACACTCACCTTTGGACAGCCCCAGGTGACGGATGTTGTGCTGCTGGAAAATATCTCCCGTTCTGATGCGCTCACCCTGGCTGCCTCTGCCGAGCGTTACTCCGAGCATCCGCTGGCAGAAGCAGTGCGTGCCCTGGCTCGCGACGAAAGCGTCGAACTGCATGAAACGCTGGATTTTCGCGCCGTTCCCGGCCAGGGAGTGCAAGCAAAGGTGAACAGGAAAGCCATTACGATTGGCAATCAACGCATGCTTCCATCCGCTGAACATCTGCCTCAGGCCAAAGAGCTTGAAGCAGGTGGTAAGACGCTCCTGTTCCTCGAAGTGGATGGCGTACTCTCTGCGATTTTTGCCGCGGCCGACACCCTGCGCCCCGAGGTGCCGGCCGCCTTTGCCGCCGCCAAATCCCTGGGGATTCAGCACATTGAACTGCTCACCGGTGATAACGAACCCACTGCCGCTGCACTGGCCGGAGAATTAGGTGTTTCATATCGCGCTAACCTGCTGCCCGAGAATAAAATCGACGTTGTGAAGGAATACCAGGCCAAAGGTCGCACCGTCTTGATGGTGGGCGACGGCGTGAACGATGCACCGGCCCTGGCGCAAGCGGATATCGGCATTGCTATGGGCGCGGCTGGAACCGATGTTGCCATCGAAGCCGCGCATATTGCTCTGATGCGCGAGGATTGGATGCTCATTCCCGAAGTGCTGAAAATTGCCCGGCGCACAATGGGGATTGTGAAAATGAATCTTGGTTTTACTGCGCTTTATAACGTGGTTGGCCTGACGCTTGCGGCTTTTGGGATTCTCCCGCCAGTCCTGGCCGCCGCCGCGCAATCCCTGCCCGATATTGGCATCCTGGGCAACTCGGCAAGGCTCATCCGGCAGAAATAAACCTGCCAATTTATGATACAAGGAGTTCTCAATGACCGCTGCAAACGAACCGTTTATCCCCATCATCGACGAAATACAAACTGCCATTGCGCTGCCCAAGTGCCAGCAATGCGGATGTATGCAGGGAACGCTTAGGAAGGCGGATGACTTCCTGCTGACCACTAACCCGGAGACAGATGATCTGAAACGGGTGGTGAAACAATCCTTGTCCCAAATGCAACCAGTGAAGTATGAATGTCTGGGTTGTGATTATTGCTATGCCGGGGTAATCGAGAATAACCTGGGAGCGATGTATCCGGGCTTTGCCGCCTTGGGGGAGTTGAGCTGTGAATTCAAGGTGCGCGACGACGAAGCCTGGTTCCCGGTGGCGGGTGAATATTTTGTGGTGGACAAGGCTGGCACCGTGGCAGTGACCACGCTCTCCAGCTTGGAATTGGCCGGTGAACTAGCGCGCAAGCAACCGGCTGGTTTATCAGTGGCGGGCAAGACCGAGACCGAAAATATCGGAGTCGACAAGCTTGTCAAAAATGTGATTTCGAGTTCCACCATCCGTTTTTTGGTGGTGGCTGGCGCAGAATCACAGGGACATCAGACCGGTGCAACCCTGCTGGCGCTAGCTCAAAATGGCATTGACCCGAGTGGCCGAGTGATCGGCGCGCCAGGCAAAAAGCCAATTTTGCGCAATGTGACCGGTGCGGAAGTTCAGGCCTTTCGCCAGCAGGTACAGGTGGTGGACATGGTGGGTTGTGAAAATCTGGCTGAAATCGCCGCCAAAGTAGAGGAATTAGGCCGCCAGCCGGCTGCCGTCTGCACTTGCAGTTCATGCAGCCCGCAAACTATTCAACCTCTGATTCAACTTGCATCGCTGCCTGCCGGCCAGACTAAAGTGATTGTCACCGAACCACCCGTGGATTTTGTAAAGCTGGACAAGACCGGGTATTTTGTGGTTATCCCCTTGCCGGGCAGCAAGCTAATCCAGGTCGAGTATTATCTCTATGACAATTCCCTGGTACGGATGTACGAGGGGGCAACGGCAAGAGCGCTCTATCTAAAATTGGTGGAAGATGGGTGTGTGAGTGAATTGAACCACGCTGCTTACCTGGGCAAGGAACTGGCTAAAGCCGAATTGTCCCTCCAAATTGGCTTCAAATACGTTCAGGATGGGGCATAGCCAATTCCTCGCGATAATTTGTCAACTCCAATATCTATCTTTTGGTGGATTGCCTGCCTGTTTCGGCGCTTTGAACTTCCGGCAGCCAGAAGGCCATCAAAAGGGCTGCGATCAGGGCCAGAGTGCCGCCAAAAAGGAAGGGGGCTGATGGCCCAAATCCCTGCCATGCGCCCACCCCCTGCCAGAGCAGCCCGGCAATGAACGAAGCCGGGAAGGCGAGCAGACCAATGATGGCGTTATAGGTTCCGTAGGCTGTGCCGCGCAGATGTTCCGGTACCAGGTCCGCCACCAGGGCATTGGCTGTGCCATAAGCCATCCCATAATACAAGCCATAGGCCACATACAGCACCCATACCTGCCAGGCAGCCTGTGCAAAGGCAAAGCCCAGGTAGATGGCGGCATACACCAACCATCCGCCTATAATCAAGCGTTTCCGTCCGATGCGGTCGGAAAGGGAGCCTGCCGGGGTGGATACCAATGCATAAATCAGGTTGAACATGGCCAGCATAATCAGGATGCCGGTCACGGTGATACCCAAGTTCTGCGCACGCAAAACCAGGAATGCGTCAGACGAGTTGCCCAAGGTGAAGATTCCGACAATTACCAAAAAAACCAGGAAGGGTTTTCCCATTCCAAGCAATGAGAACTTGGGCGCGGCGCGCTGCCCCTGAACCGGAACATCCCTGGCCCCCACCATTAGGGAGATGACTGCCAGAAAACCTGGTAGCAGACTTACCAACACCACCGTTTGAAAAGTGGATTTGGATAAGTCCAACGTATTCTTTTGCGCCAGCCAGACCACCAGTGCAGCGATCACAATCCCAAACATAGCGCCAGCCGTATCCATCGCCCGGTGAAAACCAAAAGCCAGCCCCCGCGTTTCCTTGGTGACCGAATCAGCTACCAGGGCATCACGCGGCGCAGTGCGAATGCCCTTGCCCACCCGGTCCGCCCAGCGCACCCCCGCAACCAATTCCCAACTACTGGCGAAGTAGAAAAAAGGTTTCGAAACCGCCGACAGCCCATATCCAAGGACTGCCAGCCACTTGCGCCCACCCATTTTGTCTGAAAGCCAGCCTGAAAACAATTTCAGGATGCTGGCGGTGGTTTCGGCCAGTCCTTCGATCAAACCGATAATTCCAGTTTGCACACCCAGCACATTCGCCAGGAAAAGCGGCAGGATGTTAATCACCATCTCGCTGGAAACATCCATAAAGAAACTGGTCAAGCCCACTGCCCAGACATTCCGCGGCAGGTCGCGCACCGAGGCGCGTTTTACTGAGTTAGTCGCGATTTCCGCCATGTCAATCTCAAGCTCCTTTTCGATCATCCATTTTTTCGTGATTAAACACTTCGGTGGCAAAGCCTTGCAAGGCCTGCTGACATTTTTCCAGCCATTCAACGGCCTGCTGCGCCTGTTCGCCGCCGATAAAATCCCGCTGCTTTACTTTGGACAACCAGTTCTTGAGTTTGTCCAAATCCTGTTCGTTTTCCTCGTATTCTGCAAAGCTGAAGTTCTTTCGCTTGGTTTCCTTTTCAATCTCTGCCAGGAAATCGTCACACTGCTCCTGGAACTCAGCATATTCTTCAGCGCGATCGCGGCGAAAACCTTCGATGATTTCGGCCTCGGTCATTTCCTCCAGAGCGTTAGCCACAAACGTTTTACTGCTGCCGCCCTGATTTTCGACATACGTTTTCATTTCCTGGACAAATTTCTCGGATGTTTCATTGTAGGGCAGGATCCAGACGCCGTTATCCAACCCTAACGAACCAGCTGAGCGCATCCGCCGCCAGACCATCACGCGCGGGCTGGAGGGGGTAGCCGCTAATTGGGGACAAAACAAGAGCCATTTATAATCCATACTCCTCCTTTGTAACACTTATTACATTGTAATCCTGCCATTCGATAAATGCAATAAGTGTTACATATTCACTATTGTAAAGAAAACGATGAATAAATTACTTGACATGTGGAAACAAAAAGCGCGCGAATTGAAAATCCAGGTTTATGCTTTGTACCTGGCCTACCGCGACCCGCGCAAACCCTGGTACGCTAAAGCCTTCGCCGCGCTGGTGGTGGGCTATGCCTTCAACCCAGTTGACCTGATCCCCGATTTCATCCCGGTGCTGGGCTACCTGGATGATCTGATTCTCGTTCCCCTGGGCGTGAAAATTGCGCTGGGGTTAATCCCCGCTGAGATTATGGCAGAGTGCCGAGAGAAAGCCCAGAAACTGAGCCAGACTGGCCAACCGGTGAACTTTGTGGCTGGCATTATTATTATCTTGATCTGGGTCGGAATTGTTTTAGCGGCAGTAGCGTATTTTTATCGGCTGATGAACCCCTTTCAACCTTTCCATCTATAAAAATAATTTCATCACTTCGAGGGAGATTAATCCTTGTGGTTTTACTTCCGCAAAAGCATATTTTCCTTGTTCCAGCGGTCCGGGGTTAATCACCATAGTCCCGCCGATCTGGTCAATTCCTACGCCTTCATGGATGTGTCCGGTGAAACAGATCAAGGGCTGGGTCTGCTCAATAAACGCTCGCACCGCCTGACTGCCGACATGCCTCTTTCCTTGCGCCAGGTCATTTAAGGTATTGTAAGGTGGTTGGTGACAAATCAAAATTTTCGGAATTTCTGCATTCAGCCCCGCCACAGCTTCCTCGAAAAACTGTTCAAACCCCAGTTCCGTAAGCTCATTGGGCGTTTTTACCGGCCCTGGTAAGGCGGATCCCATTCCAATCAAAGCCAGCCCATTCAGAACCATATGTTTACGATGGAGATTGATCCCCTGTTCTGAAAGATATTCATCGACTTCCGGGCCATCCCAATTTCCAGGAACTGCCAGGATGGAAGTGTTGAATTCACGAACGGCTCGGACTACCCTCGCAGCATCAGCGACTGTCCCATCGTTGGTTAAATCTCCAACCAAAAGTACCAGATCAACTGTCGAAAGGTGTGGTCCAATTTTCGGAATTTGGCGGATATTCGCATGCAAATCAGGTAATGCGATCAGTTTCATGACGGGTTACCGGTCCTACAACTGGAGAAATTTCACAACTGATTAGAATAGAAAAGAAATAGCATCATAGGCGGCTTTAATGGCAGCGATCAGGACTATTACCGCGAATATACGTTGCAGGGTGCGGGCCGAAAGTTTTTTCTCGGCCAGAGTCGCCCCGCCCAACCCCCCGATGAGCGCCGCCACGGCTAATGGGAATACAACGCTCAATTCAATGCTGCCTTTAAGGCCATGCGCGGCTAACGCAATCGCAGACAAGACGAGGACCAGGGTGGAATTCATGGCTGCTAATTCCTGCGGAGCCGACCAGCCGAGAAATAAAACGATTGGCCCAAGAAACACTCCACCCCCAATTCCCAAAAATCCAGAGAGAAACCCGATTACCAGCCCAGACGGGATCCCAACCAGAAATAGCCGCAAACGATCTGGTTCGGTTGGCCGCCTTTGCGCGTTGGCCGCATTTCGAAACATCGTGATAGCCGCAACCGCCAGGGCAGCGGCCAAGAGCGCCAGAAACAGCCTCCGGTCGGCTATCACGATTCCGCCCAGGAAGGCAGCCGGTATGGCTGGCAGTAAAAATGGCAGAAAAAGTCGCCATTTTAAACGACCAGCCACTCCAAAACGCGCCAGAGCTGCCCCGGTAACAACCAGATTTAATAACAGCGCAGTTGGTGTCATGGTTGCGGCTGACACTCCAGCCAATGTCATAATGGCAAGATAGCCGGTGCCACCACCGAGGCCAACCGAGGCATAAGCCCCAGCCACCAGCATTACCAGCGGAAATAAAATCAGAAGCAGTCCGAGCGGCAAGGTCTCCGTCATTTCAAGTTCATTTCACGCGGTTTCATCCGTTTTTTGACGAATACGCAGAACAAAAAACAGCAGCCCAAAACCAATCGTGGTGAGAATCAACGCCAGTTCGTTGGCGCGGGGGAGATTATTGGCCTGCACCGCGTCATAAATTGCCATCGACATGGTTTGGGTGCGCCCTGGAATATTGCCTGCCACCATCAGCGTTGTACCGAAATCGCCCAACGCGCGCAGGAAACCCAGAACACCGCCCGCCAATAAACCGCGCCAGATGAGCGGGATGTAGATATATCGAAACAAACCCCATTCCGTACAACCATCCAGCCGCCCGGCCTCCTCCACTTCTCGTGGAATTGCAGCGACGCTGACTTGCAGGGTTTGGATGACCAGCGGCAAAGCGGCCACCGACGCGGCGATTACTGCGCCCCATAACGAAAAGACAATCCGAATCCCCAACGCGTGCTCCAGCCAGGGGCCGATTCCGCGCTGGCCGAGCAGGGTCAGGAGGTAATACCCTAACAGGGTGGGCGGGAGAATCAACGGGGCCATGATGAAACCCTCGGCAACCCATTTTCCCTTGAAAGGGATTTTGACCAATGCCCAGGCAATCAGCGTACCTAAAACCAGGGCAGTCAGACCTGCCCAAGTTGAAACCCACAGAGAGAGAACCAGCGGGGAATAACTCATTTATGGTGTAGGCGTGACAATGATTTCGCCCGGTAGAACGAAGCCGTATTTTTTCATAATGGGGCGACCTTCGGGACCGTTGATAAAAGCCGCAAATTGACGCGCCAGTTCTTGATGTGGGCTGCTAAAAACAACTCCCAATGCCTGGTCGAGCGGGTTGTGCATGGAGCTGTCAATCAATGACCAGGTAATTTCAGGCACGTTGGCTACAGAAAGTGAAACAATCCCGGCCTGGGCATCGCCAGTCTGGACAAATTGCAGGGTCTGCCGCACGTTTTCACCTTAGACAATTTTGGGCTGGACTTTTTCCCAGAGCCCCGCTGACTGCAGGGCCTCTTTGGCCGCCACGCCATACGGGGCATGTTCCGGGTTGGCAATGGCAATATGCGTGATTTTGTCTGAAAGCAAATCATCCAGGGTTGTAGCTGGTGCTCCCGAAGCGCGGTTAACCGCCAGCACAATCCGCCCGCGTGCATAGAGCGTCTCGGTATCTTTTACGACCAGGTTCTTTTTGACGAGATCATCCACAAAACTGATATTTGCTGCGGCAAACAGATCATAAGGAGCGCCGTTTTCGATTTGTTGGGCAAGTTGGCCAGTGGAACCAAAAACAAAGGTTACTTTTTGTCCGGTTTCCTTCTCAAATAATGCGCCTATATCCGTGAAAGCAAATTGCAAGTCAGCGGCGGCGGCCACCGTTAGTTCGACCGGTGCAGTGGCGGGCTGGGCATCTGTAGGAGTTATTATTAGCGCAGCAGTTGCCGGGAGGGTCGTAGCAGCAGGAGTTGGGGTGCCGCAAGCAGGCAGCAGACTGATGAGACAAAACAGAGCAATGAGCTGATAACCTTTTTGCACGATGATGCTCCTATGAATGAACAGACAGGATATTCTTGCACTCATCCAGCCACCCAACCAGTGTCTCCAATTGACGAATACGCAGGGACATTCCCATGCGGTTGAACATCTGAACTTCTGGCAAAGCCGCCATTTTATGCGTAAGAGTGGTGAGATGATTTTGTAAGGCTTCAATTTGAGCGCCGATTGCAAGCAGAGCTTCAGCGGGACTGCGGGAGTACAAGAAATACAAACGTGTCATAAATTCAATCCGAATGGCGCGTACACTGCTTGGTGAAAGCGCATGTAGCCAGGTTTCAAAGCGTTCATACCCGGCGGCGCTCAGGCGCAGTTCACGCTTGTCGGGGCGCTTTTCCTGCGGGTGAGGTGTCCCATCGATGAAACCCTGTGCTTCGAGGCGAGTCAAAATGTTGTATGTCTGGCTCTGGCTGCAATGCCAGATTTCCCCCAACTCACCGGTTAATTTTTGATGTAGTTCGTAACCGTGTGCGGAGGATTGGTTGAGAAACCCCAGCAGGGCAAACTCGGGTGAAAGCCCGCTGGTGCGGCGGTAAGTCACTGGGTTTTTAGTCATTCAGTGAGTATATACAATAAGCAATGTCTGTCAAGATGGTGAGCATTTATTGTGCCTTCAACCGAGTTATAATTTTTGAACTGGGAGACACGTTTTCACTTGGGTACTTCCTGGATGCGTCTTCCTTGACGCTCATACTGTATAGACTTACAATCACTTCGAGCGATGAAGCTCGCTCGCCCCCTTGGGGTGCGAACCACCGGAAACGGTTGATAGCTTCTGCCAGAGATGTATCTGGCAGAAGCTATTTATTTATCAACTGACATGAGCAACTTACTCAACCCATCCCAGCGCAGATCGGTCACTGTTACCTTGCGTAACTTTGAAATCAGCCTGCGCCAGGCGCTGGCTTGGCTGGATGGGAAAAATGAAAACGGTATTCTCTACCGGGAAACCCTCAGTCTACCTGCGCCAAAGCGAGCCGAGATGCGCAAGACGATTGAGACGGCGCTGGCTGAAATTGCAGCTACCAGCGAATTACTTTCTCTTGAAAGAGAAGAGTGGGATGCGGGTGGCCTGATACGCAGCGAGATGTCGGTTGCCTGGGCCAACCTGCTCGATACACAATCCAAAAAACTGCGCGGCTATGGGGATGTCCAGCCACAACTGGCGAATGTTCTCGACCCGCATGTTCTGCTACTATCCAACCTTGCCATTTATATGGCAAATCTATTTGACGATGCAGATGCATCAGGAGAACAAAATGAGCACAATTGAATCTATACATGCCCGTGAAATTCTTGATTCGCGCGGCAACCCCACCGTGGAAGTAGAAGTCATCCTGGATGACGGTGCTTTTGGGCGCGCGGCAGTGCCATCCGGCGCTTCCACCGGCATTCATGAGGCGCTCGAACTGCGCGATGACGACAAAGCCCGCTATGGCGGGAAAGGCGTTTTGAAAGCAGTCGAGTTCGTCAATACCGACATCGCCGAAGCACTCTATGACATGGAAGCCGTTGACCAGTCTGCCGTGGATACTGAAATGCTCAAGTTGGATGGCACACCCAATAAGAGCAAATATGGCGCAAATGCCATCCTGGGCGTTAGCCTGGCCGTGGCGCGCGCGGCGGCCGATTCGGCGGGTTTGCCGCTCTACCGCTACCTGGGCGGGGTCAGCGCAAAACTTCTGCCAGTGCCAATGTTCAATATTCTGAACGGCGGTGTGCATGCCAACTGGCAAGGCACTGACTTCCAAGAATTCATGATTGCTCCCGTAGGCGCGCCCAACTTCCGCGAAGCCCTGCGCTGGGGCAGCGAAGTTTACCAAGCACTCAAAGGTGTCCTTAAGAAGGAAGGCTATACCACCGGCGTAGGCGACGAGGGCGGTTTTGCCCCGGCGCTCAAGAAAAATTCGGACGCGGTGGAATTGATTTTGAAAGCCATCGAAAAAGCCGGTTACAAACCTGGTGCTGATGTGGCGATTGCGCTTGACCCGGCCACTAGTGGAATTTACGAGGATGGCCTGTACAATCTGCGCACCGAGGGCCGCAAGGTCAGCGCGGCGGAGTTGGTCGGAATCTGGGCCGAGTGGGTCAATAAGTATCCGATCGTGGTGCTCGAAGACGGTCTTGCCGAAGATGATTGGGATGGCTGGAAACTGCTCAACCAGACCCTGGGCGGCAAAATCGAGTTGGTTGGCGACGATTTGTTTGTCACCAATGTCGAGCGCATCGAACGTGGCATCCGCGAGAATGTCGCCAATGCTGTCTTGATCAAACTTAACCAAATTGGCTCACTTAGTGAAACGATTGCTGCCATCCAGATGGCCAATAAGGCTGGTTGGGGCGCGATGGTTTCGCACCGCTCCGGCGAAACAGTGGATAGTTTCATCGCCGACCTGACGGTCGCCATGTCAACCGGACATCTCAAGACTGGCGCACCCTGCCGTGGTGAGCGTGTGGAGAAGTACAACCAGTTGATGCGCATCGAGGAAGAATTGGGCGATGCGGCGGTCTATGCCGGGCGTAAGGCTTTCGTGCGCTAGATTTACAGGGTTTTTTGATTAAGACTGCTCCCGCTTTGTCAAAAAGCGGGAGCAGTAATTCAAGTCCAAAAAGTGTTTGCAGCATGGCTTCAAGAGTAAATCCGTTTCCGTACCCGCTTCAAAGCCTGGCAGACCTGCCTGAGCATTTTCAACAGGCGGTTCAACAAGTGTTGAAACCGGATGAGACAGTAGTTTCCATCTTGATGCTTCCACCCCAACCATTTCTCAGGCACGGTGGTGTTCCATTGCAGGCGCTTTTGTCCACATCGCAAGGTTTGCTTCATCTTCAAGAAATGGCTTCATCCGGGCAATTGCCACCTACGACATACTTGCCTGGCGACTCTCTTTTATACGTTCACCACAGTTTGGTATTACTCTATGGCCGCCTGGAATTGGTCGGTGAAGTGGATGGCAGCCTGATGCGCATGATTGTGGAGTACAACACGGCTGGTCTGCCGCTTGTGGAACCAATGTTGAAACAATTTCTCCGTTTTACGTATGGGTGGTCTGAAACAGAAAAATCTTACAACCTTCAAAGCAACTCTTTGCTGGATTCACTGGAGAAGGAGTCCTTCAAATTCATGAATGGTCTGCGACTCTATGCGCTCCAGCCTGGAGAGAAGCTGCTGGGATATGTCTTCCAGTCTCGCATCACACGGCCTCTTTTGCATTTTTTTCATCACCCCATTGCGCCGGCCTCGTTGCTCGCTATGACCGACCAGGCTGTTATCTTGATCGAAGAAGACAAAGCCAGGGGCGCCGCGTATGGCTGGATTATTACCATTTGCCCGCGAAAGTATGTTACGGATATTGAGTGCAACCCGGATAGAGAGTGGCAGGTGGGCCGTGTGCATTTGAAAAGAAATGGGATAAACGAGGTTAGGAAACTAACGCTTGAGAACGAGAAAGCCCTGGCCTGGGAAGCCTTATGGGCGGGCTGTAACCAAATTGAGGCACAGAAAGGCAGCGCAATCCAATGACACGCATTATCCTGGTCCGACACGGACAAACTGAATGGAACAGTATCGAGCGCTTTCGTGGTCACGCGAATGTGCCCCTGGATAGCGTTGGCCTGGCACAGGCGGAGGCGACTGGAAAGTATGTCGCCCAGATCTGTAATCCGTCGGCTGTCTACGCTGCACCGTTATCACGCACGATCAAGACGGCGGAGGCGATATCCGGGCGATTTAATTTGACGGTGGAAAGAGAGCCTGGTTTGATCGATGTAGATTGCGGACAATGGCAGGGGTTGACCCCGGATGAAGTTCGCCAGCGCTGGCCCAGGGAATTTGAACAATGGTTGAACTCGCCGGGAAAGTTCGGTTTTCCTGGCGGCGAGTCACTTGAAGATGCTCGCCTGCGCGCCATGCGGACAATGAATGCGCTGCTAAACAGGCATTCCGGGCAGAACATTGTCCTGGTCAGTCATACAGCGCTTAACCGCCTGATCCTGTTGTCCGCGCTTGGGTTGGATTGCGATCAATTCTGGAATCTGCGGCAGGATACCTGTGCGGTCAATGTTCTTGAAACCCGGTTGGAAGGTTTTATCGTTGTTTCCCTGAATAATACGGCTCATTTATTAGCAGGGATATTCGATAAGAGTATTAATGACAAAACCCAAACGGTGTGAGGGTTGCTAAACCTGGTTTATTCCCAGAAGCGATCTGGAAAAGCTCAGGTTTATTTCATCATCGACAAAGAAAATAATAACGGCGAGGTCCTTTTAGACCCCGCCGCGATTTTTATCCAGAAGTCATTGCCAGCAAGAGGATATGCCGATCCACCAGGCCAAGGGGATGGTCGTTTTCGTCCACTACTACCAGCCATTTTCGCTTTGGAGACATCATCATTCTGGCAGCCTCCAACAGTGGCGTTTCGGGTTTGGCCGATAGTACACCAGGTGACATAAGTTTCTCGGCAGTAACATCACTGGGTGGGACGGCCGCCCTCCCCAGCAGAGCATCCAGCACACCGCGCTGATGTTCAGGCTGAATA
>Ga0172368_10005916_pt1 | contig 13409 bp, 6 predicted proteins | sample Lak11m_FD_114540 | JGI IMG/M metagenome (GOLD analysis project Ga0172368, IMG submission 114540) | Freshwater microbial communities from Kabuno Bay, South-Kivu, Congo - kab_022012_11m | ecosystem: Environmental > Aquatic > Freshwater > Lake | place: Democratic Republic of the Congo: South-Kivu...
AAGTTGATAATACAACTGCATGAAAATCAAATATATTTGCACGCTGCATTGGTGTATACATGAGATATGAAAATGCAAAAAGTAAACCCATTCTGTTTTTCCATTTATTTTTATTAAATATTAGTTGAACAATTCCAAATACAGCAAAAGCTCCAAATCCCAAAATTATGGTTTGAATTACCAAAAGGGTCTCCGGACCGGAAAAAATATAATACAATGGAGCAATCATAGCCAATATAATATCGTTATGTATCGCCATTCGTTTTATTTGATTTGTACCTTGCGTATTAGTCATTTCGAGAAATCTACTTAAATCTCCCGTTCTTATCGCTTCATACGTATTAAAAACTGTCTGATGCATAATCCCTAAGTCATAATAATGAGCATATAGATTCTGACTACGCAGTATGGTAAAGACAGAAAAATAAGCTATGTAGGAAATAACCATACAGAAAAGAATAATATGACTCCAATGGCTGTTTAGATACGATTTGAATTTTGATACTGCGTCTGTGAAAGTTTGAGTTTTAGGGTTGTTCATTGTTATTTATTTCCCGAATGGTATTTTTCATGCACTTCCTTGAGCCGAGCATTGGTCACATGGGTATAAATTTGTGTCGTCGCAATATTTTTGTGCCCCAACATTTCCTGAACAGAGCGTAAATCCGCTCCGTGCGACAAAAGATCTGTTGCAAAACTATGCCTGAGAGCGTGCGGACCTATTTTATCAAGTATTCCTGATTTTTTCCTGTATTTATCAACCATGCGTTCAATGGAACGCACCGAAAGTCGCAGTTTTTCGTTAGTCAAACCTTCGTCTGGCTTAGGACCCGAATAGCGAAGAAAAAGAGGGGAGTAGGGATCGCTTCTTTTATGAAGATATTGAGTAAGCCAATCTTTTGCAGATTGGGTCAAAAACACCACTCTCATTTTTCCCCCTTTTCCCATTACTCCAAATTCTCCGACCTCCAGGTTAACTTGTTCACGATTAAGAGATGCAAGTTCAGATACACGTAGCCCAGTTGAAAATAATACTTCGAGAATTGCCCGATCTCGCAGTCCTGATTCAGACACGATATCAACGCTTTGGAACATTTTTTGTAGATCGCTTGGTTGAAGAAATTTGATACGCCGATCTCGTTGTTTACCTAGTTCGATCATATCCGGGGAAAGTACTTGTAATTTTTGTTTAATTAGATAACGAAAAAAAGACCGTAGCGCAACAAGAAAATAGCTTTGTGTCTGACGAGCAAGATTTCCTTTATACGGATTTTTATAGGTATGAGACAAATAAAGGCGAAAGTTGCGTACATTATTTTCATCGATTTTCTCAACTTCATAGTCTTCTGCTTTTAATGATTGGAGTAACCAAGATTGAAAAAACTGCAGATAATATCCATACATGCCGACCGTTTTCAGTGATAGATTTCGATCTAGTTCGCTATATTCTAAAAATCGTAAAACCGCCTCTTTAATTCCCATACAATATGTCATCCCGAACTCGGTTCGGGATCTTCTAATAAATTAATATTAAACGACGTATGATATTTATGCAAGCTTTAAAGTATAATATCTTTCACATAATAGCCGGAGTGGTGAAATGGCATACACGCAGGTTTTAGGAACCTGTGCCCGTAATGGCGTGGAGGTTCAAGTCCTCTCTCCGGCACTTCATCGCTTTGCTCTTCAGTGCAAGCACCTGATTTTATAGTATAATTCTTAAATGCGAACAATAAAAAATATTCTTTTTGCCATAGTTTCCATCCTTTTTTTGGGAGTTTTGTTATTCATACTAATTCCCGCAAAAAAAACTCCCGATCAATCTGCAGTGATTCTACAAATCAAAGAACTGAGCCGTCTTGAAACAATCACGTATTCACTTGAAAAAATCGTTGAAAAAGGGGAAAGTCAAGGACCTCTTCGCGATTTTTTGTTTGGAGATAAAATATTATTTATTGCCTACGGAAATGTTATCGCTGGTATTGATTTTTCACAGCTAAAAGACAATGCAGTTGTTGTGAATGGGAACCAAATCAGCATTCAGCTTCCTCCTTCACAAATTCTCTTGACTCATTTGGATAATGAAAAATCGCGTGTATACAATAGAACAACCGGCGTATTTACCAAAGGGAGCAAAGACCTCGAATCTTCTGCTCGTATTGAAGCGGAAAAACTCCTTACTAAAGCCGCATGTGACGATGGGATACTAAGCAGAGCAAATGAAAACGCCTCTAAACAATTGACCTCTCTTTTTAAAGGGGTCGGTTTTGAAACAGTAAATATAAAAACATCTGTTGCTACATGTAACTAACTATCGCGCTTTCTTTTTTTTCTAATTTCATTTATACGTGATACAATAAGAAGTGTTTTCAATGGAGAAGTCGCATACCCGCTCAAGATTGACCATATAATATCTGAGCGGGCCCGCCCACAAACAGTAATTTGTTGGGCGGGGTGGAAAGAATTAAAGGATGTTCTATATGTTCTATGTTTACGTTCTCAAAAGTTTGAAGGATAATAAACATTACATAGGTTTTAGTAAAAACCTAAGAAAAAGATTTGTAGATCACCAAGAAGGAAAAGTCGATAGTACAAAAACAAGAAGACCTCTTGAAATAATTTACTATGAAGCATATAAAAATGAGGTAGACGCAAGGAAACAAGAGCTTTTTTATAAAACCGGACAAGGAAGAAGATTGTTAAAGAAAAAAATAAGTATATAAAGGAGAAGTCGCATAGTGGTCGAGTGCGTACGCCTGGAAAGCGTATATAGACGAAAGTCTATCGAGGGTTCGAATCCCTCCTTCTCCGCAGCGTAAGAAATTACAAAGCAATTTCAACGTTGCTAGAGCGTTGAAATAAATCAACAAAACCTTTTCATGCATGGAATTTGATTTTCCATGAAGCTTTCCCAAATAAAATCGATTCAAAAAATAAGGAAGAGTATTTGAAAGGAGGATATGGGAGAAAATCAATCAAAGCAATGCTATCCAAATACTTGAAAAATACCTCAAATCCGGTTCAGGAAAAGCGTTTATGAAGAAACATTTCTGATAAAAAAGTATAACAAACCCCCGAGGTTGTTTTATATTTTTAACCTAAATTTTCTGATAGAGGGTATCTCATTTTGGAACTTTTGCTACTTTTTGAAAATAAATAGTTGCATAATCATTCTTCTTAAAATTATTTTTTATCTTTATAGATTTTTTTATTTTATGGTCAGCCAACCGCCGTCAGAATGACCGGAGACATCAGGGATATACATTTGATATGCTTGAGCAGGTGGATGATGATATCGGCCAGGCGTAGTTGCCCTAACTCTGTATGTCATTTCGTAAACCCCTGGAGGTAAATAATTAGCGAACAAAGTTGTCCTGTCGTCATGATATTCTTTATGTTCAAAATAAAGCATCTGATTGCCTTTTTCTTTCACTCCTGGTCTTTCAGAATTTAAAGTACTGACATTCTTTAAGCTTTCGTTTACTGATTCCAGTCCAGCTGGCAAGGTATCCTCAATAACCACAAAGTGTCTTTCTTCCGGAGCCACAATTATTAACCTTACCCACACCTCACTATTTTCGCTGATGGTATCTGCTGGCAGTATATTACCTTTACCATCCACAAATTCTCTTACCACAACCATTCCTTGTTCTAATGGCTGAATTTCTGAAAATGGCAAATAGTATTTAAGATTTACGTTGTAATAAAGATTTCCATCTCCGCTTTTTGTAAGCTGCATTTTATTTTCCCCACCAATATTAAAACTGGAAATTGAAACAGAGTATTGCTCCAATTTCAAAAGGTCGTTTTTAGTAAATTGACCTTCTTTTAGTATTTTGCCATTTAATGCCAGTCGATAACTTTCATTTACTTTCTGCTCACCTTTGTTCAAAAGTTGAGTGGTTATCGCCTTAATAACCGCAGCCGTATCGCGTGTTGAGGACCAATGATCATCAGTTCTTATTGACATAAGGTATCTTATTACTTCGGGAATTAGCGGATTCTTTTTGTCAAAAGTAACAAGAGTTTCAAGAATGCTTGCCGTTGTTGTAGTATTGCTTCCCATAAAATAGTAATCTCTTTTTGGCTCTTCCCAATGAGTAGTTGTTGCGGTCTTTTTGGCTAAACTTATTAATTCATCCTTAAGTCTATTGGCCCGATCACCCATACCCGATAAATCTTTCATAGACATTGCAAGATAAGCTCTTGACTCAAGCGAAAGTTCAAAACGCCGGTCGTACAAATTGGCTGCATAAGCGGATAATTTTAATCCTCTTCCTCGCAAAACATAAAGAATATATGCCTGGGTATTAAGTGAAATATCCTTTCCTCCTTGCTCGAGTTGATTCATTAAATAAGTTTGTGCCCGTTGAATTGTTTGATCGGCAACGGTAAATTTGTCTTTTTTGGCTTCCGTTAATCCTAAAAACGCATAAGCGGTCAAGAATGGATCGCTATTATATTCAGTCCACCAACCCCAGCCGCCATCCGCATGTTGCTGATTATTAAGGCGCTGAATGCCGTCATTTACTATCTGTTCAAGTTGTTTTGAATCAATTGATCCACTTTTGTCCAAATTGGCATTGGTTAAAACACGATGGACAAATACAGCCGGCATAAAACGGCTGGTTATCTGCTCTGTGCAGTAATATGGGTAATCAAAAAGATATTGAAGAGAGTTTAGACTGGCGCTGCCTAACGAAGGAGAAAAAAGTACTGATGCCTGACCTTGAGTTTGATCGACATCTTTTGGAAGAACGATTTTTTCTTGCGCCGTATCTTTGGCTTCACCGGAAGTAGCCACTACTTCAGGAACGCTATAGGATTTTATTGGCAATGTCATTTCGACAGCATCAGTAATTGTTTTATCAGCACCGGTTACCAAGAGTTTTATTTTTGCTGATTTTGCATTCATGGCAACGGTGTCCCACGTCAATTTTACCTGTGCACCATCAGCTAAAACCTGCTGTTTGGTGTTGTTTTCTTTTATTTGTATTCCTTCTCCTTCAATTTTTGCTGTAAGCGTCTGATCCTGGCCACTTGTATTTACAACAATTGCTCCCAGCATTGCCTCGTCTCCAACTGAAAGGAAGCGCGGTAAGAAAGGCCGTATCAGGACATCACGACTTACAGTAACTTCAGATACTTTTGATCCAAAAGCTGCTTCTTGAGAATTAGCTATAGCAGCCAATCTCCAAGTTGTTAGATTGTCGGGTAATTTGATCTCGATATTTGCTTTTCCGTCTTTATCTGTTTTTAAAGTTGGATTCCAATAGGCTGTTTCCGGGAAATTAGTTCTTGATGTATCGTTGCCGCCTTTTTGATTATGGACGTAAATATCTCCTGCAAAGTATGTATGGTATTTTTCAGTTTCAAAATTATAAACATCAAATTTACCTTTTACTTGTTCTATAGAAAATACTCTAATCTGATAGTTATTTTTATCAAGCATAAAATCTCCAATTTGGATTTCTCCGGCCACCATCCATTTTCCGTTAATAAACATTCGGTGGACCGGAGTGACGCGCAATTGACCATTGAGAATAAGATATCCATCTACATTATGTTTATAGGTTTTTGTAACTTTTGCCTCGACCAGTTTTGAAGAATTTTCGCTTTCTTTTGTGAGAACTATATCTCCAACTTTGACATCCTTAATTTCTTTATATGTTCCGCCTTTCATTAAAATTAACGTGTCTCCGGTAAAACAACCGCCTCCGCTTCCGCCTTTTGCACCAAGATCAGTATTTGCATTTATTCGGTCAATAGAAATCGTAAGCAGTTGAGAAGTTTCGACTTCTAGATTTCTAGGCTGATAAAAAGTTTTATAAATATCTGGAAATTCCACGCTCGATAAGTCCCAGATAGCCTTATCTACTAACCCAACTGCCAACTCAGTCGAAATAGGATGACCAAGCAAATCTTTCGTTTCGATGGTTGCCTTCAATGTTTCTTTTGGCTTATATCTCTTTTTATCGGTGGTAATTTGTACGTCTACCTGTTGTTTTTTATCTGTTACCTTTATTTCAGAGTAGCCTATCTTGAATTCAGCTGGTTTTTTTACTTGATTTCCACCTCTTACCAATACCGCTCCAATAAATGCATTTGGCGTATATTTTGGCGGGATTGACATTGAAAAATTATTTGAAGATTGGTTGGTATCTACTACCTTATAATCCAATACGCTGCCGCGTTCGGCGGTTAAAAGAGTTTTAGCCGAATCGGAAGCATAAGGAGTTGCCACAAAAACTGACAGATTTTCTCCGACCAAATAATCTCGCTTATCAGTAACAACAACAATGCGGTCATTATTCTCTCGTGCGGCTGAAAATCCTAATCCTGATACCCACAAGAAGCTGCCGCTTACATTTTGATTTCCGCTTTTATCAGTAACTTTGCCTACTACTTTATAAGTCCCTCCGTCTGATGGAGTGAAAGAAGCTATGGCACGGCCTAAAGTATCGGTTGTTACCGTAGTATTTGAAACTAATGAATCGTTTGGTTTGCTTGTGTAATAAAATTGTCCATCATCCGGATTTTGCTCACGGATCGTCTCCCAGGTTCTTTTATAAAATTCAACCGAAACAGGCGTATTAGACACTTCTTTTCCTTTCACGTCAACAGTAACAATCTCCACTTGAGCTTCTTTTCCTGACTGATTGGCATAGCTTACCGGTCTTAATCCGGCATATAAACCGGCTTTATTTACAATGAATTCTTGAGAACCGGCAATTGATTGGTTACTGATGTCGTTAACAGTGGCTTCAACCACCATTTTTTGGCTCGTTTTCTGCTTGCTTATATCCAATGGTAAATTAATTTCCAAATCACCTTTCTCATTTGTTCTTCCTTTTCCTTCGGTTACTTTTTCCCCAGAAAAGAAACTTTGGCCCGAATAATACCACCAAGACCGTGACCAGTAAGAATCAGGGTCACCAAATTCAAAGCGCCAATCCTTATCCCACTGGAAAGAATAATCCTGTGTTTGTAAAGTCCAAGTGACGAGCGCATCTGTAACCGGAGAACCAAAATAATATGATGAATTTATGTCAATCGTTGCGTTTTCTCCTTGAGCATATGAGTCTTTTGATGATTTCACTGTAACAGCTAAATCTGGTCTTTTATATTCTTCCACTTGAAATTGCTGGTTAAAAGAATTTCCTTGGAAGTTCGAGCTGACTTGATAGTAACCGAGATTAGCATCTTTACTTAATATAAAATCGCCTGAAAACGATCCGAATGTAGAGATGGGCAATTGCTGGGTATAAACGGATCTGTTTTGAGCATCGTTAATGCTAACCGATACCTTTTCCCCGGGCTGCAGATTTTCATATGCGCCGTCATTGTCTTTTCGAATTACGCCTTTGAAATAAACCTTTTGACCAGGTCTATAAATCGGCCTGTCAAGAGTAATGAAAAGCTTGTAATTTTCTTTTGTGTTGTAGTCTTTCTGCTCATTAGGGTTATAATAAGTAGGCAGACCGAAATCGGAACGGTTTATTCCTTCAGCCCAGGCACTTGAAGCTACGACTATATCATCGTCTTTTTGCCCAAATACAAAAAGATTATTTTTTTGAAAAAGGTCAACATCTTTCATAAACACACCGTCATTATTTGTATTCCCTTGTGTTAAAACATTTCCCGAGCTGTCAGTTACCTGCATGTTCATGTTGGGGACTACATCGCTTGAAGATTGATCAACCGCCCAAGAGAATATTTGCTTGCTGCTTTTTTTTACGGTCAAAGTCGATCTGCTGATTATCATCACCATATTGTCATGGACCTTTTGGGGAATACTGACATCTAGAAAGTAAAATCCGGAAGGTAATTTATCACCGTTATTTGCAGTTACTTTTGTCACTACGTTGACCGGTGTATTAAAATCCGCTTCATACGTTTCACTCCAGGAACGGACTTTCTCAAGCTTGCTGGTATTGTAGTTTTGCCAGTTGCGGCATTGTTCATCACTGCATTGTTGCTCATAGCGTCTGCGATATAACTCCAATAAATCTTCCTTCTTTAATTTATAAAGATTATAATTAACCTGATTAGCATTGATCGCCTGGACAACAATTCTGGGGATAACCTGTTGATTAAATGACCCGAAATATGTTCCAAACGGGTTGATACTCACTGTAGGTTTATAGGGAGAGGTAGTAAATTTAAAAGCGTATGAATTGCCAAGCGGCACACCATATTGATCTTTGACATTCGCTCCTACTGTAATTGTGTATTCTTTTGACCTGCCAAGGTAGGTGCTTACCGATAATGAATTACGGTCATTATAACTGTAAAAACTTAAGGATGGTTTTGTCTCCGGAGCCGGATCGATAAATACATTATTTTCAAACGAATCTTCATCCATTGGTGTTTTAAATAGCACTTCAGCTCTGTATTGCTCGGAAACGTTTTTATCTCCATTGGAAGGCGTTGTGCTAATAACAGCCGGTCTGGCGGCGATTTTAAAAGACCAGGTATAGTCTGATTCCATTCCGTTAGGTCCTTCTGTGCTGTTTACCCCCTGCATTATTTGCGCGGTATACTGTTCTTCTCTGGTTAATGGTTGTGAAGCATAAAAACCAACTTGTTGTCCATCCAGCACTATCCGGCCGGGGACTTTGTTTTTATTCTTATCGTAAACAATAAATTTATCGTTAATAGTTTTCTGGTCAATGTCTTGATTAAAGGTAGCCGACACGGAAGCTGTCGGTGACGCATAACTATAATCCCTTTGTGGACTTATCGCATCAACACGTGGCCTTTCGCTGGAGAATTCCCACGTATATCCGTTTTGTAATATTCCGCCATCCTGGGAATGCATGTTGCTTGGGACAATGACTTTATATGTCGTTGCACGCATAAATCTCTCAGACGGTCTAAACTGATAGGCTGTCGTTCCCAGCCATCGCCCTTCACCTTTTATTTCCGGAGTAATTGAAAAAGCCGGCTGTTTAATGGCACTATTGGTCGCAGTTGTCAAAGCAATCATTGGCCGATCAAAAACAACTGTAATTGGAGTCAGATCCTCCAGCGCTTCATTTTGAGGAGAAGCAAGAACTACCTTAGGATTTCCGATTGTTTCAAATGATAACGAACTGTTTCCGATAAGCGGGATAAAAAAACTCGACAAAACAATTCCTTTAAAATTCACCTTATAACCACTGGCTCGATCAAGTTTGTTTTTTGGTGTAAATATCAGTTTTTGATTACTTTCCCAGCTTAATGTTCCTGGTATGTTTGGGGTGATATTAAAACTTTTTTCTGCAGAGGATTTAATAATTCCTTTATTAAAAATAATCTCTATTTTTGAATCCAGTGGAGCTTCAGAACTCATATTTCCTGGAAACGTTGTCATTATTTTCGGTGGAATAAAAAGGGGGCCAAACTTAAATATCAGAAAGAGTGCAACAACTAGCAAAACAGGTTTCTTCACCATCTGCCATTTTTTAGGGTGGTCAGCTTGTTTAAATTCTGAGTGCCAATTAAGAAGATGAGTATTTAATCTTGTGTAATGCTCTTTTGCTTGATGGTGGATGATCGGAAGTTTATCGAAAACATAATTCTTTATTTTTTGGAATACCGGTAAAAACCTGTCCAAAATTCTACGCATTTTATAATTTTAATCTAAATGTTGCATTGGCTATTAATATACTTTCATTAAAGCATACATTCATGTTCTTTGTCAATTAGTTGTCACCATGAAATTCAACAACCGTAAAATGTATCTTTTCTGATTTAATAATTTGATCATTTGCTGTTTGTCCTTCCGCATATAAGATATGTTTACCTATTTCCGGATCCCAGGAAGCATTAAACGGTGACTCTTCCGTGGTTTTATAAAATTTATCATCTACATACCAGCTTATTTTTGAAATAGCGGATGAGGTATTTATTTCAAAAACGATTGCCTGATTATTTACTATCAATGGAGCCGACTGAAAAACCGAGCCTTCTCTTGGATAGGTTATTGATAAAAATGGCTGTTCGTTTAGCGGCGAATAATTGTTGACATTTTTGCACAATGGTGAAAATTCCTTTGGGATAATTTCTTGATTATTTTCAACTGCCCAACTGTAAACTTCCGGTGGATAATCGATAAATATTTTGTCTTCGACAAAATCAGCAGGACATTTATCGGTCGATAGCAGGTTATTTCTTTTATCAACTTTTACTTTTTTAAGCATTTTAGATACTGTTTTTGGCTCGGTGCCTTTGATAAATACTTCGGTTGTCTTTTCAGGACAAACATCGCCTGGAAGCTGGCCGGTTATTTTACATATCTCAACTTCCTTAATGTCATCAGGTCTAATAAATTGATTAACTGGTTTTCCTTTTAAAAATTCTTCAAAAAATTGATTCCATATGGGCGCTGCTCCTACAATACCGGTAATATCTTTCATCGGATGATTATCGTTATTACCTACCCAAACGCCAACCGTATAGTCCAGTGTATACCCAACAGTCCAGTTATCATGCCAGTCTGTCGTTGTGCCGGTTTTTACAGCTGCCGGATGAGATAAAACTAAAGGATTTTTTTCATTAAAGCTAATAAGACGAGCTTTAGGATCAGAAAGGATATTGGATATAAGATAAGCAATTTGTTTACCGTTTTTTCCTAGGACAGACATTCCTTCGGTATTTTTATGTCGATATAGACTTTTTCCCGTATCCGAAATTATTTTCTCGATTGCATATGGTTCTTTGTATATTCCGCCACGTGCAAAACTTGCATATACATTTGTAAGATCAAGCAGTTTTACTTCGCCTCCGCCTAAGGTCAATGACAAATCATATCTATCTTCTTGATTTAATGTTGTAATACCTAAATCTTTCGCAACATTTAAAAATTGATTAATTCCAATCCTGTTTAACATTTCGACTGCCGGCAAGTTTAGTGAAGAAGCCAAAGCATCTCTAGCCAGAACCAAACCATGGTATCTACCGTCATAGTTATTGGGAGTAAAACCTTCGCCTTTTTTTGTTTTATATACTTTTTTAACATCGTAGATTAAAGTGGCAGGAGTATACCCATTCATAAAAGCAGTTGCATAAGTGACTGGCTTCAAAGCAGATCCTGGCTGTCTAAGTGAAGTTGCTAAATTAACCTGTCCATCATTTTTTGTGTCAAAATAATCAATCCCTCCAAGCATATCGAGAATTTCACCGGTATCATTCTTAAGAAGAATAAGTGAGGCATTGGAAAGATTGTGTTCGTCATGTAATTTATCAACCCATAACTTGGCTATATCTTCGCTCAGTGAATAATCGTAAAAATCTAATGTAGTATAAACATTAATTCCTTCTTTATTTTTTAAGTTCATTTTAGCCAGTTCTTCTTGAATATAATGAACAAAATGAGGTGCTTTAATATCATTTAAGGGTTTATCTAAACTAATTTCTTCATTTTTAGCTTCCGTTGCTTGAGATAAACTGATAAATTTATTTTTTACCATCAAATCCAAAACATTTGCTTGAGCTATTTTTGCCGCTTTCATATCCGTAAACGGATTTCTTACCTCAGGAGAAGATATTAAGCCAGTTAAAAAAGCGCTTTCCGCCAAAGAAAGCTGACTAACATCCTTATGAAAATATGTATTTGCTGCTGCCTGAATGCCATAGGCTAAGTTTCCATAATAAACTTCATTGAGATACTTTGTAATAATTTCTTTTTTGGAATATGACAGATTAATCCTGAGAGCGATCAGAATTTCTCTTATTTTCCTTGTTAGAGTACGCGGTGAAGATTGATTGGGAGAGATAACGGTAATCCTGGCCAATTGCTGGGTTATCGTGCTTGCTCCGCTTACAATTCTTAAAGATTTTATATTCATTATTAAAGATCTGGTTATGGCTTTTATATCTATCCCCGGATTTTCCCAAAATGAAGTATCTTCTGAAGCAACAGTTGCGTTAATAACATATTTTGGCAATTTATCATATGTGATTGGTATTTTTTTACCAATTACGCCAGCTGATTCGTACAATAAAATATTATTTCTATCCCAGATTTTAATTGTTCCGGATTGATTAAAATTGGGTTGAGTCCATAAAATCATCAACAAAAAAAATATTAATAAAATTACCGTAATAATAAGTTTTTTGTTTCTTCTTTTTAAGAGGCTCATAAACATTAAAAGTATAGCAATTATTAGCTCTTCTATAATTAACTACTTATAAAAGGAGCTCGTTTCATAAAAAAATATAGTGGAGCGAGTGGTGGGGTAAAATAAATTAAGAATAGTTCATTTAATCATTATTGCTGATTTGTGTCTTAAAACGTGGTATATAATAATCTTGATTATTCATTACCAGTTGAAAATAAAAGGTTCGAACGTCCTTGACTACATTCCGCAACGTAAGAAATTGCGAAGCAATTTCAACGTTGCTGGAACGCTTAAATTTGCTTTGCAAATTTATTGCGTTTCCGCCTATGTTCTATTATGTCTACATTCTCCAAAGCTTAAAAAATAACTCGCTTTATATTGGGTATACTTCCGACCTACAAAAAAGATTTAATGAGCACAACTCAGGATTGAGTCAAGCTACAAAACCATATATTCCTTGGAAGTTGATCTTTTATGAAGCTTTTCTCAATAGAATTGATGCAAAAGATAGAGAAGAATATCTAAAGGGGGGATATGGGAGAAAATCAATTAAAGCGATGATTTCAAAATATTTGAAAAATACCTCAAATCTGGCGACGGAACGTTAACTGCTAAGCAGTTTTACGTTCATCAGAAAGAGCATTTATGAACAAACATTTTGATATACTGTCTTAATATGGGATACATGACAGAGCTCAATACGCTAATTGGATTACCTAGAGACTTTCTTACCAGTACTTTAGAAGTTGGGAAGACATATTCAATCCTAAAAGATAGAGAGCGTTCATTTCCACTCCACATCGCAATGCTCGTAGTTGATTCTGAATGGAACTTCTACGGATATGCTATTGTCGACTCCCTTATATCAAAGGCGGGAAAAAGTACGTTAGAGTTTACAATCCTCTCGCTTTTTAGTGATGAAGAACAAAAGCTTTATAGAGAAAAATTTATATTTGCAGCAAAACAGACGGGGGAAATAAAGTGAGTTATAAGGACTGGTCTGAGTACTCAACAATGGTTTTTAGAAAGCTAACTAGTGTCTTCCATTTGTCTTTTCTAAAGGAGGAGTAACTTTACTAAAATGATTTTGGGCAACGACAAGTAAATAGTCTGTTATTCTTGCATCAACAACCGTATTTCTGACAAAATCAATAAACGCAGTTGCAAACCGATCATTTAATGGGCTTAATTGTCAAAAACTGTTGGTAATCAATGAGATTTGAAATACAAATACCATATCATAAATTCACGTTGCCTGTTGCGTTTTAGTCCACGATGAATACAAAGTTTTTCTTTTAAGTAGGT
>Ga0172368_10005917_pt1 | contig 13407 bp, 11 predicted proteins | sample Lak11m_FD_114540 | JGI IMG/M metagenome (GOLD analysis project Ga0172368, IMG submission 114540) | Freshwater microbial communities from Kabuno Bay, South-Kivu, Congo - kab_022012_11m | ecosystem: Environmental > Aquatic > Freshwater > Lake | place: Democratic Republic of the Congo: South-Kivu...
CGTATGAGCGTTCTTCCCTCTCCTTTTTAATCCACTTCTGAAGCGACATTATAAATTCAACATTCTCCTTTGCAGTCAGGACCGGGATCAGGTTATACGACTGAAAAACGAACCCTATATTTCTCATTCTGAAGTCAATAAGCGCTGATGGCTTCAGCTTTGAGAGATCAGTTCCGTCGATCAGTATCTGACCCGAAGTCGGCATATCGAGTCCCCCGAGAAGATTCAGAAGGGTAGTCTTGCCAGAGCCGGAAGGGCCAACAATTGCAGCAAATTCAGCTTCATGGAAATCCAGATTTACACCGTTGACAGCATGCACCTCAATATCGCTGGAGCTGTATATTTTGTGGAGGTCCTTAATTTCAATTACTTTCATAGCAGGTGTCTATTATTGTTATTTATTCTGTTCTGATTGCTTCTATAGGGTTAAGTTTCAGTGCTTTCCGTGCAGGGTAAACTGACGATAAAATTCCTGTCAGAACGATAAGTATCGTAGTGGTGATAAAGAACTGAGCATCAATTGTCGGGAAGAGATGTGCCGAGTAGCCAAAAGCTTCCATCCCTTCAGAGTACTTCATCAGGTTTATGCCGTTCTTTGCAGTTAATGCAATCACCGAACCGGCGATTCCCATTCCTGCAAATCCTCCTACTATCGACAGGAATATTGATTCGAACATTATCATGCCGAATATCTTTTTCCTGTTCATTCCTATGGCGGTGAGCATCCCCAGCTCCTTTGTTCGCTCGAGAACTGCCATTAGCATTGTATTTACGATTCCGAATGCCAGGGCTGCAAGTATGATGACCATGAAAATAGCATATATCTGTCCCATAAAGTCAGCTATCATTGCAAGATCTGGCTGTATCTCTTTCCAGTTCATCACTTCATAAGAAGGAATTGCCACCCGTGCCTTTTCAGTTACAGGATCAGTAAGGTCGTTATTATCAAGCCGTGCTATGAGCCTGTGCCAGGAGCCTTCTTTCATTCCGGTAAGAGTTCTCAGTTCTTTTTCCGGAACAAATACCGACATAGACTCAAAAAGATCATTGTTTGTTCTGAAAATACCGCTTACCCTGAAGCCGGCTCCTGTCTGGTTGTTCTCCATATCAAGGAAAGTAAGGATGATCTTTGACCCTTCGCGATACGACCACGCAGCCTCTTTTATCTGAAGAGAATATCTTTTAACCTCTTCAGGAGAGAGCAGCCTGTTTATTTCCTTGTTGAATTTTTTGTCAGAAGTGAACCGCTGCCCGTATACCGGTTCAAGCTTCGATAAAACAAGATCAGGTACTTTTAGTGAATCAAGGGATGCCAGTACCTCCGGTGAAAGGATATACCTGATTATGTTAAGGTCTTTTGCCAGCTTCTCCCCTATGAAAACTGAATTGAATTTTGTTTCAGATCCCAGGAAGGTTCCCGTTCCCGGGATAAGTTTCTCTTTCAGGGTGAACATCTCTTTTTCCCTTTCAATGTCGATGCCGTTTATCTCAACACCTGTGCTTTTTGCTGAGGTGGAGGCAATGCCCCGGATAACTATTCTGCCTGTTGTTGCTTTTACTCCGGGCAAAGATGATATTGCAGCATCAACCGCAGGATAATCTGAAATAACATCCTGAATATCGCTGCTGCTTCTGAACTCCTTGTTATTTACCTGAATGTGAGACAGTTCTTCATTGACAGCGGCATCTATCCTTTGGACAATTGAGCTGTTTATTGCTGCCAGGGCAAATACTCCGGCAAAAACCCCGACTGCAACTGATGCAATCACTATCAGGCTCCTTGTCCTGTTTCGCCAGACATTCTTCCATGCTATTGCTAATATCATTTTTATCGGGATTTAAGCTTTAAGTGACCTGATTACATTTATTTGCAAGATCTTTCTTATGCTGAACATTATAGCAATGACTATAATTATAAGAACTACCACAGACTGCCACATGTAGTATGCATCTGGAAGCAGTGTAGGCATTACCGGTTCCATCCCGTAATCTTCATACATCCTCGCCATTTCTCCAGTAAACCTGAGCGGATGAATATTGCCATAGATAACCATGGGCAGGGATGCAATCACTCCTGCAGCAACCCCAAGGAAACCGATCAGCAGCATTTCGATTGTAACTACTTTTGCGAGCTTCTTCTTTTGCATGCCAATTGAGACCAGCATTCCGAACTCGCGTCTTCTTTCAGCCATCATCATGAGAACTGTTCCGAAAACCCCGAAGGCGATCACAAGGTAAAGTATGCCGATCATTATCATGCCGCTTTTGTTATCTGCCTCCATCTGGTTTATCAGCAGGGCATTAAGTTCGTGCCAGGTTTTAACTGAAAGAGGGTCGGTAACATATCTCTGCAGACGGTCGGTTGTTGAAAAAACACTTTTGTCATCATTTCTCCCGATGCTTAACACTGCTGAAGTTGCCCTTCCTGCGGCGGCGAAGAGGTCCCCTGCTGTTTCGATGGGCATATAGACAATGATGTTATCTATATCGGGTGCAGGAAGCTTTACTATTCCTGAGACAATGAAATTACCTCCCGCAGAGCTGCCATGATACCCCTGTCCCATCAAGACAAGTGTGTCGCCGACATTTATTCTCAGGAATTCCGACAATCCGGTACCGATCAATACGCCCCTTTGATCTTCAGCTGAAAGGTATTTGTTGGGGAACGAGGCTTTCTTTCTCAGTATGGGAAGCTGGCTGGCAGTATCTTCAGCGCTGATTGCCAGGTCGAGCATCATCCTTCCGACACTTGAGTAGGACTCATTGCTGAAAATGTCGAGAAGTTTTTTTGTCCGTTCCGGAAGATTTTCAGATTTGAGGGAGCTTATCGCTTCTGGCGTAAGACGGTATTTAACCATCCTGTCTTTCATTCCGGAAACCTCTTCTTCCTTTTCAGGGTCAATGCCAAGAACCATTACTCCCTGGGTCCGGCTTCCTGATGCGCCCAGGGCAAATGATTCAAGCCTTGGAACCACTGCAGAAACATTGGGATCGGTCTCTATTCTGGTCATAAGTTCTTCATCAATCTCAAATGAGTTATCAAGGGTCGGTTCGTCGGTATAATCCTTGTTCTGAAGCTGGATATATCCGGAATAAGATTCAATTACATTCTTGAATAGAGAATCGTAGGTTCCCAGCTGAAAAGATCTCATCACAAGTGCAAAGAATACTGCAAAAAAGATCGAAGCTGCAGTTATAAAGGTTCTTCGCTTATTCCGCCAGATGTTTCTCCAGGCCAGTTGAAAGTCTTTCATGTATATGTGTTTATCAATACTGTTGCCATTCCAAAATCCCCCCTTGAGGGGGGCCCGGGGGGTGTAAGACAAACATCCCCCTAACCCCCTTCAAAGGGGGAAATGAATATTTATCTAACCGTTTTCATATTCTGCTGTGAAAAGAAACTCTCTTCAACCTTAATATTGAATTTCATTTCAACAATTTTCAGTACAGTCTTATAGCCCTCATTTTCAGCAGGAACCAATTCTATTAAAGTAGGAATATTCCTGCCGTCCATGATCCTTAGCTCAGAAGCTTTTTCAGATCTTACCAGGTATCCGTCTTCATCAAAAAGTTCGGCTTTCAATGTGATAAATTCCTTTTTATCGATCCACCATACCTGGTGTCCCCAAAGTACATCAGCATCATCCTTTGCAATCAGTTTTATTTTCCAGCAATCACGGCCATCAACAGTTTCGGAACCTTCAATAGAATGAGTATAGTCATCAACAACTGACGATTCTCTGAGGATGTCGTCGTTAGTATAGTCTGAACCCATCCAGCCCTGCGACATCATTGATGGTGGAAGTTTTACTAGCCTGTTGATTGCGGGGTTCCAGCTCCACATTTCTGTTTTCCGTTTCAGAAAAGTCTGTCCCTTTTCGCGTGCAGGAGAAGTTATCAGTGTAAGGGCAAAATCATCATCCTTCGACCATGACCTGAATTCAACACTTCTTTGCCATGTTGGTCGTACAATAGTCATTGTCATAACACTGTACCCGCTCTGTTCCCCCTTAAACTTATCGTCGGTTTTTTTAACAATTTCCGTTGCTGAAAGCTGTTGTGCTCCGGCGGGGAGCCATATCATCAGCAGTATCAATCCATGTATCAGCAGAAGTGTTTTTTTTGTGATCATTTTACAGAATATCTTTTAATAAGGGCATTTATCATTATTTCAAAATAGTCGTCGGGGTAAATTTCGTCGGTCAGTATATATGTAATAAAGAACCCCTTAACTGTATTTGAGAACATGAACATTTCGGCAACAGGATCATAATCTTCTCCCAGAGTCTCTTTTTTACGGTTGAAAAAGTCGACAAGCATTGACATAAATTTTTCTGAGAATTCCCCGAGAGGCATTCCCGAAATTTTCACCGAACTGTTTTTTACATTAAATACATTTTCTATTACCCCGGGCTGAAGCATGATCCTGAAGAGAAGCTTCCAGAACTGCTTTTTTTCGCGTAGTATATTAAAGACCTTCCTTATGAAGTTTTCAAATTCATCACCGGAAAGGATCCCGTCGTGATCAGAGTCGAAATCATTGTATATTCCGGTAAGTGATCTGTTCAGAATCGCTGCAAGTAGATCTTCCTTACTCCTGAAATAGTTATAGAGTAGCCCTTTTGATATCCCTGCATGCCTGGCGATGTGGTTTATTGTTGTCGCATGGAAACCTACATTGGAGAAGTGTTCGAGTGCCACATCCATTATAAGAGTCATCTTTTCTTCCCTTATCTCCCTGAACTGCTGTGGTGTTCTTGGTGACATGTTTTTTTGATTGAACGTCCGGTCAAAGATAAGACAGGATTTTTTAAAAAACAATTTTTTTTAAGTTATTTGTCGAACGTCCCTCAAAAAAGGTCCTAAAATAAAATGTTATTTGTTTTTCCCTTCGTGTGACTTTGTGTTTTACTTTGTGATCCCTTGTTTTTCAATGCTTTAGTCTTACCACGAACAGTGCTCTCCCCACTCCCTGGGGGACTCCCCTTTATACACAAGTATTATATGGTGCTGATATTAAGGAGATTCCTCGCTTCGCTCGGAATGACAAACGTGAAAGAAAGGGTATGGGTATAAATGGCAGAGGGAGGACTAAGGGGTGCTAAAATCCCTCCAGGGCATTATGTATTTTTTCCCTTACTGTCTCCCCCGGCTGCCCCTTTATAGCCGAATTTATCCACGGCCCGTACATCGGATTGGGAAGGATAATGAATTCTGTCCCGAACCTCTCCCGGTTTTTCTCCACGGCGCCAAATCCAAGATCATCACCCCTGGTGTCAAAAATTGCAGCAAAATCGGCGAGATTATCGCCAATCAGCATGATGATATCGTATTTCTCCGAGAGGGCATTTCTTCTGATCTCCTTTGAGCTTATCTGGTTTTTCAAAACAAGATGTGCGGTGTCGGCATAAGGGAATCCTGCCTTTTTCAGATTTACAATCGTCGGCTGCAACTCATCAGGTAATTCCCTGTTTGTAACATAGAAAACTTCAACGTTTTGCGACTCTGCAAATTTTACGAAATCGAGCGCTCCCGGACATGCTTCTGCTGATGCTCTGTTCACCCATTTCTTCCACACCTCATCCGAGAACGGAACATTATTTTTAATTAAAAAAACTTCTGAAGGGCTGTTGTCAAGGATGGTTTCATCAATATCCATAATAACCGCAGGAGGCTTTGTACTCTCTCTGTTCCGTATCTTTTCGGTTAGCGATTTCCCTGCAATATTATATCCCTGATAATACAAAGCCTTCATCTCAGCCGATTTCTGAAACCACAGGACTGATAGAAGAAGTGGGTCCTGATTTTCAGATTTTGTTACGGCAGCAGGTTGTTTAACTGCACAGGATATCATCAGGACAGAAGTAATCAGAACAATTACAATTTTTTTCATTTGGAGCCGTTTTTTAAACTGCCGAAATTTATTTCTTTTTTACCACTGTTCTGCCAGATGAATCCCTAAAAATGAAATTATTAAACAGTGCCTTCATATTTTCAGAAAAGATTTTCTATCTTTATCAGTTGTACTTAAAACATTTATGCAATGGCAAGTCTCAGGCTTCTACTTGGATTGATCCCCTCAACTGCAAAAATTGAGCAGGCAGAAAAGGCTTTGATAGCCGAATTTGAAAAGCTTAATGCCTTTTCAGGATCCGAAACCCTGAAAAAATTCACCAGTCTGAAAGAGCTGGTAACATCATCCGACTTCCTTTCGAAAAAGAAAGAAATTGAGTCGCTGAGCTTCAAGGGCTCTGAAGAATTTGCAAAGGAGAAAGAGTTCCTTTCGCTCCAGAAAGCAAAGGACATTGTTCTTTTCTTCAAGACAACAGCGGGATCCTACCTTAAGAAATTCAAAGAGCTTGACGGCTCTGAAAAAATATCCGGCTACGAGTCTCTTCAAAAAACGGTTACATCTCTCGAATTCCGCGAAAAAATGAAAACAAAGGAATTCAAAGACTCTGAGGATGATAAAAAACTCCAGGAATTCAACCGCCTTAAATCAAGTTCTGAAATACTGGATTATTTCAAATTCAAAAAATCAAAGGAATATTCCAACTTCCTGAATATCGACGGTTCTTCAAAACTTGCACGTTATAACGAACTGAAAGATTATGTGGCCTCCTCCGAATTCAAGGAAAGGAAAGCTTACCTCCTCGACAAGAAAAGATTCGAGAAAAACGACATGTTCAAGAGTCTTGAGGAATATAACAAACTGAGCAAAAATGAGGATATCCTCTGGTATTTCAAGGTAAAGGATTCCGGCAAATTCGATATTCTCAAATCAAGGGAGCTTACATTCAGCGATGAGTTCGAGGGAGATAAGCTCAATACAAAAACCTGGCTTACAAACTATTACTGGGGCGACAAACTTCTGAAGGATAACTATACGGTAGGTAACGACCTCCAGGCTTATACTGAAAAGGAAAACTTCGAAGTCCGCAACAGCCTTCTGAAGATCATTACCAAGCCTCAGAAAAAGGAAGGTAAAGTATGGAGCGCCGGCGGTTTCACATCCAAAGAGTTTGCATATACTTCAGGAATTGTAAACACAGGCAACAGCTTCAGGCAGAAATACGGAACTTTCAGCGCCAAAATAAAGCTCGGAAACCCTGCCGCCAAATCTGCATTCTGGATGCTCTCCGATAAAATCACACCGCACATAGATGTATGCCGCACTGCAAACGGAAAAGTCTTATCCGATCTTTTTGCAACCCCTGAAAAGAGGGCAAAAGCATCAATCGGCGGCAAATACGCCAACGACTTCTATATTTTCACCCTCGAATGGAGCGCCGATAAGCTGGTGTGGAAGATCAACGACACGGAAGTTCTTACACAGACAGACAACGTGCCCCAGGAACCAATGTATATCCTCCTATCCGGAGGTCTCGACAAGCCTGTCAACAGCATGACGGCCATGGAGATTGACTGGGTGAGAGTGTACCAGCCGAAAAAATAACCCTCGTTCATATTACCCGGGACTGCCCCCCTTTGTGGGGTAGCGATTACTGCCCGGTTGGTGGGTTGGGCTGTTGCATGCAACAGCCCAAACTACAATTGTAACAATTTCCATTCTTGTTCGTCTTTGCATTGTAAACCGGTTTATGACAGTAAAGGAATACAACAGGGCAGTCGATGAATATGCCGATGCCGTTTACCGATTCATCCGCGCTGATCTGCGCGATGATGACAGGAGCAACGACATTGTGCAGGACAGTTTTGAGAAGCTGTGGAAAAATGTGGCAGAAATAGAGTATACTGTCGCAAAATCATGGCTCTTCTCAACAGCCTATCATGGTATGATCGACATCATCAGAAAAGAAAAAAGAATGACCGGCATGGAAGAATCAGATGAGGCCGGACTGTTAACTGATTCACAATACACTGACTTGAACGAAATCCTGCATTCGGCTCTCGAACGGCTCCCTGAACAACAAAGATCAGCCGTGCTGCTTCGCGACTATGAAGGATACAGCTATAAAGAGATAGGCGAAATAACAGGTCTGAGTGAAGCCCAGGTAAAAATCAATATTTACCGCGGCAGAATGGCACTTAAGAATTATATAGGCAAAATAGAAACTGTTATCTGACAATGAACTACGAAAATACAGATAATGAATCATTTGAGCCCAGATTAACGGTCCCGGAAAATTCTTTTCCGCTGAAGGATAATCTAAAGAAAAAAGTCGCCGATCTGACTCCTTCCCAGATCGAGTTTCTCTCCGTTGCTTACCTGGAAAATGATCTCTCTGACGAACAGCTTGCAGAGCTTGAAGAGAACATCGGAGAGATCAGAGATAACAAGGTCATATTTGATACTATACAAAAAATTAAACTGACGCCGTCGACCAAGGTGTACAGAAAGAAGAACCTGCTTAAAAAACTGACAGCCGGACAGAAAATATTCAGGATCTCCACCACAGCTCTCAGTGCAGCTGCCACAATAGCTATACTGATAGTAAGCTATATTTTTATTCCTGATCTTTTTACTGACAGAAAAGATCAGGCTTCTTCTGAAATTTTACCTGACAATACTCCGGTAACAATACTGATTGCAGAAAACAAACCGATAATCAAACCTGCTGACCCGGCAGCAATTCTTCCCGAAAAGACACGGACAAAGGTCAATGTTGTCATTACTCCAGAATTGCCACCTCTTTCTGACCTCGTTCTTCCGGAACCGGTAATGAGCTCTCAGCCAATAGAATATGCAATCGCATCAGCCTCCCCGGGTATTTATTTTTTTGTGCCCGAACTATCTCTTTTGGAATCAAATTCAATATTTATTGCTGAGCTTTCCGATGATGACAGGGGCCCTGTAAGAAGATTTATTGCGAGTACTTTCCGTCAGAGGGTACTGAAAGAGGAGAATTATTCCGATCAAAAGATAAGGCCATTTGAATTCGCAAAAGCCAGCGTTGAAGGACTCAATAAGCTTCTCGACTGGGAAATGGAATTTAAGGAAACACTTGACGACTCGGGGGAATTGAAGTCGGTCTATTTCAGCTCTGCCCTGCTTACATTTAATGCCCCGGCAAGAAAATCTGAAGAGTGATGGTAACTTTTTTCAGGGTATTATCGTCCCGGCAATAGAAACGATAAATACTTTTACCATGAAAAGATTTTTAACAATATTAATGCTGATGGCTCTCCTATTTCAGGGATCAGGACAGTTGGTCTCTGCAAGCAGGAATGAGAAAGGATGTGATGAGGACCAGAAAGATGAATCTGGCGCTAAAAAAAGGAGTCGATTCAAGGGGCACTGGGGCGGACTTGAAATAGGATTGAACAATTATGTTAACGGCAATTATGATCTTAAACTTCCGGATGAGATCAATTATATGTCGCTGCATTCTGCAAAGTCACGTAATATCAATTTAAATTTCGGACAGTTAAGCATAGGCCTAGGAAGGCATATCGGATTTGTGACAGGACTGGGAATCGGCTGGAACAACTATATGTTCGACGGCGAAAACAATGTTGAAAAAGGTCCAACCGGCGAAATAGAAATACTCGACCCGGGAGCTACACTGAAGAAATCCAAGCTCAGCACATTCCATCTGAAAGTGCCTCTTCTCCTTGAATTTCAGATCCCTACTGATCATCATCGCCTCAACATCTCTGCCGGTCCCATCGGAGCTGTTAAGCTTGGCTCCTACTCTGTTATGGTTTTTGAGAATGACGATAAGGTCAAATCAAACGATGATTTCAACCTGAACATTCTACGTTACGGTGCTACTGCAAGGATCGGCTATGAGAATTTCAATGTGTACGGGACGTATTATTTTACCCCACTGTTTGAAACAAACATGGGGCCTGGCGGAATCGACCTGTTCCCATTTGAAATAGGGATCGCATTTACAATCGATAATTAGTTGAGACGCCCAACCTGGGCGTCTTTAATGTTATTTTATTAATTTGTTATTTGTAGAGACGCCCAAATTGGGCGTCTCTACGGTTTATTTACCGGCGTCTCTACGTTTTGTATATTTGCATTAATCAATTATAAATTTCCGGATGCCTGAATCAGTTTTATCACAAAGAGAATTAAGAAGATACAGGAAACAGATAATGATCCCTGAGATCGGTGCTGAAGGACAGGCAAAGCTTAAAAAGGCATCGGTGCTTGTTGTGGGTGCCGGCGGGCTGGGGTGCCCTGTTCTGCAGTATCTTGTTGCCGCCGGCGTAGGCAGGGTCGGGATAGTCGAATTTGATATGGTAGGCGAAGAAAACCTTCAGCGTCAGATCCTCTACGGCTCGAATGATGTGGGGAAGCTGAAATCTATCATTGCAAGGGAGCGTCTGGAGCATCTAAATTCGCTGGTATCCCTGGAACTCATCAATCTGAAGATCGGTGCTTCAAATGCTCTTTCGGTAATGAAGGATTTTGACCTGGTAGTTGATGCTACCGATAACCTGGAAACACGATATGTTTTAAATGATTCGTGTGTAATCCTCAATAAGCCCCTGGTTCATGGAGCGATATATAAATATGAAGGACAGGTTTCTGTTTTTAACTACAAGGGAGGACCAACATACAGGTGTTATAATCCGGAGACAAAAAACAGGAAGCCGCGAAATCCTGCTCCGTCAGAAGTAGGTATTGTTGGCGTCCTGCCGGGAATTACAGGTACGTATATGGCTTGTGAGGCGATCAAGGTTATAATAGAAAGGGGTCGTATCCTGAGTGGTAAAGTGTTGCTGTTCAACATCATGGAAAATTCATTTTATATTTTATCCGTCAGGAACATTCCCGAAAATCATAATATAAAGGAGATTGGGGCTGTTCCTAATCCTGAAAACAAATAAAACTGATATGAGGCTGTTACTTATAAGCAATTCGACAAATCCGGGAGAACCATATCTTGATTATCCCAAAAACAATATAAAGGAATTTCTTGGCCCCCGGCCGGTGAAGGTACTGTTCATTCCCTACGCTGCAGTCACTTTTTCTTATGATGACTATGAGAAAAAAGTCGCTGACCGTTTCCGGGAAGTTGGCCATCAGATATCTTCTATTCATCATTTCGCTGATCCGGTAAAGGCGGTAAGGGAAGCTGAGGCTCTCGCTGTAGGAGGCGGAAATACCTGGAAGCTGCTAAAAACGATACAAGGCAATGACCTTATCGAAATAGTCAGGCAGAGAGTGCTTAACGGAATGCCATACATAGGCTGGAGCGCAGGATCGAATGTTGCCTGCCCGACCATTATGACAACAAACGACATGCCTGTTGTTGCTCCCGGTTCGTTCAATGCCTTCAACCTCATTCCTTTCCAGATAAATCCGCATTACCTCGATGCAAATCCGGCAGGTCACGCAGGAGAAACAAGGGAACAACGCATTGAAGAATTTATTGAAGTTAACCCCGATATTTATGTAATGGGCCTTCGCGAAGGCACAATGCTGCTGGTTGAAAGTAATAAAATGGATCTTATCGGCCCGCGTAAAGCAAGGATATTCAGAAAAGGATCAGCGCCATCAGAGGTCGGAGCCGGAGAGAATCTTTCCTTCCTTCTTCGTCATTAATCCGGATTTCATTCAAATAAATTAACTTTGTCCACCGTTATCCGGCCAACATAAACAAGCCGTATCGGTTCATGAAAGTTTTTTACAGTATTCTTAAGGCAATTGCAGTTATTGTCATTGTTATTACAGCGGCACTATTTGCAGGTTCATTTCTTATGCAGGATACTGTAGCAGGAATAATTCTCAGATCACTCAGTAAAAAGATTTCAACAAAGTATGAATTCGAATCCGTAAGGCTATCCTATCTGAAGAAATTTCCACACGCATCCCTTGATCTCAAAAATGTCCTTGTACACTCATCTCCGGGTTTCAATAAAACATGTTTTTCAGGCATTAATACTGATACCCTGTTATATGCCGAATCAGTTTCTGTTGAGTTCAGCCTTGCAGATGTCGCTAAAGGAATATACGATATCGACAGGATCGGAGTTAAGAACGGAAAAATGAATCTGTTTACCGACACTGCAGGAGCAGTGAATTATGAGATATCCGTTGAAACAGAGACAGATACAGCTTCAGGCGATTTCCTGCTAAATCTTGAAAAAATCAATATTTCCGGACTGAAAGCGGTCTATAATAACCTGGCCACGGAACTTCTGATAAAGGGTTTTATCGATAACGGAAAGATCAAAAGCAGGATATCCGGCGACAATATTGATTTTTCTGCACTGGGAATATTACGATTTGACCTTTTCAGACTGTATAATTTCAGTCTCTCCCGTAGCACTACTGCTGAGATAGACATTAACCTCTCAAGTACCGTTAAAGGCATTCTTTTTAATAAAAGCACCCTTATGCTCGATCAGTATCTGTTTGCGTTATCGGGGTTCATTTCTGAGGACGATAACATGGATCTTGCACTTACCGGTGATAATATTGACATTTCAATCATAAAAGAATTTCTGCCCTACGGGTTAAGTACGAAGTTCCAGGAGTATAATCCGTCAGGGATCCTTAATGTAAAAGGAATTGTAAAAGGTCCCCTGAGCCGTACCACAAACCCCGGAATTAATATTGATTTTAATGTTGAAAATGGCAATGTGACTTATGGGCCTTCGGCACTCACAATAAAAGAACTTTCATTCAACGGATCTTTTACAAACGGGCCCGAAATGGTTCCGGCAACAAGTTCCCTGTCAATAAACGGATTCAGGGGTACACTCGGGACTTCTGAATATACAGGTTCTTTACTGCTTTCAGACTTTGACACACTTTATGGCCGGCTCGAGATGAAAGGAAAGGTGATCCCGGCGGAAATCCGTGAGTTTTTTGACATTAAGGAAATCTCTTCCGCCTCAGGGAGCATTGACCTCAACCTTAGTATGGAGGGTAAGATTCCTGATAAAGATAAATACACTATTTCCGACTTTTTCAGCTTCAGCCCCAGGGCGGATCTTCATTTTAATGCTCTTGAGCTAGGGGTTAAGAATGACAGGGTTAAACTGACTGATGTAGGCGGAAACCTCATGATCGCGGATACAGTGATTGCCAGGGGCCTGAAAATGACATTCAGGGACCATTCACTTCTTGTAAACGGTATTTTCATTAATCTGCCCGGCTGGCTCGCAGGCAATCCTGTAATTCTTAAAGGTACCGCAGATGTTTCAGCCAGCAGGCTCGTTCCCGAAAAGCTCTTCCCCGCCTCTTCTGATACTACAACGAAAAAGAGCAGTGCATGGCGCTTACCGGGAGATATTATTCTTGACCTGAACCTCAAAATTGATAACCTCGTTTATAAAACTTTTGAAGCAAAGAATGTTACCGGAAAATTCAGTTACAAACCAAGGATCCTGAATTTTAAATCATTGAAATTAAATTCTATGGATGGGGTTATCTCAGGTGATGGTTTCCTGGTTCAGAACATCGATAAGAGCTTTATAAGC
>Ga0172368_10005919_pt1 | contig 13406 bp, 12 predicted proteins | sample Lak11m_FD_114540 | JGI IMG/M metagenome (GOLD analysis project Ga0172368, IMG submission 114540) | Freshwater microbial communities from Kabuno Bay, South-Kivu, Congo - kab_022012_11m | ecosystem: Environmental > Aquatic > Freshwater > Lake | place: Democratic Republic of the Congo: South-Kivu...
AACAAAACCGCCTTTTGGCGGTTTTGTTATTGAACAAATTTGATCGTAACGTGCCTATCCTTCCCAACTCCAACGCTCTCGGTGGTTAATTCAGGATGCGTTGTTATTTCCATATGAATGATTCTTCGCTCGTAGCCGTTCATTGGGGGGAGCTCCACCTCTTGTTTGGTTATCATCGCCTTCTTCGCTGCGGCTTTTGCCAGATCTACAATAATTCGTTCTCTCTCTTTCCGATAATAATTAATATCAATAACGTGGGGGATTAATCCTTTCTTTTTGAGAATGGTATTAATAATATGGTCAAACGCAGGAAGAATGGTAACAATATTATCTTCGACAAACCTGTTTTCGATAAGAATGATGACCTTTCTTCGTTCTTCGTCGAGAGAAACCTCTGCATTCGGAAATCCAACATTAGTAACAAACTCTTTTACTGCCTCAATAATCGCTTCTTTCATAGCGTTTTCCAGTATACAACTAATCCTCTAGTTTTGGCAATTTTTTGTTTATATAAATCTGTTGACCAATCGCAAATAATGAAGAAATAATCCAATAGACACTGAGTGCCGAAGGAAGGTTTGAAAAAATAAGAACAGTAAGAATTGGACCAATATAAATCATTGTTTTTGCCATAGACGCAAACGAATTTTCTTTCCCCTCTGCTTTTACCATTGGAAGTGATAATTTTCCTTGAATATATTGCAATCCGGCAGCGATCGCGGGAAGGACAACTCCTTTTGTTCCAAGATTAATAACCCCAAACATCATTGTGCTCGCAAGGCCTAAATTTCCAAGCTCACTACCAAAAAGTTTAAATAATGCGAAAAATATCGGTAACTGAATAAGCACCGAAAATATCCCAAAAAACGGATTAAAGCTATATTTTTTATACAAATCCAATAATTCCTTTGCTTGTCTTTCTTTGTCGTCCTTGTGATCAATTTGAAGTTTTTTAATATGTGGTTGGAGCTTTTGCATTATTGCCTGATCTTTTGCCCCTTTATAGAAAAGGGGGAACAACACAACACGGATGAGGACGGTGAGAAGAATAATTGCAACCCCGAGATCAGAAAACGCCACTGAATTATAAATAAACAAAAGAACCGATAGAAGCGGTTCATATACATATGAATTAAATAATCCTGCCATATGGGGTTATTGTACTGGATTTTTAAGAAATAACAACCTATATTTTCTCTAATAAACCAACCAGGTCTTCCTTAATACTTCTATAATTTGCTCTAATTATTTCTTTTTTGGGCACGACTAATACTGACGCCTTTCTTTTGTTTGTATCTTTAACAATCGTTCGAATTTGTCTTTTTATCTTATTCCTTAAAACGGCAGTTTTAAATGTTTTTTTAGATAAAGAGAAAACGCACCCCGGCAATGTGTCGTTGTGCGTCTTTTTTTTGACGATAAAATACATCCCTTCCGCCATAATCTCTATACAGTGAGTTTTTTTCTGCCTCGTGCTCGTCTCCTTGCAAGCACCTTCCGTCCTCCTGGAGTACTTGAGCGCTCAAGGAAACCGTGTGTTCCTGCTCGCTTTTTTTTCTTTGGTTGATATGTTCTCTTCATGAATCGTTGCTACAAAACCTACAATAACACGGGACGATTGTTTCTGCAATAGAAATAGCGCAAAACGAGTTATCAACAAGAAATGCACAGTTACAGCATAAACCATAATTTTATTCAATATTGAAAGATTATATAATACTCGTATTATTGATTAAGAAAGTGATCGTTTCATTTCCTCAGATGAAAATAAATAAAAAAACAAACCTATGAACCACAACGAATTATGGAAAACGGTGCTTGGAGAAATTGAGGTTCAAATATCGCGTCCTAATTTTCTTACGTGGTTAAAAAATAGCGAACTCATACAAAAAGATGAGAAAGAGGGAATTGCGTTGGTTGGTCTTCCAAATAATTTTGCCAAAGAGTGGGTTAAAAACCGCTATCACAAGATAATCCTTGGTTCACTTCGTAATGTCGATAGTGGCATAAAACAAGTTAACTATGCTGTTCTTAATCACGCAGCTCCGCAACCGGTAATAAAAAAGAGAGAGACTGTTCGCGGGCTCGAACTTGTTGATGAAAAAGCAAACCCAATCTCAGAACTCTCTGTTAATCAAAAAACAAACCTAAATCCAAAATATTCTTTTGATTCTTATATTGTTGGGTCTTCAAACGAGCTTGCCTTTGCAGCAATCCAAGCAATTATTAACGATGTTGGAAAAAAATATAATCCTTTGTTTATTTATGGTGGTGTGGGATTAGGAAAAACTCATTTACTACAAGCGGCGGGGAATGAGGTAACAAAAAAATACGACGGGAAGGTGCGCGTTTTATATACGACATCGGAAAAATTTATAAACGACGTAGTGTGGTCGGTAAGAAACAAGAGAATGGATGACATGAAAAAGAAATACCGGGACGTCGACATGCTTATTGTTGATGATATTCAATTTATCGGTGGGAAGCCCGCCACTGAATTGGAGTTTTTCTATACATTCAATGCGTTGTATGAAAATAACAAACAAATTATTATTTCATCCGATCGTTCTCCCGCAGCAATCCCAACATTGGAAGAGCGGCTCCGTTCTCGTTTTGAAGGGGGGATGATTGCCGATATTTCGTATCCTGATTACGAAATGAGATTAGCGATCCTAAAAACAAAGGCTCAAAATCAAGGAAAATTAATTGATGATTGGGTTTTGGAATATATTGCATCAAAAATACAAAGAAATATTCGTGAGGTGGAGGGGGTTCTCAATAAGGTCATATTTTTTGAAGATTATAAAAAAGAAAAAATAGATCAAAAGAAGCTTGAGGACATTATTAACGAAACAATTCAAATCAGTCCCAAAAACGTAAGTGCACAAGATATAATTAAGACCGTTGCAGAATTCTACGAAATTTCACAAGCAGACTTAACAAATAGAGGGCGAAAACAAGAGGTTGTCGAACCTAGACAAATCACTATGTTCCTTCTTCGTGATATTTTAAAGCTTTCCTATCCACACATCGGAGAAAAATTAGGAAAAAGAGATCACACAACAGTAATTCATGCGTGCGAAAAAATCGCAAAGGAACTTACTCAAAATCAAAATTTAAATCAAAAAATAATACTTATAAAAGAAAAGATGTTTAAAACATGTTGATAACCCGGCGCGTATCACCACTTTTTATTGTGGATTACCTTATTAATTAAATTAAATACAAAAAAATAATACACAATATATATTTTTTATTTGTCTTTTATCCACAATAAAAAACCAAAATATACCATATAAAGCTTAACGAAATTAAACTTATCCACTTATCCACACCCCTTACTACTATTACTATGAAATGTATTATATTAAAGAATAACTTAATAGAAGGACTTACTGCTGTCGAGCGATCAACTGGTTTTTCAACTAACCTTCCAATCCTGAAGGATGTTTTGATAAAAACATCACAAGGAAAAATTTATTTTATTGCAACAAATCTTGAAATTGCTGTTACTGAAATAATTCCAGGTAAAGTCGTGAGCGATGGAATTATTACTGTTCCATTTTCCATTTTCTCCTCAGTAGCAAGGAATCTTACTTCTGATCGAATTACTCTCGAAGAACAACAAGGGAGTCTTTCTATAATTACCGATAATTACGAGGCAGTAGTACAGGGTCACGACATAAAGGAATTTCCAATTATTCCAACACTTTCAACAAAAGATTTCTTTGCAAAAATTGATGTGAAGTTATTTAGTGAAATTCTTGAAAAAGCAATAATTGCAACACAATATTCCGAAATACGACCAGAAATAAGCGGTATATTTTTGAAGTATTCTCGTGATCACCTCATAGTAGCTGCAACAGATAGTTTTCGCCTCGCAGAACGCATTATAGGCTCAAATCAAGCGATTTCATCATTCGAAGAGTCATCGATAATTATCCCTTTTAAAACCGCCGAAGAATTAATAAGAATTTTAAAAAACGAAAAAGGAGAAATTATTATAAAAACCGACGAAGGGCAAGTAGTATTTATAACTGAAAAAACAGAAATGGTTTCTCGAGTGGTTGACGGAGTATTTCCTGAATATAAAGCAATTATTCCGAAGGTAACAGAAAATGAAATAGTGATAGAAAGAATAGAATTTATTAACGCATTAAAATTAGCAAGTAGTTTTTCTGGAAAAACAAACGATATTACAGTGACCGTTGGAGATAGTAAAAAGTATCTCGATTTATCTTCAGCTGATGCGACACTAGGGAAAAACTGTTATAAAATTCCAATCAAATTCAAAGGAGAACCACTCTCAATAGTTTTTAATTGGAGATTCCTTCTTGATGGATTAAAAATTTATACATCAAAAGAAATTGTAATCGGTGTTAATACACCAGAAAGACCGGCAGTAATTAAATCACAAAACGAACAAGATATTGTGTATGTTGTTATGCCGATAAGAAATTAATTTTGAGTGCGGTAAATAATAGTTGAGGCGCTCGTCTCATTTCCCGAAATATTTTGTGCTTTTATCTCAAAGACATTTTGAGAATCAAGTGGTGCAGAATAATTATAAGAAAAGATATATGCATTTCCAGAAATAGGGAACGACTGAATTTTATTTTTGTTTACATAAAGTTCAACCTGTTTTAATTCAGTGTTTGGCGAAACAATTTTTGCCTTTACGGTGAAAGAATTTTTGAGAAATGAACCAGTCTTTGGTTCTATATAAGTGATTCCGATCGGGCCAGAAAAAGAATATGAAGAACCAGATTGTTTTAGTGAGAGGCCAGATCCTTTTGCCCAAGCTGAAACCGCATCTTCCCAATTTTGATATTGCGAATCATTTCCAGGATTGGCTGGTATTGGTCCTTGTGGATCGTTTTTATCAATAAAATAAAGAATTGAATGAACTCCATACGGTGTTCTCCATTCTCCGTTTAATAGTGGCTTATTAGGAAGTGTGGTTTGTTCTGCTTTATTAAAGAATTCTGGTTCGAACTGTTTCAGTGCATCTTTTAAGAAAGCGTTCCACATTGGTATAGCAGCAAGAATACTACTTCCTTGAGCGTGCATTGCGGTGTTGTCATTATTTCCTGCCCAAACACCAACAACAAGGTTTGGTGTATATCCAAATGCCCACGCGTCTCTATAGTCTTGCGTTGTTCCTGTTTTTAAAGCAACATCATATCCATCAAAAGAGGTAAGTCCAAGACTTGATTGAAATGTTGGAGAACGAAGCTCAGAACTTGAAAGAATAGTATTTATTTCTCTTACATATAATTCGTCAAAAACTCGTTCGTTTTTATCTTTATATTCTTCTAAAACTTCACCATTTGAATTCTCAACTTTCAAAACCATAGTTTGTTCGTGAAGTATCCCTTCTTGTGAAAGTACTGAATATGCCTTCACAAGCTCTATAGGGCGTACTTCTCCGCCTCCGAGGGTAAGAGTGAGTCCATATCGCGACTTGTCCTTTAGAGTAGTAATTCCAAACAAAGAAAGATTTTTAATGATTGAATCAAGCCCGACAAGATATAAAGTTTTTACTGCCGGGACATTAAGTGATTGAGCAAGCGCCTGTTCCATAAAAACAGGACCGCGAAACTGCCCATCAAAATTTTGAGGACGATAACTATATTCGGATTCGCCACGCGTATCAAATTCTGTTTCAACATCAAACAAAACGGTTTTTGGCGAATATCCCTTTGAGAACGCAGTAAGATAAACAAACGGTTTAAGCGCCGACCCAGGCTGTCTCTGTCCTTGGAGCGCAACATTAAAATTTCCATCAAAAAGACAACTGACTCCCGGCGTGCATCCTTTTGGTTCGGCATCCGCAAAATAATCTTTTGAGCCAACAAGCGCTAGAATTTGTCCGGTTTTTGGGTCTTCTGCTATAAGAGCCGCGTTGGTTCCTCCATATGTTTTTGAATTTTTTTCTGCTCCATCTTTAATCGATTTTTCTGCAAGAGTTTGTAATTTTGTGTCTAGTGTTGTTGTTACTTTTAATCCACCACTTGTTACGAGTGATTCCCCATATTTTTGTACCAAATAATCGCGAACAGCCAAGGCAAAATGAGGAGCAAATATTTTCCCAAGGGAAGGCGGTGCAAAAACAGGTTTTTCCTTTTTTGAGGATTCTGCAACGGCCTTGGTTATATATCCCAATTCTTCCATGCGAGATATAACATAGTCTTTTCGTGTAAATAATTCCTGTTTGTGGCTTCCCCATGGAGAATAATAAGAGGGGGCTTTTATCATCCCCGCGAGGATTGCTGCGTCACTTATTGTGAGTTGGTTTACTGGTTTATTAAAATAAAGTTGTGAAGCAGATTCTATACCATACGCAGTTGACCCATAAGGAATTTGATTAAGATAAAAACCAAAAATTTCGTCTTTTGAGTATCTTGATTCTATTTGTGTTGCTAAAATTAACTCCTTTATTTTTCTTGTGTATGTTCTCTCGTTAGACAAAAGCGTATTTTTTACTAATTGCTGTGTGATTGTTGATCCTCCTTGTGTAATTTTTCCCGAACGAATATTGCTCCACATTGCTCGCACAATTGCTTTCCAATCAAATGCGGGCTGGTGATAAAAATCACTATCTTCTGCGGCGAGCGTCGTTTGTTTTACTATTTCTGGTATTTCACCAAATGGTATCACTGTTCTTTTTTCATCCCCGTGTATTTCATAGATAAGAGATTTTCCAGTTCGGTCGTATAATTTTGTTGTTTGGTTTATCAATCGATCGCCAAAATTTTCTGGAGAGGGAAGTTTCTGTAGTGTTAAAACAATAAAAACAGAAAGAACAACAACACAGGCGACAACTCCGAAAAAGAACGTGGCAAAAAGTAATGGGTATTTTCGCTTTTTATTTTTTATAAGCACACTGATATATTTTTTCATTGCTATAATCTAATTATAGAGAAAAACAAACCTCTGCATAATCGCAGAGGTTTGTTTTTAGTATTGATCCGCCTCTTCTTCATCAGAAAACGATTCGATATCTAATTTTTCATCATCAGCCCCCCCCCTCAGTGAATCGTAATCTTCTTCTAAAATCCCCTCTTCGTCAGTTGAAATTCCGTCGTTTTGCAATTTTCGCATTTATATAAAAGGTGTACATTATTTTCGACCTAGAAAACCCAAATGGGTATATACACAATGAAAGTCAGTATAGTAAAAATAGAAAATGTGTCAACTCCTCAAATTGTTAAAAAAAGATCCAGCAACCGCCGCGGCAATTGCATCGGTTGAATCGTCGAGAACAGAACCTAAATCTTTTTTAAAAAATAATGAAATCATCTTTTTAACAGCATTTTTTGATGCCGATCCATTTCCTGTCACCGCCAGCTTTATTTGATTTGGTGTAAGTTCTTTTGTGGTAATTTTATATTCGGTAAGTGTTTGGATTATTACTCCGCGTGCTTCAGCGACGAGAAGCGCGGTTTTTTGGTTTTTTGAAAAGAAAAGTGATTCAACAACGGCGTAGGAAGGCTCCTCATTTTTTATTATAGAAACAAGAGAATTTCTAATATTACATAAACGGGCACCGTGCCCACTTTCGTTTTCGGAAAGAACACCAAAATCACATAATGAAACAGTGCCACTTTTTATATTTATTATTCCATATCCCGCACGAGCTGTTCCTGGGTCTATTCCAAGGATCTTCATATAGCTAAAAACCAATCTTTGATGTTTCTCGTTGCGGAATAAGAGATTTATCTGTTGGGATTATTACTGAAAATGTTGTTCCTCTGTTTACTTCTGAGGCTACTTCTATTTTTCCACCATGTTGTTCCACAATATTTTTTGCAATATATAAACCCAAACCACTTCCGTTTGGCTCCATTTGTATCACATTTGATCCACGGTGTAGCTTCTGAAAAAGTTTTTGAAGGTCTGTCGCCGGAATTCCGATTCCAGTGTCTGATACCGCGATCTTTATAAAAGGTTTTGATTCCACTTGAAATATAGAGACAAGAACGTGGCCATTCTTTATGTTATAGCGGATGGCATTGTCAATAAGATTGAGAAACACCGCACTAAGCCTATTTTCGTCAATGTATGTGGGGATTGAGTCGGAAAAACTCTCGAATTTTAATGATACAGAATATGCATCAGCAAGCGGTTTCATATCCACAAGAATTTTTTTAATAAAAGCAACAAAATCACTGTCTTTAAATGAATATCCAAACCTACCTTCCTCAATTTTTGAGATATCAAGTAAGTCGTTGGTTATTTTGGTTGCTCTAATTGCGACAGCGAGTGCTTCTTTTGCAATAGGATAAATCGTTTCATTTCCCTTGCTATAAGTAACAATATTTTCAAGCGCCCAATGAAGCGCGGTAACGGGGGTTCGAAGTTGGTGCGCGGCAACATTAATAAAGTCAGTTTTTGCCTCAAGAACACTTTTTTCTCTGGTGTTGTCTTTTATTACCTTTAAAAATCCCACAACGTCGCCATCTTCAGTAATTATTTGGTGAAGCACGGTTTCGATCTCAAGTTTTGGCGCGTCAAGCGATATTGTGACAATTTGGGGCCACGCACCCGGTTCTGAAATTTGTGAGGCGGCGGGGGCAAGAGAGGGGAATAATGTTTGAATAAGAGGTCTTAACTCGCGCGTTTTTGATAACCCTGGTTCCATTTGTTTTTCTATTACCACCTCTCTAGAAACACCGAATAATAATTCGGCTGCTCTATTGAACGTTTTGATTACGAAATTGGTGTCATAAACAATAATCCCGTCATGCAGATATTGTATGAGAGCCTCCTTTTCAACATCCTTAAACTTTGTTTCAAAAGAGAGCTTTGTTATTTTTACAAACACCCCAAACGATATCCACGCAACACAACCAAAAAGGATTGTTCCTCCTAATACTGCAAAAAGGGTGTTGTTGACAAAAAAAAGACACAAAATAAAAATAGTGCAAGCAAGTATAGACGCAAACCAACGTATTTCTTTTGATTTAAGAAGTAAGGCGCTCATGTGTAGTAAATGATTTCATCGATCCCCAATTTTTTCCTACTTTTGTATCAACAAGTAATGGAACAGAAAGTTTTTCAACAGACTCCATACACTCTTTTATTTTTGGTGAGATTGTATTTATAATATCATCTTTTATCTCAATCAAAAGCTCGTCATGAATAGTAAGGAGGGGAGTCACGCTATTTGAATAGTCGCCATCCTTAATTAAAGAAAAAAGAGAAATTATCGCCGATTTCATAATATCGGCACCGTGGCTTTGGAGAGGCATATTAATGATCGCCCGTTCGAGCTCGGCGAATCTATCTTCAGAAAAAAATCTTTTTCTTCCATTAATATTTTCTACATATCCATTTTTCTTTGCAAAATCTTTTATTGTATTTTGCCAAACCGAAACAGCAGGGAATGAAGAAAAATATTCATCCATAAATTGTTTTGCATCCTCAACGCTTATTCCGCTTGTTTTTGAAAAAGCGCGGGGACCCATGCCATAAATAACACCAAAATTAAGTGTTTTTGCAACTCTTCGTTCTTGTTTTGTCACCGCTTCAACGGTTTTGTTGAATATTTTTGAGGCAGTAATAGAGTGAATATCTTTGTTGTTGTTAAATGCTTGAATGAGTGTTGTGTCTTTTGATTCGTGTGCAAGAAGACGGAGTTCAAGTTGTGAATAGTCCAAAGAAAGAAAAGAACAATTGGGGCGCGCAATAAACGCGCTTCTTATTTTTGGTGCCCAAACTGATTCTTGCGGAATATTTTGGAGATTTGGTTTTTCAGAAGAAAGACGGCCGGTTCCAGTTCCAGTTTGGAGATATGTTGTATGAATTACTTTGTCCACCGAAAGAGAAAGAAGCGGGTCGACAAAACCAGAGAGAATTTTTGTGTGTTCGCGATAAAGAAGTATTTTTTCAACAATTGGGTTTGATGGTGCCAATAACTCCAAAGTTTCTCTGTCGGTTTTTATTTGTCCTGTTTTTGTTTTTTTTGTTTTTCCAAAAACTCCTAATTCTTGAAGTGTTTCTCCGACTTGTTTTGGTGACGCAATATTAAACGGTATGCCGGCAAGCGCAATAATTTCTTTTTCAAGTTGGGAAATTGTCTTTGTTATTTCTTCCTTTAACTCTTTTAAAACCGCATCATCAATCAAGATCCCAGAATTTTCCATTTTTGCCAAAAGCGAAATAAGTGGCATTTCAAATCTCTTATAGACAGAAAAAGCATTTTGCTTTTCAAGTTGTTGAATCAATAAAAGCGCAATCGTCTCTATTGACTTCTTATCTTGTACAATAACATCTTTTCGTAAATATTTTTTTGCTAATTGAGAATAAGAAAGTTTTTGGGCGTCTGGATCAAGAAGCCAAGACATTATTGATATATCGAAAATATTTTCTGGAATTTGAGTAGTGGTATTAATACAATCTTTGCAAATCTGTTTCCACTCAAACGCGGCGTATGAAAGTTCTTTTTCTTTTATATCAAGATATGAGAGCACCGGGGTTATTAAAATAGTATTTTCGGTGAGTGTGGTGTTTTCTTGGTGTTTAATTGTTTCTGGGAGCATGTTTTTAAAACCAAGTTTTAAAAAGAAGTCGCGAACTAATTGATTCTCCTCAATTGGATGATATATAAATTTAACTATTTCGTTTGGCGTCGGAACGTCTTTTTTAATTGTTGCGAGACGCCTTGAAAGAAGTGCCACGTCTTTATGAGGAAGAATTTTTTTCTTTAATAAATCAGAAGGGTTTCTTGATTCAAATATATCTTCAACGGTTGGAAATTCTGATAAAAGTTTTATTGCTGTTTTTGGTCCAACACCAGGGATTCCTGGGATATTGTCTGAGGCGTCGCCTACAAGGCCCTTATAATCAATAACCCTATTTGGACCAACACCAAGTTTTTCAAAGACTTCTTTTTCTCCATATTCTTTCATTTCTCCCAAACCCTTTTGTGGGGTTTTCACCGACACAAGTCCGTCCCGCACCAATTGAAGGGAGTCTAAGTCTCCAGTAAGTACGGTCACGTGAACATCTTTCGATGCAAATTTCTCTGCAAGCGTGCCGATGATATCATCTGCCTCGTATCCTGGCGCATCAACAATAGGTATTTTAAGTATCGAAAAAAGATTCCTCGATATTTCGAATTGTGAGATGAGCTCATCGGGAGCTTTGGGGCGATTTGCTTTATAGTCGGCAAACTCCGATTTTCTAAACGTTTCTTCTGGGCGATCAAATGCTGCTGCCACGTAATCAGGGTTGTGATCCCGTAAGGTTTTTATAAGAGCACGAGCAAGTCCATAAACTGCGCCAATCGGTTGTCCTTCTGGTGTAGTGAGCGGGGGGAGAGCGTGAAATGCGCGATGAATGAGCGCGTGGGAGTCAATGAGGAGAAATTCTTTTTGCATTATTTAAGTAGTTTAATTGTAACTAGCCGCTGTTCATTTTTTCTGTGTTTAAGAGTTATTGTGCCGCATAACTTCAATTCTTTTGAGGATATATTTTCTACCCATTCAATAAATATGATTGCCTTTGGATCTTTTATTATTTTCTGTATTTCGAGTGGATATAAATCTTTAAATGACGACAATCGATATGCGTCGATGTGAAAAAAATTTTTATACGCCCCCGCTTTTATAGAGAATCTTTTTATTAATACAAATGTAGGGCTTGTTGTTCTCTTTTTCACCCCTAAACTTTTTGTGACGCCCTGAGTAAACGTTGTCTTTCCCGCTCCGAGGTCTCCACAAAGACCGATCACTCGTGCGGTGGTAAGCGGAGGTAATTTTTTTATAGTGTCACCAAAACAGATTCCTATTTTTTTTGTTTCTTCGGCTGAGAATGAACGAAATATTGTTTTTTGCATAGTACAAAATTTAAAACAATTCTCCTTCTTTTTCTTTCATATCGAGATGGTGATACGCCAACTTTGTCGCAATTCTACCCGACGGAGTTCTGTGGAGGAGCCCCATTTTTATGAGAAATGGTTCGTACACATCTTCAATTGTTCCCGGTTCTTCGTTGAGTGCTGCTCCGAGAGATTTCAACCCAACCGGACCCCCATTAAATTTCTCTATAATTATTGAAAGTATTTCTCTGTCTGTTTTGTCGAGTCCAAATTCATCAATTTCAAATAATTCTAATGTTTTGTACACCGCGTTAACGTCAATATTATTGTTGTTGTATATTTGCGCATAGTCTCGCGCGCGTTTCAATAAACGGTTTGCGGTTCGTGGGGTAAAACGAGAGGCGAGCGCAAGTTTCTCAGCCGCACCTTTTTTAATTGTTATACCAAGAATTTTTGCAGAGCGCTCAATAATTTTTTGTATGTCTTCCGCGTTGTAATAATCAAGGCGGAAAGTTGCTCCGAAGCGCGAGCGAAGCGGTGCGGAAAGGAGATTTGCTCGTGTTGTTGCCGCAATGATGGTAAATGGAGGAAGGTCAAGAGAAAAAGTTCGTGCCGATGGCCCCTTTCCGACAATAAGGTGAATTTTTCTTGATTCCATCGCGGGATATAAAATTTCCTCAATTGCGGTATTCACTCGATGCGCCTCATCAATAAAAAGAATGTCGTGCGGTTCGAGATTAGTAAGAAGCGCGGCAACATCTCCGGCTTTTTCGAGTGCTGGTCCTGATGTTGAACGAATTTGAGCGTTTAATTCTTTTGCAATAAGGTATGCAAGCGTTGTTTTTCCTAATCCAGGTTGTCCATAAAACAACATGTGATCAGGGGCTTCTCCTCGAGCTTTTGCGGCGTCGATAATCAAACGAACGTTCGTCTTTGTTGTTTCTTGACCAACATACTCATCCCAATGTGACGGTCGAAGTGCCGCATCAAAGTTCCCATCAAAAGAATCTTGTGTCTTTAGTTCCTGTTCCATTCGTTAGTATTACTATACGCCAACAAAAGAGTATTTTGAAGGGGGGATAGGGCAAAAAGTGGCATTATATGAGAGCAAACAGGCACCTAACAGAGTAAGTGGGTCCCCATATAAACGTACAAACGTATGGGGATTGGATAGTATTGACAGAATATCTGATGTGTGCTAAGATTGTCGTATATAGTAGAGTAATTGAGGGATTCGTTCATTTATACCTGTGGGCAAACGGATTTGTTTCTTAAACATTTAAAGGACTTTTTGGTTTCGGCTGGGAAACTCCTCGGAGACGTCCGCTCTTTTTTCATGCTCATATGAGAAAAGTTTTTAAAACAAGCCTAACGGCGTGCTGCCCACAGATCTAAGTGAATGAAAACCCCGCCCCTTTAAGAGGGGCGGGATTGTTTATTATTTATTTATCTTTTTCAACCATTGAATTGTTCCTGTTGCACGCTCCACCTCATCAATGCTTGTTATGCCGAGCACCACTTTTAAAAAGCCATCTTCTTGCATAGTGACCATTCCCTGAGTTCTTGCTAATTTGAACAAATC
>Ga0172368_10005920_pt1 | contig 13405 bp, 10 predicted proteins | sample Lak11m_FD_114540 | JGI IMG/M metagenome (GOLD analysis project Ga0172368, IMG submission 114540) | Freshwater microbial communities from Kabuno Bay, South-Kivu, Congo - kab_022012_11m | ecosystem: Environmental > Aquatic > Freshwater > Lake | place: Democratic Republic of the Congo: South-Kivu...
AAAGGAGCTATGTGCTTGAAACATTCCCGATTGATCAGGTTTTGCCGTAATCAGCGTCCCATTGGGCTTCGCATGGCCCTTTTTGTCGTTTTCCTTCTGCCTTCTCCGACAGGCTGCTAGCGATTCCTAACCTATATCAACAAAAGAGGTCTATCATGAAAAAAAACGCTTCGCATATTTTTCTGCTCATCCTTTGGCCTCTGTTGTACGCCACCCAGTCAGCCCGATCGACGGCATCCTACAGTTTGGAGGTTGTCACCGCGCTTCAGCTTATACCTGCCAACCCTGATGCCGGGGAGCTGGTCACGGCCAGCTTTGTGATTAAAAACACCGGCAGCCAGACGGCTGTCTTGACCCGGTTAGGGGTGGGCGCGCGCGGGCCAGGCTGCACTCAAGGAGATTGGAACTGTGCGCAGTACCAGGACTTCCCCTTCCTGGAGCAGGTTTCGATCGAGCCAGGCCAAACCTACACCTACACCCAGCAGCGTTCCTTTGCGGCGGCGGGGAGCTTCTTTGCCCGGATCTCGTACGAATACCCGGCGGGCGCCTGGTATTTCCTGGGGGACATGCTCAATTTTGATGTTTCTCCCGGGCTGCAGGTGTCGAGCGACCTGGCACTCACCCCGGCCAATCCGCGCAGCGACCAGTTGGTCAAGGTCACATTTACCTTGCATAACGCCGGCGCAAGCGCGGTGACACTGCAAAAGCTCGGCGTAGGTGCGCGCGGTCCGGGCTGCGCGCCGGGGAACTGGAGCTGCGCGAGCAACGTCGATTTCGCCTACCGCGACGGCGTGACCATCCAGCCATCGGCCAGCTTTGCCTATGAGGATTGGCGGCTGTTCAACGCTGAAGGCTCATACTTTGCGCAGATCTCTGCGCTGGACAGCCTGGGCGTCTGGCAGCACCTGGGCAGCCAGCGCGCCTTCACGGTCAGCGCCGCGCCCCTGGTTCCAAGAAGCACTCCGCTGAGGATCGGCGCGAATTTCACCACGCGCAACAATCCCGAGGAAGACGCCTACCAGCTCAGTCTGGCGAAATCAACCGGGATGCAGATCCTGCGCATCGGCGCTTCCTGGAAAAACCTGGAACCGGACAGTAAAGGTTCATGGAACAGCTACGAGGTCAACGCGCTGAAATCACTGGTCCAGCAAGCCAGGGCGCTGAATATGCGCGTCTTTTTGCTCTTTTTGCAGACCCCCTGCTGGGCCTCGTCCGATCCGGCGAAAGACTGCGATGCTGCCTCCCGGAACTGGGATGACGCATACCCGCCCGCAAACACCAGCGATGCCGCCGACAGCCTGGGCTACCTGGTTGATCTGCTGGGGCCGCAGGTGGATGCCTGGGAGATCTGGAACGAACCCAACCTCGAGCGTTTCTGGAAGCCCGCCCCAGACGCGGCGGCGTACACCCAACTGCTGCGCGCGGCCTATCAGGCCGTCAAAGCGCGCGATCCAGGCTACGTGGTTCTGGGCGGCTCGCTGGCTGGGGCAGATCTGCCCTACCTGAACGCAATGTACCAGAGCGGGGCCGGCGGGTATTTCGACGGCCTGGCGCTGCATCCCTACAGCACGCCTGGGCCGGCCGACTGTACCGACGCGCGCTGGTCGTTTGTGTGTGGGATCAACGGCGCGCACGGGATGATGCTGCTCTGGCAGGATGACAGCCCCATCTGGCTGACCGAATTTGGCTGGAGCACCTATGCGGGTGAGGGCGGGGTGAGTGAGGAGATCCAACGCCAGTACCTGCAGCAGTCGATCGACATCCTGGGAAATCTGGAGTTTGTCCAGGTGGCGAGCTGGTACACTTTCACCGACACGCGCTATCCCGACCCTAAACCCATCACAGAAAACGATATGGGGTTATACACATGGGAGTACAGGCCCAAACTGGCAGCCGAGTGGTTGAGGAAGCGCGCCTATCCATTTGATATCGCGCTGCCGTTGATCTTGAAATAGCTGCGGCCGAATCGGTTTGCACCGATATACGGTCAGAAAGGGGAGATTCGATGGTCAAGACGTTCATGCACATCCTGGTCCTGGTGAGCCTGTTGTCAGGCATGTTTCCCGTCCCTCAACCCGCGGGGAGTTCCGACCTGCCCAAAATCTGGCAGATCGTCTTTGCCGATTCCGTTTCGGTATCGCAACTGCGCATGTACAAAGATATGGGGGTCGATGGGCTGTATAAGTGCGTGGCGAATGCGCCCAACTACCCCAACGGCCCGATTTGGGCGGGCGGCGAATGGCGCCTGGTGGAGCGGGTCAAGGGTACATATGACTGGAGCAGCCTGCGCGCCTGCCTGGACCATGCGCTTGCAGCCAACCTGTGGTTTATCCCTGAGGTGGTGATCAACGTTCCGCCGGATTGGTTTTTGCAGGAGCACCCCAATGCTTTGCTGAAGGATGCCCGCGGGATCACGGCGACCGACCCGGACGCCGACGGCGCGCCCTATCAACTCAGCCCATGGTTCATCGCGAGCGGCGCCGCAGATGGCGAATTGAAAGCATTTGTCGATTCCTTTCTGTCCGTAGTTGCGGCTTATCCAAACGTGCCGGCGGTGATGATTGGCAATTTCAAGCTGAATGTGCTGCCCTGGAAAATGGTTGGGGCTGACGACTTCACCGATTGGCCGATTTGGGATGACGCCGCTGTGGCCAGCTACCAGGCCCGCTTTGGGACTATGCCGCCAGCCACGTGGAACGATTACCTCGCCATGCCGGGCGCAGGCCAGCAGGCGTTCCGCCAGTGGCAGACCGCGGCGATGGAGACCAACCTGCGCGAGCGCTACCTGCCCTGGCTGTCGAGTTTTACGGGTTGGAAGGTGATCAATGCCTCGATCTGGGACAACAACGGCGTCCAGGGCAGTATCTTTACCACCCAGACACCGGAGATGACCGCCCTGAAACAGGCCGCCATCTTAGCCTCGGGCGTCGCCGCCAAGGTGATCATCAATGACGACAACATGGGCGCTACCGGGTTGGAACCCTACCAACTGCAGGACGTTCAGTTGGCCCACGCCAATGGATTTCTGATTTATGGGGAGCGAGTCCCTCAAGCGGGCACGTGGGCCGGGATTTTTCAGATGTGGCAGCGCGTCCAGCCGGATGGATTTATCAACATCTCCACAGTGGATCCGGTTGTTTTGGCTCAATTTCGCCAATTCTATGGACCGGCCAGCGAACCACCCCCCAGCCTTTCGTTGGCCCAGTTTGACGATAGTGACCCGAATCTCATGCGCCTTGCGACAGACCAGTTTGAGCTGTCCCTGCGCAAAAACAACGGATCGATCGATGCGATTTTTGACAAGGTGCGGGGAGTGGCGCTGCCGGTTTCATCGCGCAACGGCTGCTTGTGGGGCATGTCTTATGTGGACGACAAATACCTCGGCGGCTGCAGTTTTGACCACTTCGGGGCAAATCAATTCAGTTACCGGTGGGATCCATCGGCCGGTGAGCTGAAACTGATCTATACCTTTGGCAATTTGGGCGCGGCTGAACAGGCGAATGCCGAAGTGACCCTGATCCCCAGCGCGGATGCATATTTCGATCTGAAGCTGACCCTGCAGAATCTCAGCCAGCTCACGGTTCAGCATGTCTATTTTCCTTCCGACCTGCTGTTAAGCAAGGCATCGATTACGCAAGCGTACCTCCCGTTTGCCCTGCCCGGTGTGCGTCTCAACCAGTCTTTCTTTACGGCAGCCCACTCTGTCGTAAGAACCTATCCCACGTTCAACGCGTTTGCTGATTTCCAATATGCCGGGCTGAGCGGAGACACATCCCTGGCCTATTACTCAATCAACCCGATCGGCAGCCCGATCGCTCCCGTTAGCATCGGTTACCAGGATGATGAGCAAAGCCATCCTGGCATGACCTATCTGCCTCACAGTTATCATGTCAACGCAGCTCCAGGCGCGACCTGGCAAAGCCCAACGGTGCGTGTTTGGCTCGGCAAAACGATCCAAGAGATGCTGCTGGCCTACCGGGCTGACAACGGCATTGACGCCTACCCCAGCCTGATCGATAAACTCGGAGGACCGAAATTCGAACAGATGGCGAAAGCGCCGCTGATCAAGGCTGAGATCCGCGACAGCCTGTCCAATTGGCCGGCGAGACTGGACCGTATCCCCGCGCCGGCCTTGATCCACCTGGTGGGCTTTCACGATGGCGGTTTTGACCACAATTACCCGGATTTTCTTCCGCCCGCCCCGGCGGTTGGGACAATGGCTGGCCTGCGCAGTCTGGTGCTGCGCGAGCAGGCCAAAGGCAACCTGATCATCCCGTATACAAACCCAACCTGGTGGGATGACACGTCGCCCACCACGCTCAACGAACTGCCGGCGGCCGGGCTGGCGATACAGGATATTGCTGTGATCACGCGCCAGGGGGAGATAAATTGGGAAACGTACAACCAAAACAAAGGGTACGTTGTGTCGCCCGGCCATCCCTATGTGAGCGGCAGGCTGGACCGATTGATGGAGCAGTGGCAGACGGATATACCGGTGGACTGTGTGTTTGAAGATCAGGTTGGCGCGCGTGGCTGGCGGGAAGACTTCAACCCTTCCAGCGCTGCCCCGCTTGCATATTCGGATGGCTGGCTTGCCCACACACAAACGTACGCGCAGCGCTGCCTGATGACGGAGATGGGCTGGGACCGCCTGGCTTCGACGGAGACAGGCTTCACCGGTTCGCTGCTGGTGCCTTTTGCCGACACCAACAACACACTAGGAGTGGGTAACTGGGAACCTTATCCGCTGGCTAACTGGCTGTTCCAGGACAAGGTCTTGTTTTACCAGCACGATTTGGAGCCGTTTCCTGTGACGGGCAGCTCCAATATGCTGGTTTTTAACCTGGCCTTTGGAATGATGCTGTCTTACCTGCCTGATTGGCCGTCGATCGTTACGGTCGATGACCCATTGCTTTACGCGGTTTCCGTACTGCAGCAGCGCCTGGTATACCGGATGGCAGGCTCAACCTTGCAGTCCTTCGACCATCTCACACACGAAGTGACCCGGTCGGTCTTTTCCAGCCTGGAGGTGACGGCCAACTGGAGCGCCTCGCAGACGTATGATGTCGAGTTGGGGCGGGTTGCTCCAAAAGGATTCTTCGCGGTCAGCCCAGACGGCAATCTGGCAGCCGGGATGTTTAACGGTGAATTTAATGGCCGCGAGTTGAACGGCGAACACTTGATCTTGCTTGAGAAAAATGCGCAGACGGTGGATATATGGATGCCGTTGGGCGAAGACACGCTATTAACCGTGCCCATTCCAGCCAGCGCGCCCGCGGATGGCAAGCAGAGGTTGAGTGCGTGTGCATATCGCGCGGACGGCGCCCGAATGGGTTGTCAATGGGTGACGCCTTCGAATGGTCAGACCACGTTTTGGTATGCTCAACATGTCGCGGGCCAGCGAGCGGACCACTACCGCGTCCAGTACGCCTATCGGCTTTCGCTGCCCATGCTATCGAGGTAGACCATATCGGGCGGCAGGTATTGAAACCTCCGGCCGTATGCCTCCCGAGAGAGAAGGCGGAATTATTGTGGCTATTCTGCGAGAAAAACGTTTTTTGCAGAAAATCACCATCCGCTTTCAAGAATTACCGAGTACATACGTCGATGATCAGTGACGTCAGATAAGACCTTATCCTCAAGATAAAAGGGGGACGTTACTCCGTGGCGCAATTTTTGGGGTGGATGAGAAGTCTGTGCGCAAATGGATGAAGAGTTTTGAAATCCAGACGCTGTGAGCGATGGTCAAAGCAGGATATGCACGGGTGGAGGATTTTTTGCCCGAGTGACAGGACTTTTATATCAAGGCAAGCCAGGTATTCAGTGGAGATTGTGATGCAAGATGCCTGGATTTTGCTTTTAAGACCTGGATTTCTGGCTGCCATGACCCCTGGAGCTTTTTGAGTTTTTAGATTCTCAATTCAGGACCATTAATCATGATGCGGGTTTTGGAGTGGATGATGAGAAGGAATTTTCCCTCTTTTGCTGAGGTAGAAAAGCAGGCAGTTTGACCTGATTGAATTGAACATACAGGTTGCAGCACTTGATTTGGCGACAACAGACTGATCTCCGTCTGATTTAAAGATTGCCGATTTGGCTATCTCAAGTCAGCACTCACAACAAGCGCCATAACGGATTTGAAGGAATCCGTCATCCCCATTGAAAAAACATGAGAGAAATTAGAACGTCATCGTCCCCTGATCTGATGCCAAAGCAGTAGTCCAGCGCTCCAAATCCTGATTGACCTGCTTTAGGTCTATCAGATACATTCCCACCACTTGCCAATTTTTTCCAGATGGCAGGTACGATTGCAGCCTTTTTTGATACGCGATCGCTTCTGAAGTCCACCCAGATCGCGAAAAGCCAAGGTAATACACGCGCCAATTGCCTTGAGAAGGCACGATCTTTTCCGTTTTGGTGTCGACTAACTTGATCAGGACATCCTCATCTACCGGGGAAAGCGTCCACTTGCACTCTCCCAGGATGAGAGTCTTCTCCATAAAATTTACGCCCACCACATCGACCTGCGCGTCCGCAGTCCAGGCGCTGCCGACTTCATCAGGCATGAACGGAAGTTTTTGGGCTACACCCGCGCGCAAGGTCCATTCACGGCAAAGCTCCTCCCAGGTATGCGTCCCAATGAAATCAATCATGTGACGGCTGATCTCCGCCAGGGACTGTTCCTGGAGATCCATGGCCAGCTGATTTCCGCGGGAGGCCAGGAAACGAAAATAGAAGCGCAGATAGGGATCTGTGATGTGATGCCGCCCCATGCGCGAATTCGCAGGCGCAGTGACGGAAACGCGCCGTTCCACAAATCCCGCCTCGCTTAAAACACTCAGATATTTGGGGACATGGACATTCGGAAGACCTGTGGCAGTGGAGATTTCCTTTGGCGTTCTGGCGCCGTTCGCGATTGCTCTTAAAACCGCCCAATAATTATGGATTTCGGAAACGAAATCCTGCAGCAGCAGCCTGGGCTCAGACTGCATCAGGTTGTTGGGTGTTAATAGCTGCTCCCGGATATTCTGCGACATGGATTTGTTGGGCTCGAGGTGATCCCAATACGCCGGAACGCCGCCAAAAATTGCGTACAGTGCGACCCGATCCACAGCGCTGTATTTTGGAAAAGCACTGCGCGTCAGCCCAAAAAAAAGTGGGCGAAGGTGCATTTGAGCCGTGGCGCGCCCGTACAATGGAGCATGGTAAGATAACACCTCTCGCATCATCATGCCCAGGTGTGAGCCAGAGATGCAAAGGAACACATTCGCGGATTGGAATTTCTGATCCCAAAAATGCTGCAAGTGACTGGCGATCGCCGGGGTGACTTCTAACAGGTATGTGAACTCATCGATAAAGAGCGCGATGCGCTCATGCTCGGACAGCCGGATCACTTCCTGCCAGGCCTGTTCCCAGGAGGCATAGGTAAAAGATTCAGGAGCTGGTGCATCGGGATAGGCAAAGTTATAGACTGCTTGAGAAAAAGATCTCAGTTGGGCGAGGGCTGAATCAGGAATAGCCACCCAATACAGGGCGCGCCGGCCGGTGGTGCGAATCCAGTGGGTCAATAAAGCCGTCTTTCCGACCCGGCGGCGGCCGTATAAGATGAGAAATTGGGACCTGTCGGAAGCCCACATTTGATCCAAAGCGGTAAGCTCTTTTTGCCTGCCAATGAATGAATTCATGAGATCGCCTTCCGGTTATTATACTTATAAGTATTATACCAGAAAGTTTAATAACCGTTCATTGGGCTTGTCGCTCTACCTCACACATTCAGAATTCCCATCGTTCTTTTGCCAAACGGGTTGGAATGCAACCGCACCCTCGTTGAATCGAAAAATGGGTTCAAACGCCACATCCTCATTTTCAAGCTCTTTTGCTATCGCTGAGATGGCAGTCATTCGCCGGATTTCGTGCCGGATACCGATCTGAACCAGGACATTCAACACGTCACAAATCATCTGGTTGGCTTCCAGTGGACGTACCCCGGCATCCGCTTCCATGACCGTCGCCAGCCGGCGCACCGCTTCGCGCGGACTGTCCGCATGGAAAGTACATGCACCGCTGTGTCCGGTCATCAGCGTCCGAAACAAACTCAGCGCCGCTATACCATCCCGCACTTCGCCGATCACCAGGTAATCCGGGACTTGCGCATGGTGTTATCTACGCCATCGGCCAGGGTATAAGGTTTGACATCCGTGCTCACTGCCTGCGGCCGGGCCTCCACGGTTTGCACAGTTGGACGGTCGACCTAAATTTCTTCTGGGTCCTCGATTTTCACAATGCGCCAGGCCTCTGGCAGGAAGTTGCAAAGGGCACTCAGCAGCGTTGTCTTACCCGTACGCGTGCCGCCCGAGATCAAATTGCGTTTGCTTTGCTCCATGGCCTGGCGCAGGCAGTCCATCATCTCCGCGCTCATCACCCCGCGTTCCAGCAGCCACTCGGGGCGGGCCGGTCTCTTTTCGTATAGGCGAATGTTGATCGGCGGATTTCTGCCTGCGGGGCGATTACCGGATGCAGCGCTTTGATCCGCCCACCGCCTGGATTGTCTTTCGTCGCGGGCAGCTTGGCGTTGATGCTCGGATTGGTTTCATTCGGAGTCTTATTTTGCGGGCCAATCAGGCGGTCGAGCACCCTCCAAATCTCGCCCGGCTTGCATGATCTGCATCAGCCCGCTGGAATAGACGGTTATTTCAGAGATATCTGTGCGCGCCGGTGAGGGTAGAAGTTCCAGAAACCCAAGGCCGACAATGCGGCGGGTGAGTTCCTCCGCCAGGGCTGATTCCGGCTGCTCCCCAGGCCGGCATTTGCGCCTGCGCAGCGCTATGGCAACCTGGGCTTCTACCCTTTCGCGAATATGCTCATGCACCTGCTTGAACTTGCCGCGATTCCGGAAGCGAACCTGTCACGCGTTCGCCAGAACCAGTATTTTCACGGCGTCAGAGATCGGGAAATCTGTATGCGGTGCAGCTCTTCTTGCTGCGCACGCGGGGTGATCTTTTCGTATGAATTCTTATATGAAGGACAAACCTCAACCGGTTACAGCAGCATGTTTTGAGTCTCGCGTAAGGCGCAGCCCACCTGTTCATGAGTAACGGTTGTCGTCAAATCGTCGCCGGATAGCTCAAAGGCAAGATTGACGAGCGAGAGGGATAAAACCCGAATCAGGGCATGATGGTTGATGGCATCTTTCTCATATCCATTTTGCTGCAGAACCTGCGTGACGTGGTCCAGTTTGCTGGAAATTTGCATGGCATCCTGGCTCGCGCAGGCATCCAAAATCAGCTGGATTTCAAGCGGCGCAAAACAACTCGGTTGGTTCATGGTAGTTTTCTCCTGTTTGGTATAAGCATAGATGCAGATCGATCGTAAAACGCAATTTAGTCCAGTGAATTGGGCTATGCAGATAAAATGGAACTTTTATTCTATAACATGCGGTAACCATACCTCCAGTGCACAAACACGTCAAGAGTGTTTGTGGTGTACCAATGATGGAGTCGACCTTCCCAAGGCTATGTCGAATGGGCGGCCACATAACCTTGGGAAAGTCGCAAGTTCATCCACTCCTGAAAGAGAAAACCAGATCTTACACCCGACTTACTACCTGGGCAGGATCAGCAGCTCTGACCTTTTTCGCGCCCCAGTGATGGTGTATGTCAGGGGGAGTGATTGAATGACGCACCAGCTTTGATACAGGGCTCGAATCTGCGGACAATCATCGTAGGACAGAACCCATTGGTGGTGCGTGGTGCGCAGACAGTCTGCCAGGCGGCGGTGGTCGGCATCCCCAAATGCATTTTGCTACAATGCCTTGCCCTGGTCGTAATAGGGCGGGTCTAGATAGATGAGCGCCTGGTCGTCACCGGCGAACACTTCCGAAAAGTCGAGCGAGGTGCAGTGTCCCCGGACCACATTGCGCTGCGCGAAGAGGTCATGGATTTCGCGGATTTTCTTCGCCAAATGGTTCGGCGACCAGCGCGAACCAACATGGTTGTTCGAAGTCTGGTTCATTCCACCCAGTGGGCCGCCTGCCATGGCACCCAAGCCGGAGAAACTCATCTGGTGAATGGCAAGCTTTTTAAAACCCGAATCGAGAATATACAGTTTTCCCTCTTCGTCGAATGGGTCGGGGGCTAGATTTTGATTGAAAGTCGGATCGAGAACGGCCTGTTTTTCCATGTTGTCAAATGAGCCATTGGTCAGATGATCCTTGAAGGCGTAGAAATCGGCCACACTGGGGGTATAAGACTGGATTATGGAGATCAGATCTTCGGGGTAAAGGATCACTGTGTTAGCGGCTTGAATAAATGGTGACAGAGGGCCGCGAAAAATAGTGGCGAAAGCGAGACAAAAAAAGAACCCCAAAATGAGGTTCTTTTTTTACTGGCGCGAGATCAAGCCTGGTCGAGTTCGGCAATCGCCTTGCGGATGGAACTTTCCTCAAGGATCTGCTTGTTGTCGGTCATACCGACGAGGAGAGCGGTAGTACAAAGGCGGTTCATCTGCCTGGGGACGCCCTTGGTGTAATCGTAAATGCGTGCGAGGGCATCGTCGGAGAACAGGCTGCCGCCCTTGTAGCCTGAGAAACGGATCTGGTGGCGGATGTACTCCATCGACTGGGTCAAATCGAGGGGGGGAAGGTGAAAGGTGGTGGTCAGGCGCTGGAAAAAGGCTTCATGAGACGCCATGCGCAGGGTGCGGCGCAGTTCGGGTTGCCCGACGAGTAAGATAGCGCCGAGGGACTGGCTGTCCATGTGGGAGGAGAAAAGCAGGCGGAGCTGTTCAAAGACATCGTCTGGGAGCAGATGCGCTTCATCCAGGATCAGGAAAGGGGTTTTGTGTTTGTTGAGAAGGAAATCTTCGAGCACCATCCGGATGCGGGTGACCATCTTGGGGCGGGAGAAGGGTGGCTCATGACCGAGGGCAGCCAGGAGATCGCGGTAGAGACCGGTGAGACCGAGGTGGGGGCTGGCGAGGTAGACGACAAAGAAACGGTTGGCATCCAGAGAGGCAGTGAAACGCCGCAACGCTGTAGATTTTCCACAGCCGGTGTCGCCAGTCACCAGACCCATGCCGCGCTGTTTGGTCAGGTAGTCGAGACGGGCGCACAATTCAGCCTGTCCTTCGGCGGGGAAGAGATCGGCAGGGGGGATATCTTTGGCAAAGGGGGTGCGGGTGAAACCGTAGTAAGTTTGGAAGCTCATTTTGTCTCCAGGGGCAATTGGCTGAAACGCAGGGATCCGGCTTGCTGGCGCTGCAACTGCTGGTACTCAGCCCGCAGTACAGCCAGGTAATCGAGGGAGGACTTGGGCTGGGTTGGAGCAGAAGGCTGCGGGGTCAGGCGTTCAACGGCGATATGTTTCTCCCGACCCTGCTGCACGACGTTGGCGGTGCCAAAGCAGATGTTGTCGAGCCAGACCTCCAGGAGGCTGAGGTCGAAGGGGTCGAAGCGCAGCTCAATCTGGCGGCTGACGAACTGGGGATCGACGCGGTAGGTGTTGCCCTGCAGTTCAATCCGTCCGTCTTTGCGCACCTTACGTTTTTCTCTCCACAAGAAGGCTTTGCGCAGGACTTCGGGATCCGCCTGGCGCACCTGGGCGATCCCAGCCTGGAAGCGTTCGAGCGGGGACTGTCCAGTTTCACTGTGGACCTTGCGGTGGTAAACCAGCTCCAGCCACGCCCACAAGGACTCATTCAACTCCGACAGGGTGGCAATCCCCGAAGTTTCCACTTCCGGTAGAAGCATCAGGCGGGTGGTTTCGAAAAATCGCTCGATTTTTCCTTTCGATTCAGGACTGTACGGCGCAGTATGCCTGCATTCCACACCCAAGCTGGCGCAGGCAGCCGCAAACTGGGTCGCGTGAAATACTGCGCCATTGTCCAAATACAGTTTTTTGGGCAAACCTCGTTTGAGAATACCAATTTTCAATACCCGTTCCAGTCTTGGAAGCGCTTCCTCCCAGAAGAATTCGGCATGGGGTACCAGGCGGGAATGGTCGTCGATAAAGCAGAAAAGATGGGCACGTTTCTTCTTGCCCGGCTGGTTCGGATCCGGTAACCACGGCCCGACCATGGTGTCACCTTGCCAGAGTTCGTTAGGCGCTTCCCGCTCGAAGCGGTGGAAGGCACGCGGGGACTGCGCCAGGATACGGCGGGTCTTGCCCTTCTGACGCAGGTGACTGGTGAGGGTGTGGGCGTTGAGCGGCTGGGACAGTTTCAGCTCTGGATCGCGTTTGAGCAGTTCGACCAGCATGGGGGTGGTGCGGTCGGGCTGTTCCTGGCGAAGCGCAATCGCTTTCGCCAACACTTCCGGCGCCAGGGCGCGTGGAACGCCCTTATCCGCGCGTTCCTGCGGACGCAGCGCGTCGAAACCGCCCGCTCGGTACTGCTTCAGGTATCTGCGCAGGGTGGTGATCCCGATCCGTTTACGGGTAGAGTAGGGAATGGTGTAGTTCTGGCTGGCGATCTGGCGCAGCGCTCGCTCCACCTGTCCGGTAGGGAGGGGCGAAAACAGCAGCGGCGCAATCAGTCCGTAGCGGAACAGCGCGATTTCTGTGTTCCGTTCGTCTTCCTCGGCATGAGCGGTCGTTTTGGGCGGCATATTTCGGGGCTCCTGGGTGAAAAGGGTTGCCCTGGATCGTACCCGACCCCCATCCGTCTGCCTATTTGCCAAATTGTGTGGGTGCCTGTCTGCTTACACCAGCCGTCCCAGCCCTCGCTCACTGCCCCACAGCCACAGGAAACGCAGCCGATCTTCCCAGCCGTGGCTCGCCAATTCCCGCCAACGGCTCTTGCCCCAAGCCAGCAGATGTCCTGCCGCGCTCAACACCGCCCGAACTGCGTCTGGCGCCCGCGCCGCCTCTCCCTGCGGGTCCAGCCATGCCGAGCCGCTGTCCTGTTCCGCCAGTTCCCGCTGCATCCTGCCCAGCCAGCGTTCCGCCTGCTCCCCAAACGACTGCCACCAGCGCTGCATCGTGCGCAATACCGGTGCGTTCTCCCATACCGCCTCCAACTCGCTCCAGGAGGCACCTCCCTCCGCCCGCTGCACCAGCACCTGGCTGATGACCCCCAGCAGATACCAGCGGAAGCGCAGCAGAAAGTCTGGCAAAGCCGAGACCGTATGTCCGCAGCTCTTGCAGCGCCAGCGCCGAATCGGGATCCGGTAAACCTGCTTCCCGTCACGCGGTTTACGCCAATACACCCCGTGTCCCACCAGGCTCCCTACTGTCTGGCAGACCGAACATTTGTCGATTTTGACCGTACATCCCAGTCCTGCTTCTACCCACGCCTTTCTTAAAGTCGAAAGGGGTTGAAAAGAAAGACCTTCTTGGGTAAATTGAAGGTTCCAACACCCACGATACCAAAGAAGGTCAAAATGGAGTCTAGCACACAACAAGCTGAAGCG
>Ga0172368_10005928_pt1 | contig 13393 bp, 6 predicted proteins | sample Lak11m_FD_114540 | JGI IMG/M metagenome (GOLD analysis project Ga0172368, IMG submission 114540) | Freshwater microbial communities from Kabuno Bay, South-Kivu, Congo - kab_022012_11m | ecosystem: Environmental > Aquatic > Freshwater > Lake | place: Democratic Republic of the Congo: South-Kivu...
AGCGCGCCGCCGCCGAGGGCCTGGACGTGCGCGGCTACCTGCACTGGAGCCTGCTGGACAACTACGAATGGCTGTTCGGCTACGCGATGCGCTTCGGCCTGTTCCGCGTGGACTTCGACACGCAGGAGCGCGCCGAGCGCCCTTCGGCGGACGTCTACCGGCGCATCGCGCGCGCCAACGCCGTGCCCGACGACCTCGTGCGCGCGCACGACATCCCGGCCATCGACCCGCTGTAACCGCCCGTCCCGCCTGGAGAAACCGGCCGACCCGCCGACCGGCCGGCCGTGCCCCGGAAACACCCTCTGCCGCCCGGAAGCAGGGCCTTTCCGAAAGCCGAAAGCCGAACGCCGAAAGCCTGCTAGTCTGTGCGCGCCCATGGCCCGCCGCATCGACGAGCTTCTGGAAACGACGCTTCGCATCCGCCCCGGCGAGGCGCGCCGCGTCGCTTTCATGGCCCTGTACGCCGCCAACGCCATCGGCGCGGTGGTCGTCGGCCGCACGGTGCGCGACGCGCTCTTCCTCGCCCACCACGCCAACGCCAAGGCCGACCTGCCCAAGATGTACATCCTCAACAGCGTCGTCGTGGCGCTGATGAGCTGGGGCTACTCGCGCGTCGCCGACCGCTTCCGCCGCGACCGTCTCAACAGCGCCATCGCCCTGGGCTGGGCGGTCGTGCTGGGTCTCTTCTTCCTGCTGCTGCGCCTGCAGGGCAGCGGCCAGGGCGCACAGGCTTTCGAGGCCGCCGCCGCCACCTGGCTCTACGTGCTCGTCGAGGCGATGGGCTCGCTCGTGGTCATCCAGTTCTGGACCTTCGCCAACGACGTGTTCAACGCGCGCGAGGCCAAGCGGCTCTTCGGCCTCATCGGCGCCGGAGGCCAGGTCGCCAACGTCGTGTACGGTTTCCTCGCCTCCAGCATGGCCAAGAGCGTCGGCACCGAGACGCTGCTGCTGCTGTGCGCCGGCAACCTCGTGGCATGCGCCATCCTCGCCGCCTGGATGGGCCGGCGCTACGGCGGCGCCGGCGCCGCGATACGCCCGCGCGCCACCGACAAGCAGCGCAAGTCGCGCACCGCGACCCAGCAGACCCCGCTGCGCTCGCTCGCGACGCCCCACCTCGTCACCGTCGCGCTCGTCGCCGTCGTGAGCGCCATCGCCGTGAACCTCGTCGACTTCCAGTTCAAGGCCGCCGCCGGAGACTTCTATCGCAAGGATGAACTGGGCGCCTTCTTCGGCCGCTTCTACGGCCTGTGCGGCGCGGCGGCGCTGGCCATCCAGATGGGCGTCACGGGCCGGATGCTGGAGCGCTTCGGCATCCTGGCATCGCTGCTGCCCCTTCCGCTGGGCCTCGTGCTGGGCTCGACCGTGGCCTTCCTGTTCCCGTCGGGTTGGACCACGTCGCTGGCGAAGGGCTCCGACTCGATCTTCCGCTACACCATCAACGACGCCTCGACGCAGCTCCTGTACGTGCCGGTGCCGGCGCACCAGCGCGGCCGCGCCAAGGCGCTCATCGACGGCATTCTCAAGCCCATGGCGGGCGTCGTGGCGGGCCTGCTGCTCGTGGGCCTGCGCAGCGCGGTGAACCCGGACCCGACCCACCTGCACCGGCCCGACCCGATCACCACGTTCCTCGTGATTCTGCTCGTCATCGGGTGGGTGGCGCTGCTGGTGCGCGGGCGGCGCGAGTACGTACACTCGCTGCTGGACACGCTGCAGCGCCGGCGTCTGGACCTGCAGAGCTCCCCGATGAGCGCCGACCAGGCCACCGCGGACGCGCTGGCCAAGGTGCTCAAGGGCGAGGACGCGCTCGCCATCCTGCACGCGCTGGAGCTTCTGCCGCAGGTGCGGGGGCGCGACTTCGGCCCGCTCGTGGCGGGCCTGCTCGACCATCCGGTCTCCAGCGTGCGCGCCGCCGCGGCCGACCATCTCGCCGAGCACGCCGACCGGCGCTACGACACGAAGCTGCGCGAGCGCCTGAACGATCGCGATCCCTGGTGCGTGGCCTCCGCCATCGGAGCCCTGTGCGCGCTGGAGCACGAGGCGGCGCTGCCGCTGGTGCGCCCGTTCCTGGAGGATCAGCGCCCGGCCATCCGCGCGGCGGTCGTCGTGGGGCTCGTGCGCCACGCGGGCCTCGACGGCATCCTGGCCGCGGCCGAGGAGCTGCGCCGACAGCTCGGGGCCGACTCGCCGGTGGAGCGCGAGCTGGCGGCGAGCGTGCTGGGCGCCATCGGCGTGCGCACGTTCTTCAACCCGCTGGTGCGTTTCCTGAAGGATCCGTCGCCGGTGGTGCGGCGGGCGGCGCTCAAGGCCGCCAGCCGCCTGAAGAGCCCGGAGCTGGTGCCGCACCTGCTGGAGCTTCTGGCGCGGCGCGACACGGCGCGCGAGGCTGCCATCGCGCTCGCCTCGTTCGGCCCGGGCATCGAGGGGACGCTGGGCGACGCCATCGCGGGCCGCACGACCGACGTACACGTGCGCCGCGCGCTGCCGTCGGTGCTGGGACGGCTGGGGACCATGGAATCCGCACACGTGCTCCAAAGCGCGCTGGAGGCCGAGGATCCGCCCCTGCGCGCGGCCGCTGCGCGCGCCCTGGCACGCCTGATGCGCCGGCGCTCCGACATCCAAGTGGATCGTACGCGCATCGCACGGGCGGTCACCACGGAGATCGACCAGGCCGAAGAGATGGTCATCGTTCAGCACGCGCTCGACCTGCCGCCGGTGGACAGGTCGGTCCTGCTCAAGACCGAACGCAAGCGCGGCGCGGTGATGCTGCTTTCGCTGGCGCTGGTGGAGGAGAAGGACCGGGCCATCGAGCGCGCCATCGCGCTTCTGGAACTCCTGCACCCGATGTCGGGACTGGACGTCGTGGCGGAGAACCTGCGCAGCGACACGCCTTCGCGGCGCGCCAACGCGGTGGAGGTGCTGGACAACACGGTGGCGGAGAACGTGAAGAAGCGCCTGCTGCCGCTCGTCGAGGACCGCCTCATGCGACCCACCGGCCCGCCGCGCTCGCGTTCGCAGCGCCTGGCCGGAATCGTCGCAGGCCAGCACGCCTGGATCGCGGCCTGCGCGGCGCGCGTGGCGGCGGACGAGAAGGCGCCGCAGATGGTCGAGGCGCTGAGCAAGGGGCTGGAGAGCGGCGTGCCCTACGTGCGCGAGTCGTGCGCGAGCGCCATCGCGTCGGTGGCGCCGGAGTCTGCCCCGGGGCTTCTGGAGCCGTTGCGGAGCGATCCCTCGCGGAGCGTGCGGCGCATCGTGGAAGGCGCGCTGGTCCTCGCGCACGTGGCATCGGCGTAGCGCGGGCGGCGACCGAGCCGGCGTGGGCTTGTTCCCTTTCCTGCTGCGGATCGACCACGCTGCGGTTGATTTTCAGCCGCGACGCGGTCATTCTGTCCACATGTTCTCTCGATGGCTCTGCGACTGCGTTCTGGAGGCTCTCAGCGACACGCCGGTGGTCTTCATCGCGGGCGCTCGGCAAACGGGCAAGAGTACGCTCGTACGGTCGCTCGTGGATCATCGCTACCTGACGTTCGACGACCTGACGGTTCTGGCGGCCGCGCAAGCGGACCCGGCCGGATTCGTCGCAAAACTGGGCGGACCCGTGGTGCTGGACGAAATCCAGAGGGCACCGGAAATCCTTCTCGCAGTGAAGGCCGCGGTCGATCGCGACCGGGCGCCCGGCCGGTTCCTGCTCACGGGGTCGGCGCATCCGTTGGTGATTCCGCGTCTTTCCGAGGCACTGGTCGGGCGCATGGAGCTGCTGGTGCTCCGGCCGCTGTCGCAGGGAGAACTGGAGTCGCGACGGGAATGCCTCCTGGACGCCCTTTTCGCGCCGGAGTGGCCGTCCCTTCGTGCGCCTGCTTCCGACACCGGCGTCGTCGAGCGCGTGCTTCGGGGCGGCTTTCCCGAGGCCGTCGCCCGAACAGCGCCCGACCGCCGCGACGCCTGGTTCGCGTCCTACCTGTCGACGCTCGTGCAGCGGGACGTCCGCGACCTTGCGAACATCGACAACGTTCCCGCGCTGTCCCGGCTCCTCACACTGCTTGCCTCGCGCAGCTCGTGTGCGATCAACGCATCCGAGAACTCGCGGCTTCTCGGGCTGCCGCTCACGACGGTGCGGCGCCACCTGTCGCTGCTGGAGGCGACTTGGATGCTCGAGCCGCTTCCGGCCTGGTCCGCGAACGTTGCCAAGCGGCTGGCACGGGCGCCGAAAGTCTTCCTGTGCGACAGCGGGCTCGCAGCCCACCTCGTCGGTGCGACGCCCGCGCGCATGACCGCCGACCCGACGGCCTTCGGGCCGCTGCTGGAAACCTTCGTCGTCCAGGAACTGCGCAAGCAGGCCGGCTGGAGCCGCTTGCGCGCGACCTTCTCGCACTTCCGGACGCAAACCGGCGACGAGGTGGACGTCGTGGCGGAGGACGCCGCCGGACGCGTGGTCGGCGTAGAGGTGAAGGCGGGCGCGACGCTCGGGGCCAACGATTTTCGCGGGCTGCGGCGCCTGGCGGAGCTCGCCGGGCCCCGGTTCCACCGCGGGATTGTGCTGTACGGCGGAACGGAAACCCTCCCCTTCGGCGAACGCTTCCTTGCCGTTCCGCTGGGAGTGCTCTGGAGCGCGGCGGAAACGGGCGGAGCCTGAAAACCGGGCCGATTGTGCGTGATAGTCGTGGCTGGGCGCCCGGCATCCTCCGAGGGGCCGGCGACGGCCGCAGCAGCAATCCCGCCCCATCCCATCCGGCGCCCTTCCGCCGCGCCGGCCGCTCGTGTACTCTATCCGACGGCGTTCGACGCCTGCGTTCGTACCGGAGGGCTTGCCTATGGCGCCTCGTTCCCTCGTCTCACTCGTCATCCTGCTCGCGGCGCTGCCCGCGACCGCTCAGATCCCGCGCGTCATCGGCTACCAGGGCCGTCTGCTGCGGGCCGATGGCACGGCGGCGACCGGAACGGCGTCCGTGACGTTCCAGGTGTTCGGATCGGAGACCGGCGGGACCCCGCTCTGGCAGGAAACGCAGACGCTGGGTCTTTCCGAGGGCTACTACTCGACCTTCCTCGGGCTGGTGGCGCCGCCGCAAGACTCGCTGTTCGAAGCCGGCGCGCGCTGGCTCGAGGTGAAAGTGGGCTCGGAAACACTTTCGCCGCGCCAGCCGGTGGGCTCCGTGGCCTACGCGCTGTCGGCGCGCAGCGTGAGCGGCGGCGCGGCCGACGTGACGAGCTTGCGCGTGAGTGGGCAGACCGTCGTGGACTCGGACGGTCGTCTCGCCGGCGCCGCCCGCTACCTCGCCGGACAGGGTCTCGCCATCGACGACGCCTCGCGGACGCTCGCTCTGCAGGCCTGCTCGACCGGGCAGATTCTCGTACACGACGCGACGGGCTGGGCTTGCGCGTCGGCGAACCCGGGCACGGTCACCAACGTGTCGGCCGCGGCGCCTCTCGTGGTCACGGAGGGAACGTCCGTGCCGCAGCTCTCGATCGCACAGGCCGGCGTCAGCTCCGCGGGATTCCTGTCCTCGACCGACTGGAACTCCTTCAACACGAAGTACGGGGCCCTGACGCAGTGCGGCGGAGATCTCTCCGGCACGCTGGCGGCCCCGGTCGTGACGCGCCTGCAGTCGCGCCCCGTCGCCCCGACGGAGCCGGGCAACGGCCAGGTGCTGAAGTGGAACGCCGCGACGACGCGCTGGGAGCCCTCGGCCGACCTGAATTCGGGCGGCACGGTGACGGGCGTCGTGGCGACGGCGCCCCTGACCGCGCAGAACGGCACGACGAACGCGGAACTCTCGATCGCCGCCGCAAGCGGCACCTCGGACGGCTACCTCGCCTCGGGGGACTGGTCCCGCTTCAACTCCAAGTACGACGCCGCGACCCAGTGCGGCGGCGACCTGGACGGCGACCTGGCTGCCCCGATCGTGGCAAAACTCCAGGGAATCCGGGTAGATACGACCATTCCGGCCCTCGCGCAGGTGCTCCGCTACGACGGCAGCCGCTGGGCGCCGGCCTCCCTGGGCATTCTGGACGTAGGCGGGCTGTCCACCGGCTACGTCGACCTGAGCGGCAGCCAGGCGATCTCGGGTACGAAGTCGTTCACGGCCGCGCCGACCTTCGGCACGCCGCTGGCGGTGTCCAGCGGAGGCACGGGCACGACCTCCGAGGCCGCGGGCCGCGTGTTCGCCTCGCCCGACGGCGCCTCGGGCGCCCCGGCCTTCCGCAGCCTCGTCGCGGACGATCTGCCCGGGCTCGACGCGTCGAAAATCACCGGCGGCACGCTCTCCGTCTCGCGCGGCGGCACGGGCACCCCCGGCGTGTTCGGATCCGGCAGCGTGCTCTTCGCCGGCACGAGCGGCGCATACTCGCAGAACGCCGCCGCTTTCCACTGGGACGACACCAACGCCCGGCTCGGCATCGGCACCGTCTCTCCGGCCTACCGGCTGGACGTGCGCGGGGGCGACATCAACACCTCGGGAAACATCTACGCGACCGGCTCGCTTTACGCATCGAGCGTGACCGCCAGCCTCACGGGCAACGTCACGGGAAACCTCACCGGCAACGTCGCGGGCAACGTCAGCGGCAACGTCACGGGCGACCTGACGGGCAACGTGAACGGCAACGTCGCGGGCAACCTGACGGGCAACGTGAACGGCAACGTCACCGGGAACCTCGCCGGGAGCGTCACGGGCAGCCTGACGGGCTACATGGTGATGACCGCCGGCGCGCCGGCCGTCGAAGGCGCGGTGCGCTATTTCGCCGGGCATTTCCAGGGATACGACGGCTCGCGCTGGCTCAACCTGGACAATGTGCCGCCGCCCGTCGTCACCGCCATCAACCCGACCCTCGGCTCCACGAACGGCGGATTGCTGGTCACGATCACGGGCTCGAACTTCCAGCCCCTGGCCGGCACCACGCTGGTCTACATCGACGAGCTGTCCTGCACCGGCGTCACGGTCACGAGCGCCTCGGTGCTCACGTGTACGACACCCGCCGACCCGAGCGAAGGCGCCAAGGACGTCAAGGTGACGAACCCGGACTTCCTGTCCGGCACGCTGGGGACGGGCTTCACGTACCACCGGCCGCCGGTCATCGCGACCGTGGCGCCCTCTTTCGTGTCGACCCTGGGCAACACGACGGTCACCATCGACGGCACGGATTTCGTGGCGACCCCGGCGATCTACTTCGGGACCAACACCTCCGCGACCGTTTCGCTCTCGGGCTCGACGCGCATCACGGCAGTGGCCCCCGCGGCATCGACCGGCGCGGCGGGAATCAAGGTCGTCAACCCCGACGGCCTGTTCGTCACGCACGCCGGCGTCACGTACGACGTCCCGCCCAGCATCAGCCAGATCTCGCCCGCCGCCGTCTCCACCGCCGGCGGCATGACGATCACCATCGACGGCGGGAGCTTCGTCGGAACCCCGACGGTGCTGCTGGGAACGGTGACGGCCACGGGCGTCACCCGCGTCAGCGCGACCCGGCTCACGGCCACGGCACCTGCTGCCAGCGCGGGCGCCGTCACGGTGAAGGTCACGAATCCGGACGGTCTCTTCGCGACGGGAACCGGGCTCAGCTACGACGTGCCGCCGACCCTCTCGAGCATGACGCCCACCACCGTTTCCGGCGCAGGCGGCGCGACGGTGACCATCAACGGGTCCGGCTACGTCTCTCTTCCGACGGTGCTTTTCGGAACGACGCCGGCCTCCAGCGTCACTTTCGTCAATTCCGGCCAGATCCGTGCTGTCGTGCCTTCGATGGGCGCCGCCAACGCCACGGTCACGGTGCGCAACCCGGATCTGCTGTCGGTCACATCGAGCGGCACCATCTCCGTCGAGGTGTCGGGCCAGACCATGTATTTCGACGCCGCCGACTCGACGAGCAACACCGGCAGCGGCACCACCTGGTACGACATCAGCGGCAACGGCGTGAACGCCACGATGGTCGGCAGCCTTTCGCGCGGCACGCTGGGCGGCTACCCGACCATGGTGTTCAACCCGTCCAACGGCAGCGGCGCGCAGTTCAACAACTCCACGCTCAACACGCAGGCCTTCTCGGCCATCTACTGGGTGTATTCGCAGCTCACGACCAGCGACTCCAACGACGGCGGGCTGTACGTCAACCGTCCGGACAACAACGTCAACAGCAGCAACTGGATCTGGTTCGGAAAGTACTCCTCCGACGTGTGGTACTTCCGGGTGGACAACGGCTCGTGCTGCAACGACCTCTCCGGGAACTCCTTCTCGTCGAGCGTGCCGGCGAACCAGTGGAAGATGGTCCACTTCGCCTTCGGCGTCGGCGTGTCCAACGGCTGGAAGTGGGGCGTGGACGGCACGAACCTCTACAGCGCGACGCTGTCGGCCCGTCCCAACTCGCAGGACTCGAGCACGTCCACCATCGGGTTCGGGCACCAGGGCTCGGGCTCGTACTGGCGGGGCGGCATCGCCTCGACGCGCTTCTACAACCGCCTGCTGTCCGACACCGAAATCTCCAATGAATTCACGAGGTTGAAGTCCCGCTACGGTCGCTGAGTACATGTTCGGTGAGCAGGGCACGACCGGCATTCGCCGACCGCTTGCGACGGACGGGCGTCCCGTGGTTCGGCAGGCTCACCATGAGCGACGCGCCGCGGCCACCGCTTGCTCGAACAGAACCCGACCGGCGCGGCGCACGACGGGCACGCCCATCCCACCGACTCCGTCCGCCGCTCCGCCCAACTCACCGAACATGTACGTCGCTGAGCTGACCACGAATCGGCGCACGGCGCGGAGATCCCGGAAGAACCGTTCACCACGGAGACCACGGAGAGCACGGAGGTTCGTGTCGTATTCACGTCCCTGCCCCTCCGTGTTCTCCGTGAGCTCCGTGGTGAAAAGTCGGTCGGTCTGCGGCTTTTCGACCGGAACGCGACATCGAGGCCTCTCGGCCGGGCAATTCCTGCTCAGGCTCCCGGCCCACGACGCACCGCGTCACGCAGTTCCGGGCGTTCTGCGGCGGCTCGGATCACGCCGCCATCGCCGCGCGACTGGACAGCGCACGAACGCTCCTGCATAGATGGGGTGCGGAGTGGACATGACAGCCGACACCATCGCGCCGGGCGGAGGCGCGGCCGACCGGGCCGCCCTGCGCCACTACGAGAGCCTGGACCGCCTGTCGCGCGTCATGGCGCAGGCGCGCGGCGTCGAGGACCTCATCCGCACGACTCTGGACGCTGCGCGGGAGCTGTTCGACTGCGATCGTGCGTGGCTCCTCTTCCCCTGCGACCCGGCCGCGCCCGGCTTCCGCATCGTCTACGAGTCGGCCCGTCCCGAGTACCCCGGAGCACTCGCCGCCGGGGTCGCGCTGCCCGTCGACGCGGTCGTCGCGGGCATTCTGCGCGAGGCGCTCGCGGCGCAGCAACCCGTCGAGTACGGGACGCACCGGCCGCACCCGTGGTCGGGCGCGCCGCACTTCGACATCCGCTCGGAGCTGCACGTCGCGGTCCGCCCCGCGCTGGGCCAGGCCTGGCTGCTGGGACTCCACCAGTGCTCGCGCCCCAGGCGGTGGAGCGCCAACGAGACGCTGCTCCTGCACGAGTGCGGGTTGCGGCTGCAGGACGCGCTCACGAACCTGCTGCACGCCCGCGCGCTGGCCGAGAGCGAGGCGAAATACCGCGAACTCGCCCGCGAGCGCGCGGAGCTGCTGGCGCGCGAGCGCGACGCGCGCGCCGAGGCCGAGAGCGCGAGCCGCGCCAAGGACGAGTTCCTGGCGGTGGTGTCGCACGAGCTGCGCACTCCGCTCACGTCGATTCTGGCATGGGCCCAGATGCTGCGCTCCGGAAGGCTCGACCCCGCGCAGACGCGCCGCGCGCTGGAGACCGTGGAGCGGGCGGCCCGCACGCAGGGACGCATCATCGACGACCTGCTCGACGTGTCGCGCCTGAGGGCCGGCAAGCTGCGGCTGGACGCGCGACCGGTCGATCCGCTGCCTCCGGTCCGCGCGGCCGTGGACTCGCTGCGTCCCGCGGCGCAGGCAAAAGGCGTGCGGCTGGAGGCGTCGTTGGACGGCGCCGAGAGCGGCGCGGACCAGTGGCGCGTCATGTCCGCGCCCGAGCGGCTCCAGCAGATCGTCTGGAATCTCGTCGGGAACGCCGTCAAGTTCACGCCCGACGGCGGCCGCGTCGACGTGGCGATGTCGACGGGCGCGGACGGCTGCCGCATCGAAGTGCGCGACACGGGGCCGGGCATTCCGCCCGACTTCCGGCCGCGTCTCTTCGCGCCTTTTTCGCAGGCGGACGCGTCCTCCAGCCGCGCGCACGGGGGCCTCGGACTCGGGCTCGCCATCGTGCGGGCGCTCGTGGAGCTGCACGGCGGGCGCGTGGAGGCGCAGAGCCCGTGCGAAGGCGGAGGCTCGACCTTCCGCGTGACGCTCGCGACGGTGTCCGCGCCGCAGGCTCCCGCCGGAGCCGACGAGACGATCGAGGGGGCGCGCGTGCTGCTCGTGGAGGACGACGCGGACACGCGCGAGAGCCTGGCGGCGCTGCTGCGGGCGCACGGCGCCGAGGTGCGCACGGCGGCGTCGGCGCCCGAGGCGCTCGCGGAGCTGGCGCGCGCGCGCCCCGACGTGGTCGTGAGCGACCTCGCGATGCCGGGCAAGGACGGCTACTGGCTGGCCGAGAAGCTGGCCGCGCTGGGTCCGGAGTCGGGCGGAGGCATCCCCGCCATCGCGCTCACGGCGCTGGCGGCACGGGAGGATGCCGACCGCGCACTCGCCGCGGGATTCCGCCGTCACCTGGGCAAGCCCGTGGACGGTGCGGTGCTGGCCCGGGAAATCCGCGCGCTTCTTCCGGCGGGCTGACTTCGGAAGGATGAAGGATGAAGGATGAAGGACGAAGCGCCCGCCCCGAAAGGCATCAGCCGATGACGCGGCGCGTCAAATGCGCCCCCAGCCGCGCGACGATCTCGTAGTGGATCGTGTCGGCCCACTGCGCGAGCTGATCGGCGGACACCGCTTCCGCGCCGTCCGAGCCCAGCAGCGTGGCGACCACGGAGTCTTCGACGTCCGGCACGCCCGTCACGTCGGCGACGATGTGATTCATCATGACGCGACCGAGCACCGGGCAGCGCCGCCCCGACACGAGCACGTGCGCGCGCCCGCCCAGCACGCGCGGATACCCATCCCAGTACCCGACCGGCAGCACCGCGATGCGCGTTTCCCGCGCACAGCGGAACGTGCAGCCGTAGCCGACGAAATGCCCGGCGGGCAGCGTCTTCACGGTCTGACTGCGCACGCGCCAGGCGAGCACCGGCCGCAGCTCGGGCACTTCGCCCAGCACGATGCGAGCGCTCAGCCGGGTCGATCCGCTGGGCCACAGACCGTAGGCCGCGATGCCGACCCGGATGGCGTCCAGCCGCGACTCGGGCAGGACCAACGCCGCCGCGCTGGCCGCGAAGTGGCGCTCCAGCTCCCGCGGCCCCAGCACGGCCTGCAGCGCGCGCAGCCCCGCGTCGAAACGGGCGAGCTGTTCGCGCGCGTAGGTCTGCTCGGTCACGTCCTCGGTGTTGGAGAAGTGCGACATCGCCCCGACGACCTCGAGCGAGTCGTCGTGCGCGATGCCCTCGAACACGGCCGGAACGTCTTCGGGCAGGACGCCCTCGCGTCCGAGCCCGCTGTCCAGGTGAACGTGGATGCGCAGCCGCTGCGCGGGCGGGCGCGCCAGCTCGCGGGCGAGCGCGCGCCAGCCGCCGTCGCCGACGACCGCCTCGACGCCGGCCTGCGCCAGCTCGCGCGCCTCGTCCGGCGTCACCGCCCCGATGACCACGACGCGCCGCGGCCCGAGCCCGTGCCGCGCCTCGTACACGCGCACCCCGAGCGCGTCGCCCGGCGCGATGAAGTAGAGCAGGTCGACGAGCGGGTGCACGATCGGGAGGATTTCCCGCAGACCGTGCCCGTAGGCGTTGGCCTTGAGAACGGCCCCGAGCCGCGGCGCGCGCGCGCCGGCGGCCGAAATCCTTCGGAAAATCGCGAGGTTGCGAGCCAGGGCGCCCCGGCTCAGCTCTATCCACGCGCCCGCCTGCACGGGCCGCGTCCCGTCCGTGTCGGACATCGGGCCTCCCGCGCGGACAATACCCGAGCCGAGGGCGGCGCGCGAAGCACGCCGGGTCCCCGCCGGTCGCTCGCCCGACCTTCGCCGAACAGGCGCCGACAGCCGAGGCCGACGACGGATGTGTCGAGAATCCTCAGTCGAATCGGCACGTTGCGCGTGGTGCACCCGCCGGCAGGAGGGGAGCCCCGGCGGGCCCCGGAACGGCGCAGGCCGGCGGATCCCATCGGAACCGCTCAGGGAGGTCCATCGGCGGGCAGGTGCAGGACGAACCGGGCGCCGCCCGACTCCGCCTGCCCGCACTCGATCCGCCCGCCGACGCGCTCCAGCGCCTCGCGGGCGCAGGCGAGCCCCAGTCCGTGCCCGCCGGGACGCCCCGCGCTCCAGCGCTCGAAAAGCGTCGCCCGCGCCTCCGGAGGCACGCCCGGCCCGTCGTCCTCGACGCGCAGCTCCACCTGTCCGTCGCGCAGGTGCAGGGCGAGCGAGACGCGGCTCCGCGCATGGTCGACCGCGTTGAGAAGGACGTTCAGGAGCGCCTCGCGCACAGCGACGTCGTCCAGGGCCGGCGCGGGCCGGGCGAGCGACACGTCGAAGGCGAGATCCCGCAGCCCGGCCAGCGGCTTCACGAGCGCCGCCGTCTCCTCGGCCAGCTCGTCGGCCGGGCGGCGCAGCCCCGGCACGGACTCGCCCCGGGCGAGCCGCAGGAACGCGGAGAGCCGGTCGATGCCCCGCCTCGTCTGCGCCTCGATTTCCGCCAGGTGGGCCTGCAGGCGTCCGTCGGCAGGCGCCTCCGCGTCGCGCTGCGCGAGGTGCGCGAAGCCCTGCAGGACCATGAAGGCGTTCTTCATCTCGTGGGCGAATCCGGCCGTCGCAAGGCCGACGGCGGCAAGCCGGTCGCACGTCTCCGCATGGGCGCGCGCCCGGGCGGCATCGTCCGCCAGCCAGCGGGAGCGCAGGAGGAGTCCTCCGGCCCAGACGGCACCGGCGAACGCGGCGAGCGCGGCCGGGACCGCGGGCGATTCGCAGGCGAGCACGGCGGCCATTGCGGCGGCGGCGGACGCGACCGTGGCCGCCGCGGCCGCACGCGCGTGCGGCCAGCGCGGCATCGGGACGACGGAGCGCGCCTCGCGGAGGGCGTCGGGGGGCGTGCTAGAAGCGGCGGCGGAGGAAACGATGTCCGAGCGGGTCGAGGCCATGAGAAAGTTCGTCGAGGAGTACCCGGACAACCCCTTCCCGCGTTATGCTCTGGCGATGGAATATCGCCGGGCGGGGCAGCCGGCCGAGGCGGAGGATACCCTGCGTGGGCTCGTGGCGCGCGTGCCGGACTACGTGGCCGGC
>Ga0172368_10005929_pt1 | contig 13392 bp, 11 predicted proteins | sample Lak11m_FD_114540 | JGI IMG/M metagenome (GOLD analysis project Ga0172368, IMG submission 114540) | Freshwater microbial communities from Kabuno Bay, South-Kivu, Congo - kab_022012_11m | ecosystem: Environmental > Aquatic > Freshwater > Lake | place: Democratic Republic of the Congo: South-Kivu...
AAACATGAAATAATTATACACGAAGGACATGTAATACAAGATATAGTCATAAGAGGGGAGTATATCCCCTCTTTTTTTGACTATAAGATCGAAAGACTTGTACCTATTTCGTATACTGCGGAAGCATTACCACCATCAGTGGACATTAAGTTCACATTATCGGGATGCTCGAACACAGCATTAAGTTCAAAGTCAGATGTGGTAGAACCAAATCTGTAAACATAATTACCAGAATTCACTGGATCTATAGGCAAAGTGGATAGGTATTTAGATAACCCTGTTTTACCAACCGGGATAACAAATTTAACATATCCAGAACCAGTAGATACTTGTGTACCAGTATTACTGCTACATGTTGTACAAGATGCACCATTGGCAGTTAAGGTTATCTCATCTTCAGCTAATGCCAAGTTAATAGCTTTGGCTAAAGTATTTAACTCTTGCATTCTCTTAGAATCTCTACCTTTTTGCACGATCAAGTTAGGCTTGATTTGCATTAGAACAACACCAGCTAATATAGATACAACGGCAATAACAACTAACAACTCAATTAACGTAAAAGCTTTTGTGGATTTAATATATTTGGTCATAGTTTAACTATAATCCTATTCACCTCCTTTTCTATAAAGCACTCGTAATTTTATAAATAGGTGTAATTATCGAAACAATCAAAAATCCAACCATAACACCCAGAACCACTAATATAATAGGCTCTAAAGCAGCGGATAAACCTGCAATCATATGATCTAATTCACTTCTAAAGTATTTGGATATCTTTGCCAAAACCTCATCCATCTTTCCTGTTTCCTGGCCTACACTAGCCATTTGTGCGACCAGAGGAGGAAATATAGGGGTAGATCTAAAATAGTCAGAAAGTAATGTCCCTTTTTCAACTTCAATAGCAGCCTGTTTTGCTGCTTTTTTATAGGCACTATTTACCACAACAGCTGCCACAATATTTAATGATTCAACAATAGGCACCGCCGAAGATAGAAGTAGTGCTAAAGTACTTGTGAATTGGTCTAAATCTTTTAATTTATTTATCCTACCAAACACGGGCATAACAAACATAAGTTCTGATACTATATGACTGCCCTGGGGAGATTTTAAAAAGTAGCGTAATCCAATAACGCCACCTGCAATGCAAATAAGGATCAGTATGACATTATGAACCATAAAATCAGATACATTTATCATACCCTGAGTAATAGCAGGTAATTGGACATTTAAATTCTTATACATCTCCGCTAGTTTAGGTATAACAAAAATCATAAGTCCAAAGAACACACCGGCCATAGCTATACAAACAATAATAGGATAAACCATAGCTCCTTTGAACTTAGACTCTAATTCACGCTCATCCTCTAAACGAGTAGCCAGTCTATCTAAAATGACATCTAGATTACCGGAGGACTCACCCGCGTTTACCAAGGAACAATATGTAACACTAAAGACATATGGATGTCTTTTTAAAGCAACGGATAGTTGAGAACCACCTTCTACGGATTTTAATACATCAAAAAGTATTTTCTTAAATAGCTTGTTTTCTGTTTGATTAACTAAAACTTCCAAAGAACTGGAAATAGATAAACCAGCAGATACCATTGTGGAAAATTGTCTTGTGAAACCAACAAGATCCGATTTGGGAACACCCCTAAAATTTAAAATATCTTCAAGGAGAGATTCTTTCTTCTCTGAAATTACTAAAAGATACAATCCCTTTTGTTTGATAAGGGACACCGCGATATCTTTGCTTCTCGAATCAACGGAACCTGTAACTTTTCTACCCTGAGCATCTGCCGCAGTATAGTTAAAGATAGGCATACTACTTTAGTAATCTCCTTAAAGCATCTGGCTTAGATGTATATTTCATAGCCTCATCTAAGTCTACTAAATCACGAGTGACCAAATCAGCTAAACTTCTTTCTATACTTATCATGCCTATTTGAGAGCTGGTACTAATAATATTATCTAACATATGGGTTTTATTTTCTCTAATCAAGTTCTTAACAGCTTCGCTACCTAACATTATTTCAACAGCGGGGTACAATTTGCCATCTTTTCCTAATACCAATCTTTGAGAAATGACAACTTCCAGGACATAAGATATTAATACTCCCACTTCGGATCTTCTTTCTTGAGAGAATGAAGATATTATTCTTTCTATTGTTTGGGGAGCAGAGTTCGTATGTAAAGAAGCAAAAACCAAGTGACCTGTCTCAGATATCCTAAGAGCGGCATCCATAGTTTCTGGATCTCTCATTTCACCAACCAAAACGATGTTAGGATCTTGTCGTAAGGCAGACTTTAAAGCCACATCCCAAGAGTGTGTATCTAAATACATTTCTCGCTGTTCAACAAGAGATTGCTTATTCACAAACATGTATTCAATAGGGTCCTCAATAGTCAAGATGTGTTCGGCTCTATTCTCATTTATTTTGTCTAACATCGCAGCTACCGTGGTAGATTTACCATGACCCGTAGGACCAACAACCAATACCAAACCTTGTTTCAAATCACAAAGGTTTGCAATTGTGGGAGGTAAGTTCAAGTCTTCTAATCTTGGAACGCCTATAGGTATTACTCTTAGCGCTAGAGCGGGGTAACCCTTTTGATAAAAAGCATTTACCCTAACACGAGCTTTGTTTCCTAAACTAACAGAAAAATCTAATTCTTTATTTATTTCAAATATCTCTCGCTGTTGATCTTCTAGTAATTGAGCGATTATATTTTCCAAATCATCTAAGGTAAGGGGGTCATAATGTTCTAAAGGCATTAGCTTACTAGCTAATCTAACAAAAGGTTTTGCACCTATTGAAAAGTGTAGATCAGACATGTTTTTCTCTAATGTCTCTTCTAATATTTGTGTTACGTTAATTCTCATAATTGCTCCTTATATTTTTATAACTATTGTCTTGCTACTCTCATTACTTCTTCAAGTGTAGTGGTACCTTCTAAAGCACGCAACATGCCATCTTGTATCAAAGTAATCATACCTTCCTTTATAGCTATGTTTTGCAATTCACTTGATGGTTTCTCCTCTAAAATTGCATGAGCCATAGCATCACTACCTGTTAGTAATTCATAAATACCTATTCTTCCTTTATAACCAGTGTTATCACACTTAGCGCAACCCCTACCACGACATAAAGTATTCTTTTCTTTTGCTTTAAAGGCAATTACTAACTTAGCTAGTTCAGTATCTTTAGTCATTAATACAGTGTTAGCTTCTATCTGGGTAATTATTTCCTTTAATTGTTCTTGTATTTCCTCGGGGGGTTCATATTCTTCTTTACAAAAATCACAAACCCTACGCACCAAACGTTGTGCTAGAGAACCAGCCATAATAGATGCTAAAAGGAATGCTTCAACACCCATATCTAAAAGTCTTGGAATAGAACCAGCAGCAGAATTAGTGTGGATAGTGGATAAAACTAAGTGACCTGTTAAGGCAGCATGAACGGCCAGTTCTGCTGTTTCGCCATCTCGTATTTCTCCGACGAATATGATGTTAGGATCCTGTCGAAGAAAGGATCTTAACCCAGTAGCAAATGTTAAACCTGCCTGGGGATTAACTTGCACCTGGTTAACACCTGAGATACGTATTTCAACAGGATCTTCAAGAGTAATAATATTTACTCTTGCGGTATTTAATTTACTAAGAGTAGAAGCAAGTGTAACGGTCTTACCAGAAGACGTAGGACCTGTAGCTAAAATCATTCCATTTGGTTTTAAAATTGTTTCTTCATATCTACGAAGAGTATAGCCACGCATACCTAAATCTCTAAAGGTATAGATAGTACCTTCTTCTTGAAGTAACCTAATAACTACCTTCTCACCAAATATAGTAGGTAGAGTAGAGACTCTCAGGTCTGTTTCAGTTTCTCCAACTTGAACTTTGAATTGACCATCAAGAGGAATTCTTTTCTCATCAATCTTCATATTAGAAAGTATCTTTATACGAGCAATAATAGACTCATGCATTTCTTTAGGTAAAGTTCTTTTTTCCTCCAAAATACCATCTATTCGGTAACGTAACCTTGTTTTGTACTCACCTGGCTCCAAATGCACATCCGAGGCACCACTTTTAACAGCGGTTTCTAAAATCATGGATACAATACGGGCAATAGGGGCATCTCTAATAGTGGCATCTGTTAGTTCGATGCTACCCTCTTCAATTTTTAAAGTGTTCTGCGTAAGGCTTTTCATAGCCTCACTAATTTCTTCTGTTAGTTCAGTACCTTTTTGGGCCTCTAATACAGAGGTAATCATTTTTTCAGTGGATATAAAAGGTACTACCTTGTAACCAGTTTTTCTTTCCACAAAGTCAATGGTAGGTAAATCCATAGGATCTACCATGGCTAAAGAGAGTTCGTTTTCAACTAGAGCGAAAGGTACAATTAAATGGGTCTTTTCAACGTTTAAAGGTATAAGATCAAGCAATTTGGAATCAACCGTTGTAGGGCTGATAGCCATAAATGTGAAACCATAGGCTTGCCCATAGGCATCAGCATAATCTTCAGGATTAACGTACCCTCTTGATTTAATTATGTCTTCAACACTTTTACCAGTGTTAACATTTTCAAATTTTATCGCGGATAATTGGTCAGCATTAAGGTGACCTTTCTCATACAAGATATCGGCAACTGTTTTGGTATTATCTAGTGTAAACATAGGCAGGTTTAACTTAATTTATAATATCATTACTAAATACTCTTGTATAATAAATCCATGTCACACGTTACATTATTTTTTGGTGGAAATAAGAAACAAAGAGAAGAAGAAATAAATAATGGAATTAATTTAAAGTCTCCTGATGTACATATTATAGAAAGAGAAGATGAAAAGAAATCTATTGGAATAGACAACGTTAGAGAAGCCATAAAATTCCTTCAAGAGAGACCTTTCGAACTAAATAGTAAATATGTACTCATTTATGAGGCACATCTTTTAACGCAGGAAGCTCAGAATGCTTTGCTAAAAACACTGGAAGAACCACCAATGTATGCAGATATACGACTAGGAACAAAAGCAGAAAAAGATTTATTAGAAACTGTAATATCTAGATGCAAACGTGTTGATATGAATAGGTTGGGTAGGGGAGAGGGGGAGAAAGTTGGTACGTACGAGTTCGATGAGATTAAAGAAATGAGTGTGGGAGAAAGATTAGATATTATAGAAGAATTAAGTAAAGAAGAAAAAGAAACCATAATATTAGTGATTGAAGAATGGATAAGGGAAGAGAGAAACAATCTAAACAAGATTGATAGTACGGTCACGATAGAGACCTTCTTAAAAGTACGAGAAGACCTAGAAAAAACAAATATGAACACAAAGTTTTTACTCGAATACCTGATGCTAATGGCTTGATATAAACAAACTACCTGGTATAGTATATAAGTCATGATGAACAATAACTACTCCTCAGATCAAATACAAGTACTCGAAGGATTAGAACCTGTTAGAAAAAGACCAGGAATGTATATTGGTTCCACAGGTCAACAGGGCTTGCACCATTTAATAACAGAAATCGTGAATAACTCCATGGATGAAGCTATGGGTGGTTATGCAAATCACATTAAATTAGAATTTTTCAAAGATGGATCTGTAGCTATATATGATAACGGTAGAGGTATACCTTTTGATATTAAACAAGGGTATGGGGTCAGTGCGCTAGAATTGGCATTTACCAGATTACACGCAGGAGGAAAGTTTGGGGGTGGTGGATACAAGGTTGCAAGTGGATTACATGGTGTTGGTGCCTCTGTTGTTAATGCGTTATCCCATTGGTGTAGAGTCTTAGTAAAAAGAGGAGATGAGATAGTTATTCAGGAATACAAAGATGGGGGAAAAGTTGCAAGACCCGTAGAAAAGTGGGACCCAAAGAAACCAACTAAAGTAGATGCTGAATGGAGCATGGATATTTCAAAATGGAACTACGAATCCGGCACTATAGTACAATTTTTACCCGATAGTTCTATTTTTGAGACTGTTGACTTCAAATACAAACATTTTGTTGCCCAGTTAAGAGAATATGCTTATTTAACCGCAGGAATAAGATTTGAACTAGTAGATCATCGGGATAATCAATACTACGGATTCTATTTTGAAGGTGGTGTTAAAGCATATTTACAAGCTTTAAATAGAAACAAGAAAGTACTCAATCCATCTGTATTTTATACAAAAAGAGATTATGAAGATGTAACCGTAGAAGTTGCACTCCAATACAATGATTCTTTTGGAGAAAATGTTTTATGTTTCGCCAACCATTTGAAGAATCAGGACGGGGGCACCCACTTAACGGGTTTTAGAACTGCATTAACTAGAGTAGTGAATGACTACGCAAGAAAGAATAACATCTTAAAGGAAAAAGATGAGAATTTATCTGGTGATGATCTTAGAGAAGGATTAACTGCAATAATATCCGTCAATTTAGATTCTGCAGAACTTCAATTTGAAGGGCAAACAAAAAGCAAATTAGGAAATACTAATGTTAGGACCGCAGTAGAAAATGTGGTTAGAGATGCTCTTGCAGACTTCTTTTTGGAAAGCCCAAAAGATGCCCAAGCTATTGTTGAAAAAAATGTATTAGCATTAAAGGCACGTCTTGCAGCAAAAGCAGCAAGAGACACTGTTATCAGAAAGACAGCTTTAGAGGGTGGAGGAGTACTACCCGGTAAACTTGCGGATTGTTCAAAAAAAGATGCGACTAGAACAGAACTATTCATTGTAGAAGGAGACTCCGCAGGAGGATCAGCAAAACAAGGTAGGGATAGAGAAATACAAGCAATACTCCCATTATTTGGTAAACCTTTAAATACGGAAAGGGCAAGGCTAGATAAGATAGTAGACGAAACAAGACTAAAAACTTTAGTAGTGGCTCTTGGTGCTGGAATAGGGGAACAGTACAACCCTGAGAAACTACGCTACAACAAACTTATTATCATGGCCGATGCGGATGTAGATGGTAAACACATCGTATCTTTATATCTAACTTTCTTTTATAGGCATATGCCCGAACTTATAGATGGGGGACACGTATATGTAGCAGTACCTCCTTTGTACAAAGCCGTATGGGGTAAAGAGAAAAGATATTTGTTTGATGATACTGATAGGTTAGCCTTTTTGAAGACACCTGCAGGAGAAAAAGCCATAATACAAAGATTTAAAGGTTTGGGTGAAATGAATGCAGATGAATTATGGGAAACTACAATGAATCCAGAAACTAGAAGATTGAAGAAAATGAGTGTTGAAGATGCTGCTCATGCGGACGAAGTATTTACAATGTTAATGGGGGAAGAAGTGGCTCCTAGAAAACGTTTTATACAAACACACGCTAAAGAAGCTACTGTAGATGTAACCTGATGAGCAAACTGGAAAAATTGCAGGAAGAATTGTTTGAATTACGCAGGGTTAGAGCCAAAATAACTTTTGAAAAAGGAATGGCAGCGGATGATAGCAAGGATTTGAGAGAAAATGGGGTGTACATAATAATGGAAGAGAAGGAACATTATTACACTTCTAAGATACTTGCGGTAACAAAAGAGATAGAAACTATTACAAGAAAACCGGAAAAGAAAAAGGTCAAGGAGAAAGAAGAAGTTAAGTACGAATTTAAGCCACATAAATGGCTGTGATAATATAACAAATATGAATATATACATAACAGGACATATATCACCAGATTTAGATTCAGTTGCATCCGCTTACACATATGCGGAATATTTAAAAAAATCCAAGAGATACGAGGGAGCACATATTATCCCTGTAAGAGCGGGGGAACCTAATAACGAAACTACATTTGTTTTTAATAAATTAGGTGTAGAAATGCCAAAATACTTAGGAGATTTTGAAATTGAGAGTGGGGATGGCTTCATATTGGTCGATCATAACGAAGAATCTCAAAGACATGAAAAGGTAAAAGCGGAACAAGTATTAGAAATTGTGGACCACCATAAAATACACGTATCGTTTACATCTCCAGTTAGAATCGATGTTAAACCCTTTGGATGCAGTAATACACTTATTCATGAATTATTTGAAATGTATGGAATAGAAATATCTAAAGAAGTTAAAGGCTTAATGTTATCTGCAATACTATCTGATACAGTAGGTTTAAAGTCCAGCACTACAACAGGATTTGATTCAGAGGTAGCACATAAATTAGCAGGAGAGTTGGAGATAGATCTAGATAAATATACTTTTGACATATTTAAGGCTAAGTCAGATTTAACAGGATTAAAGAGTTCTGACATTGTTAGAAAAGATTTCAAAGTATTCGATTTCTCGGGAACTAAAGTATTTATAAACCAAGTAGAAACTGTTGAACCTGAAAAACTTATTGAACAAAAAGAAGATTTAATCAAAGCCTTAGAAGATGTAAAAGTGAAAGAGGGAGTAGGGCAGGCCTACTTAATAATTACTGATATTTTAAAGGTAAATTCACAAGCTATATATGCAACAGAAGCAGAGAAGGAAATAATTGAAAAAGCATTCACTACACAAGGTATAAACAGTGTAGCAGATATAGGACCTAAAATGAGTAGAAAAAAAGACATTGCACCTGCAATTGAGAAAGCCCAAGTAAATTAAAAAAGTGATATATTAGATAAGCTATGGATGATCAATTAACATCTTTAACAGAATACGAAGAAGAAACTGGAAAACCAACTGATGATATGGGTTTGACTGTACAAGGTATAGTTCCTACAAATATTACAGATGAAATACAGAGTGCTTACTTAGACTACGCAATGAGTGTCATTGTTTCCAGAGCATTACCCGATGTTAGGGATGGGTTGAAACCAGTACAACGTAGAATAATTTATGCCATGCAAAAATTAAACATGGTAGCCTCCGGTAAGTTTCACAAAAGTGCTACCGTGGTTGGTGATGTTATTGGTCACTATCACCCACACGGCGACAGTTCTGTTTATGAAGCATTGGTAAGAATGGGCCAAGATTGGACACTTAGATATCCTTTAATATTCCCACAGGGTAACTTCGGTAGCATAGACGGGGATCCCCCAGCAGCAATGAGGTATACAGAGTGTAAACTTCAAAAAATCTCCGAAGAACTTTATGAAGATATTGATAAAGAAACAGTAGAGTATGAGATGAATGATTTGCAACATTATGAACCTATCTATTTACCATCTTTGTTACCCAACTTATTGTTAAACGGTGCATCCGGTATTGCCGTTGGTATGGCTACAAATATCCCTCCTCACAATTTAGGAGAGGTAGTTGATGGTATAAATCACTTAATAGAAAAGCAAGATTTAATAACTACAGGAGAAATAGAAGAAAAAGAAATTGTTATCTTTGATGGAAAATTATCTGGTATTAGGGTAAATATAATAAAGCCGGATTTCTCTTCTAAAGCTACAGTAGAAGACTTAGTTAATTATGTAAAAGGGCCAGACTTCCCAACAGGCGGTATCATCTACGATCAAAAAGAAATAATTCAGATGTATGCTACAGGCAAGGGTAGAGTAGTAACCAGAGCAAAGATGGATGCAGAAGAAATGAAGAATGGAAAGATGCGAATTATCATTACTGAAATACCTTATCAGGTTAACAAAGCTACATTAATTTCGAAGATCGCTGACTTAGTTAAATTAAAAAAGATAGATAGTATTTCAGATCTCAGAGATGAATCCAACAAGCAAGGTATGCGTATTGTTGTGGAACTAAAAAAAGACGCTATTGTTAAAAAAGTACAAAATCAACTATACAAATACACACCACTACAATCCACCTTCAATACCAACATGGTAGCCCTTTTAGACAACGAACCAAAACTAATGACCTTAAAAGCAACTCTACAAGAATTCATTAAACACAGACAAAAAATAATTATTAAAAGAACATTATTCTTATACAAAAGAGCCAAGGAGCGGGAACATATATTACAAGGTTTAAAGATTGCCTTAGATTTTATTGAGGAGGTTATTAAACTAATAAGGGCCTCTAAAGATGCAGAGGCGGCAAAAACAGGACTAATGGAAAAGTTTGGATTGAGTGAAATACAAGCCCAAGCAATACTAGATATGCAGTTGAGAAAATTAGCAGCATTAGAAAGACAAAAGATTGAAGATGAACTCAATGAGATACTGTCCACACTAAAGGATTATGAAGGGTTACTAATATCTCCAGAAAAGATAATAGCTAAGGTAAGAGAAGAATTAATAGCCTTAAAGAGTAAATACAATAATGAAAGAAAAACCCAGATTGTTAAAGGTAAAGTTGGAGAACTAAGTGAAGAGGACGTAATAGTAGATGAAAGGTGTATTGTTACCATATCAGCTGGGGGATACATAAAACGAGGAAAAGATGATATCTACAAGGCACAGAGTAGGGGAGGGAAAGGAAAATTAGGAGCTACCTTAAAAGAAGAAGACCATATTACAACAATAAAGATGTGCGATACTCACGATTGGGCATTATTCTTCACAAACAGTGGTAAGGTCTACAAAATGAGAATATGGGAGTTACCAGAGAGCTCTAGGACTGCAAAGGGAACACCAATAGTTAACTTCTTAAGTATGACTCAAAGTGAAAGTGTTCAAGCGTTTTTAACCCTAACCAATGAAGAATTAGAAAATGGTAATAAATACATATTATTTGTTACAGAGAATGGGTTGGTTAAGAGAACATCTCTAGAAGAGTTTGCAAACATTAGAACATCTGGAATTATTGCTATTGGGTTAAAAGATGACGATAAATTATCTTATGCTGAATTGGTAAATGATAAAGATGAAGTATTAATTACTACCTCTATGGGACAATCAATTAGATTTGAAATGGCAGATGTAAGACCTATGGGTAGAACAGCAGGGGGAGTAGCAGGTATAAAACTATCTAAAAAAGATGATTATGTTGTAGGTAGCGTAGTACTACAAAAGAATACAAAAGATCTACAACTATTAACAGTTTCTGAAATGGGATTTGGTAAAAAGACGGATACAAGAGAATATAAAGTACAAAACAGAAGTGGATCAGGTATCAGAACATACAAGGTTACAGATAGAACAGGTAAGTTGGTCTCAGCTAAAGCCTTAATAAACAACACAAATACAGATCTTTTAATTGCTACAGAAACAGGAAAAATAATTAGATTAGAATCCAAAGAAATACCCATACTAGGTAGAGATACTCAAGGGGTAAGATTGATAAAAGTGGATGATAGTGACAAGGTAACATCCGTAGCACTATTAGAAACTGAAGTGGAAGAATAAAATAAGAGATTCCAGCCGCTGTACAGCAGCTGGAATCCGCACATCCCTACGAAAATTGAAAGTAGGGGCCGTCGTGGCTGGACTCACGGGAGACGGTCCAGTTTTCTTTTCGGAAAGTGGTAAGCACAGCGTCAATAACCTTTTCGGTCATCTCCGGGCCAAGGAAATGCCCGAAGGAACCATAAAGCTCATCCCCATCCGCCTTGATGAAGGAGCTTTGCAGTCTCGCTACAAATTCTCCTGGCTGGATACCTGGGACGAAGATTCCCCCAGGAAACTCGCCGCCTCCCTGAATTTGTCCCTGGCGCAAAAACGCGCACGGAGATAATCAGGACGAAATGGTTCATCTTGTTCAACAAGGTGGACCATTTTTTTTAATTAAACATTTCTCTTATACAAATAGTGCCTAGTACCATAAAGAAATAGGGTACCAAAGAGGGAAGATATACCTACACTAACAAATACCCACTCATAACCAAAAGAAGAAGCAATAAAACCTCCAAGTCCTGCTGTTAGAGCTGCTCCTAAATCAGTAGTTGTGTAGTATAAACTCCATTCTAATCCCTCTTCATGTTTATCAATATGTCTAGTGAAAAGGGCTAACCAAGAAGGGTAGGATAGGGCACCTCCAATACCATAAAGTACTTGTACAGCATATAGTTGCCAAACACTTTGTACAAATATAAATAGAAAGGCACTAATGGTAATAATCATTGAACCTAAAATCATAACTGCAAAATCATCATTTTCACCCTTCTTTTTATCAATATATCTAGCTACAGGTATTTGGAGAAAACTCTTTATGAGAAAATAGATAGTTGATGCCAAACCTGCTACCTCAACATTACCTCCAGGTACTTGGTCAGTAATAAACACTGCCATAATAGGGGCAATCAAACCCCAACCAGACATCATTAAAATATCAGAGTAGGTGAGAAAGCGGATAACAGGATTAACTACAACATCTTTAAAGAGTAAACCTTTCATTTTCATATGTATTTAGTATAGATGAAATTCGTTGATGGTAGAATAAGGGTACTATGTTGGAGTTCGAGAAAGAATTATTTGATAAAGGCATTCGCTACCTCGCAGGAATAGATGAGGTGGGGAGGGGTCCTTTAGCGGGACCATTAGTTGTGGGTGCAGTGATGCTAAATTTGGAAAAGTTGTTTCTTACAAATTACGACGTTGAATGGCGAAAAACCTACGGGAAAATAAATGACTCAAAAAAATTGACTGAAAAAACCAGAAATGAGTTAGAAGGATTTATAAAAGATAACTGTTTATCATTTTCCATTATTGAAATTTCTAGTACTGAATTAGATTTAATCGGAATTGGACCTGCAACTCAAAAAGCATTTTTAAATGCAGTAAATAATTTAAAAATATCTCCAGAACACGTATTTATAGATGCATTTAAGATAAAAAAATTCCCTAGTGAAAAACAGACACCCATTATAAAAGGGGATAGCCGAAGTATAACAATTGCAGCGGCTTCTATCATAGCTAAGGTACACCGAGATAGGTTAATGGTTGAATACTCTAAAATATATCCTCATTATGGCTTTGAAAAACATAAGGGATATGGAACAAAATATCATTTAGATAGCATCAAAACACATGGGATATGTGATATTCACAGAAGATGTTTTGAACCTATTAAGTCTATAACAAGAAATGTCGCACCCTAGATGCGACATATCTCTCTCAATATTTAATTATTTTTTCTTCTTGAAGGTATACGTATTGTCTTTACGCACACCAGAGCGACCATCCACAAACCCCAGACGGGATTCGGTTATAAGGATGTAGCTCTTGCTATAAAGCTCCCGATAATCCTCCTCGGAAAGGGGAATATCAGTCCGAGACAATGTGAAAGACACCTTTATATACCTTCCTCATCTCCGAGCACTGGGTCCCCAAAGTTGACTTGAACACGCTCTCCCTTTGGATATAGAACCATTATTTCCATAGCAACCTCTCTTGATATATTTGGTTTGAACACGCGGAAACAAGTGGATTCTACGCCTGATACCGTTCAATTTTCGGCTCCTGGACATCAAAAAAACATTGATAAATCAACCTCACTATTTGCAGAAATCGATAGTGAATTTCTACCATTCAAATGTTTAAATTTTCCTGTACAATCAGT
>Ga0172368_10005930_pt1 | contig 13390 bp, 9 predicted proteins | sample Lak11m_FD_114540 | JGI IMG/M metagenome (GOLD analysis project Ga0172368, IMG submission 114540) | Freshwater microbial communities from Kabuno Bay, South-Kivu, Congo - kab_022012_11m | ecosystem: Environmental > Aquatic > Freshwater > Lake | place: Democratic Republic of the Congo: South-Kivu...
ATCAACATCGCGGCCGCACTGCGCCATTATGGCTCCTCAGTGCAACAGGCCTTGCAACTTATCGGCTGGCCCGCAACTTGAAACTACCCTAGGCCAAACGAATCACCCGTCGCGAGTTTCTCATTGCGGGCAGCGGACTGGCGGCCAGCGCGGTGTTAGCCGCGTGCAGCACGCCTGCGCCAGCCCCGGCTGCGCCCAAGCCAGCCGCTACCGAAGCGCCCAAGGCCGCAGCCCCCACCGAGGCCCCGAAAGCCGCTGCGCCAGCGCCCGCCGCCGCGGGCAAGTACAAGGAATCACCCATGCTGGCCGAACTGGTCAAGGCGGGCAAGCTGCCGCCCGTTGACCAACGCCTGCCAGAGAAGCCCTACGTTGTACAGCCTGGTTCCATGATCAGCGAGAAATATCTCAAGCTCAAGATCGGGAATTACGGCGGCACGATGCAGTTAGCCCAAGAAGCGCCAAGCGGCGATCCACACATTTTCATCGGCGACAACGAGTATCTCCTGCAATCCCCCGATCTCTTCGACTTCGATACGCGGATCGAAGGCGGCGTACTGGAGAGTTGGAAGGCGAATGACGACAACACAGTCTTCACCTTCATGCTCCGCAAGGGACTGAAATGGTCCGACGGCACGCCTGTGACAATGGAAGACGTCAGATTTGCCTGGGACGACGTGCTCCTCAACGACAAGATCACGCCGATCTTCCCGCAGTACTTGCGCGCCGGGATGAGCGGCGCGGGCAATCCGGGCAAGATGGCCTACATTGATGACTGGACTTTCAGCATCACGTTCGACAAGCCTTACGGTTCCTTCCTGGCCCAGATCGGGGTGGGCGGCTGGCGCGGTTACGGCGGCATCATCAAGCCGAAGCACTACCTGAAGCAGTTCCATATCAAGTACACCCCGCAGGCGGAGCTGACACCGAAGCTAAAGGAAGCCTCGATCCCGGAAGACCAGTGGCAAAACCTCTTCAACGCGAAGCAGATGACCGATTGGATGTGGAACATCACCAACCAGAACGGGGTCGGCCATCCGACCCTCTGCGCGTGGGTGATCCAAAAGGTTGAGGGCGGCACCTTCACCTTCGAGCGCAATCCGTACTACTGGAAGGTGGACGCCGAAGGCAATCAGTTGCCCTACATGGATGGCATCCGCTCCCTCGTGGTGCAGGACAAGGAATCGCTGACCACTCGTGCGCTGATGGGCGAGTTCGACTACCTGGGCGAGCGCGCATCGATGAAGAAGTTGCCGCTGATGAAGGAACAGGAAGCGACGGGCAAGATCAAGGTCTATCTGCCCCGGATGCACCGCACCCCGATCGGCTTCCATCTGAACCTGACCTTGAAGGATGAGAACTGGCGCAAAGTGACGTGGGACAAGCGGTTCCGCCAGGCGCTCAGCCTCGCCATCAACCGGCCGGAAATCCTCAAAAACTTCTATCTGAATCAGTTCGCCCATCTGCCGTCAGAAGCGAATAACCCCGAATACAGCGTCGAGAAAGCCAACACGCTGCTCAACGAGATGGGCATGGACAAGAAGGATGGCGAAGGCTTCCGCCTGGGGCCGAACGGCAAACGCTTCGAGATCCTGTTCGAGATGGCGGATATTTCCGAAGATCATGTGCCGATGGCCGAGCTGATCGCCGAATACTGGAAGAAGGTCGGCGTCTACACGACAGTCAAGAAGATTGACAACACGCTGCGCAGTCAACGCCAGACGGCCAATGAAATCCAGGCCTCGGGCACGTGGCCGGTGGTGGATATGTGGCGCTTCGCCGCGTGGAGCGATTATCTGCCCGGTGAATACGGTACCCTTTGGAACCAGTGGTACCTGACGCAAGGCAAGCAGGGCGAAGAGCCGCCGGCGGAGATCAAGGATCTTTTCAAGGCGCACGAGGCCTTCATGGCCGCGCGGCCGGGCACACAACCTTTCCGCGATGCGTTCGCTGCGGTCCTCAAGCTGCATCGCGACAACCAATGGTACTTTATCCCGGTGGAGCAGTCATACTACGCCACCTTCTTCACCAAACGCATCCAGAACGTGCCGGTGGGCCAGTCGGAACTGTTCGGCATCGCCGTGATGCACATGATGGAAATCTGGTACATCGAAGGGTAGGCGCGTGGACAACCTGTGGTGGTTGTCGCTGATCGTGCTGCCACTGGCGGCCCTGGCGGGCATCATGGTATTCAGCGCCTGGTTCGCCCGCCGGGTCACCGATCGGTTCGTCGGGCGCCCGCACCGTTGGATAGAAGAGATCCTGCGCACCGGCGAGGCGCCCGCTGCATGGCGTCACCCAGCACGGCTAGCGGCGCTCGCACGCTGGCGCGCACGGCGCAGCAGCCCGGAACAGGCAAAGGCGCGCGATCTGCGCCGGCTCGATGACCTGATCGCGTATACCGAGCGGTCGCCCCTGATGGGCGATGCCGAGACGAAGGAGGTGGTGTTGCAGCGCTTGGACGAGATCTACGACGATTGGGCCGGGCGGAACCCGGCCAGCTTTCGACCGACGGAAGACGGTTCAACATCCATTACGCAAGGAGAGGAGTAACCATGTCTCAGCCCCAACGGATCACGCGTCGTCAGTTCCTTGTCGCCGGCGGCGGAATCACAGCCGGCGCCCTGTTAGCCGCCTGTGGCGGCGCCGCGCCCACGGCTGCGCCGCCGGCCCCGGCTAAAGCACCCGAAGCGCCGAAGCCGACCGAAGCGCCCAAGGCCGCAGCCCCCACCGAGGCCCCGAAAGCCGCTGCGCCCGCGCCGGCCGCGACGGGCAAGTTCAAGGAATCGCCCATGTTGGCCGAACTGGTGAAAGCCGGCAAGCTTCCGCCCGTGGATCAACGCCTGCCCAAGGAGCCATTCATCGTCGGCCCCGGCGAACTGGTGGGCGACAAATACCTCCAGCCCAAGATCGGCAAGTATGGCGGCGTCATGCGGTTGGCGCAAGAAGGGCCAGGCGGCGACCCACACATCTTCATCGGCAACAACGAGGGTGTGCTCTGGGCGCCCGCGGCCTTCGACTTCGCCAAGGGCATCAAGGGCAACGTCGTCAAGAGTTGGGAGGTCAACGCGGATGGCACGGTCTATTCTTTCAAGATGCGCGAGGGCCTCAAGTGGTCTGACGGCAATCCCGTCACAACGGCCGACGTGAAGTTCGCCTACGAGGATGTGCTCCTCAACGACAAGATCACGCCGATCTTTCCGACTTATCTCCGCGTGGGCATGAGCGCGGCCGGCGCGCCGGGCGTGATCAAGGTCGCGGACGATTTCACCTTCAGCATCACTTTCGAGAAGCCGTATGGCTCCTTCCCCGCGCAGATCGCCATCTCCGGCTGGCGCGGCTACGGCGGCATCATCAAGCCGGCTCACTATCTGAAGCAGTTCCACATCAAGTACACCCCGCAGGCAGAGCTGGCGCCGAAGCTGAAAGCGGCCTCGATCCCCGAAGATCAATGGCAGAATCTCTTCAACGCCAAGCAGATGACCGAATGGATGTGGAACATCACCAACGAGAACGGCATCGGCCATCCCTCGCTGGTCGCGCAACTCATCAAGAAGGTCGAAGGCGGCGTCTTCACCTTCGAGCGTAACCCGTATTACTTCAAGGTAGACAGCGAAGGCAACCAGTTGCCCTACATGGACGGTATCCGCTCTGAGGTGGTGCAAGACAAGGAGACGCTCACCACGCGCGCGTTGATGGGTGAGTTCGACTACCTGGGCGAGCGCTCTTCGCTGAAGAAGCTGCCGTTGATGAAGGAGAAGGAGGCGACAGGCGCCATCAAGGTCATCATCCCGCGAATGCACCGCCTGCCGATTGACTTCAAGCTCAATCTCACCGTGGCCGACCCGACCTGGCGCGCCGTGACCGGCGACGTGCGCTTTCGCCGGGCGCTCAGCCTGGCGATCAACCGGCCGGAGATCCTGAAGAACTTCTACCTGAACCAGTTCGCCAAGCTGCCCTCGCGCAGCTCGAGCGCTGAGTACAGCGTGGACAAGGCCAACGCCCTGCTCGACGAAATGGGGATGAAGAAGGGCAGCGACGGGTTCCGGGCCGCGCCCGATGGCAAGCCGTTCAGCATCCTCTTCGAGACCTCCGACGACTCGGAAGATCACGTGCCGATGTCCGAGCTGATCGCCGAGTATTGGAAGAAAGTGGGCGTCAATACAAGCGTCAAGCGAGTGGACGGCGCGCTCAAGAGCAACCGCTGGAACGCCAACGAGCTCCAGGCGACCGCGGGCTGGGCGCACGAGACGATCTGGCCCAGCGGCGGTTGGGATGATTACCTCCCCGGCAATACCTGGGGTCGGCTCTGGCACCTGTGGTGGACGACCGGCGGCAAGTCTGGCGAGGAGCCGCCCAAAGAGATCAAGGATCTCTATGACACCCACATGAAGTTCATGAACGCCAAGATCGGCACACCCGAGAGCAAGGCGGCGCTGGATGGCATCTACAAGAGCTACCTGGATAACGTCTGGACCTTCGTCGTGGTCGAGGACAGCTTCTATCCGACCTTCGTCACCAAGAAGATCCAGAATACCCCGGTGGGGCAAACGGACGAACTGGGCATCACCATCATGTACAGCATGGAACAGTGGTACATTGACGGATAAGCCACGCCGTTTTCTATAGTTCGCCGAGCAAGAACACTGGCGCTGCATTTCGGAATCGAGGCTTCAGCCGGTTCGGTTGGTGGGCGAAAGCCACCGGCTAAAGCCTCGACTTCAGAAGATCACTCGAAGATGATCTGAGCATCTACACAAACTCAGTAGATCACAGATTCCAGCTCGGAGGGGGTCTGTGACCCCCGGCCGCCGGTCACAGATAGCACGCCCCGTTGTTTCGGGCGCCGGCCCGGAGCGTCAAAATTGTGATCTACTGAAACTCCTGAAAGTCGGAAGGAGCCGTTCATGTTAGTGTATATCGCGCGTCGGCTGTTGCTGCTGATACCGGTCGTGTTCGTCATCTCCATTGTGGTCTTCCTGATTATTCAATTGCCGCCGGGCGATTACCTGACGACTTACATCGAGAACCTCAGGACATCCGGCATCGAGGTCTCGGCGTCGCAGGCGGAATCGCTGAAGCGCATGTATGGGCTTGACCAACCGATCTACACCCAGTATTATCTCTGGATGCGAAACATGGTGTTGTACGGCGACTTCGGCCGCTCTTTCCAATGGAACAAGCCGGTGAAGGAGATCCTGGTGGAGCGCGTCCCGCTGACGATGGGGGTCTCGCTGGCGACCACGCTTTTTGTGTTTCTGCTTGCCATACCCATCGGCATTTACTCGGCCACGCACAAGTATTCCATCTTCGATTATACGTTCACCTTCATCGGCTTCTTCGGGCTGTCCGTGCCCGGCTTTCTGCTGGCGCTGGTCCTCATGTGGGTGATTTATAACCTGACCGGCGCCACTGTGAGCGGCCTCTTCTCGGCGCAATACGCCGACGCGCCGTGGAACCTGGCGAAGCTCGGCAACCTGCTGAGCCGGATCTGGTTCCCCATGATCATCATCGGCATGTCGGGCACGGCCGGGCTGATCCGGGTGATGCGCGGCAACCTGCTCGATGAATTGCAGAAGCAATATGTGGTGACCGCGCGCGCCAAAGGCGTGCCGGAACGCACGGTGCTCTTCCGCTACCCGGTGCGCATTGCTGTCAACCCGATCATCAGCACGATCGGCTGGATCCTGCCCAGCATTGTGGGCGGTGAAGTGCTGGTCTCGATCGTCCTTAACTTGCAGACGACCGGCCCGGTGCTGTTGCAGGCCGTGCGCTTCCAGGATATGTACCTGGCCGGCAGCATCACCCTGCTGCTGAGCGTCCTGACGATCATCGGCACCCTGCTGGCGGATATCCTGCTGGTCTGGCTCGATCCGCGCATTCGCTTTGGGAAGGTGGGAGAATGACAACAACAGCACTGACCGGCCGGGCGGCGCGCCGCAAGGAAATGTCCGCCGAGGAAAAAGAACGCTATTATCAGGCCACCCAATGGCAGCTCATGTGGTGGAAGTTCCGCAAGCATGTGCTCGCCAAAGCGGCGATGGTCGTCCTCGGCGTCCTCTATTTCATCGCCTTGACGTGCGAATTCCTGGCGCCCTACGGCCCCGCCACGCGCCTGGAGGGGTACGAAGACGCCTCGCCCAGCCCGATTCACATCTTCGCCGATGGCAAGCTGGTCGGGCCATATGTCTATAAGCTGGAATCAGATATCAACCCTCAGACCTTCCGCATGATCTACACCGAGAACAAATCGCAACGCTACCCGATCAAGTTCTTCGCCAAAGGCGAACCGTACAAGTTCTGGGGGTTGTTCCCGACCGACATCCATCTGTTCACGACCGATCCGAAAGCGCCGGTGATGCTCTTCGGCACTGATCGCCTGGCGCGCGACCTTTTTTCGCGCACCTTTCACGGCGCGCGCATCTCGCTGACGATCGGTCTGGTGGGCGTCACACTCAGTTTCATCTTCGGCCTGGTGATCGGCGGCGTCTCCGGCTATTTCGGCGGGCTGGCCGACCTGATCATCCAGCGCATCATCGAGTTCATCCTGTCGCTGCCGACGATCCCGCTGTGGATGGCCCTCTCGGCCGCGCTGCCCAGGCAATGGCCGGTGGTGCAAACGTATTTCTTCATCACGATCATCCTTTCGCTGATGTCGTGGTGCAGCCTGGCGCGCCAGGTGCGCGGCAAGCTGCTCTCGCTGCGCGAAGAAGATTTCGTCACCTCAGCGCGGCTGGTCGGATCGAGCGAACGGCGCATCATGTTCGTGCACCTCTTCCCTTCCTTCACCAGCCACCTGATCGTCACCCTGACGTTGATGATCCCCGGCATGATCCTGGGCGAGACGGCGCTCAGCTTCCTGGGCCTGGGGATGCAGCCGCCGGCGGTGAGTTGGGGCGTGCTGTTGCAGGATGCGCAGAACATCGTGACGATTGCACATCACCCGTGGCAGATGATCCCGACGCTGATCATCATCGTCACCGTGCTGATGTATAACTTCCTCGGCGATGGCCTGCGTGATGCCGCCGACCCGTATTCGGTTTGATGAGAAGACACCATGGCTAATGACCTGACAGCCCTCGAGATCAAAGATCTCAAGACCTATTTCTTCTTCGATGAAGGCATCGTTCATGCCGTGGACGGCGTCTCCCTGACGCTCGATCACGGCAAGACCCTCGGCGTCGTCGGCGAGTCCGGCTGCGGCAAGAGCGTCACCGCGCAGTCGGTGCTCCAAATCGTCGGCGCGGGCGGCCGGATCGTCAGCGGCGAGATCCTCTTCCACCGCAGCGACGGCCAGATCGTGGATTTGACGCAGTACAAATCCACCAGCGAGGAGCTTCGGCAGATTCGCGGCCGCGACATCGCGATGATCTTCCAGGAGCCGATGACCGCGTTCTCGCCGGTCTACACCGTCGGCAAACAGATCAGCGAGGCGATCCTGTTCCACGAGAAGGTCTCGGCCAAGGCGGCCCGTGACCGGGTGATTGATCTGCTCGACAAGGTGGGCATCCCGAACGCGGCGCAGCGCGTGGATGCATTCCCGTTCGAGCTGTCCGGCGGGATGCGCCAGCGCGCCATGATCGCCATGGCCCTGGCTTGCCGGCCGACCATCCTGATCGCCGATGAGCCGACCACCGCCCTCGATGTCACCATCCAGGCGCAAATCCTCGACCTGCTGCGCAGCCTCCAGGAGGAGATGGGCACAGCGATCATGATCATCACCCACAACATGGGCGTGATCGCAGAGATGGCGGACACGGTGAACGTGATGTACCTGGGCAAAGTGATCGAAAGCGCGGGGGTGTGGGAGCTGTTTGACAACCCGAAGCACCCCTACACCGCCGCGCTCCTCAAGTCCATCCCGATGATCGAAGAGCAGGCCAAAGAGCGGCTGCTCTCTATTAAAGGCGTTGTGCCCGATCCATACAACCTGCCGCCCGGTTGCCGCTTCCACCCGCGCTGCGAATCCTTTGTGCCGGGCCTGTGCGACCGCGAAGAGCCGGTCCCGGTGCAAGTGACGCCAGATCACTTTGCGAGCTGCTTGCTGTTAGGGGGGCGCCATGGACAATAACCCGACGCTGCTTGAGGTGCGCAACCTGCGCAAGTATTTCCCGCTGGCCAAGGGGCTGCTTCGCAAGGTGGTGGGCACAGTGAAGGCCGTGGATGACGTCAACTTCGCCATCAGCCGGGGCGAGACGTTGGGGCTGGTCGGCGAATCGGGCTGCGGGAAGACCACCGTCGCCAAGTCCATCCTCCGCGCGGTGCAGCCCACGACCGGCGAAATCCTGTTCCAGGACGAAGGCGGCGTGGTAGATCTGACCAAGCTGGAGCAGGAAGACCTCAAGAAGGCCCGGCGCAACATCCAGATGATCTTCCAGGACCCGTTCTCCTCCCTGAACCCGCGGCAGCGCGTGCGCGATATCATCGGCGAGCCGCTTTATGTCAACAATGTGGCGAAGGGCCAGGCGCTCGAAGCCCGCGTCAGCGAGTTGATGGCGGCGGTAGGATTGCGCCCCGAATACATGATCCGCTACCCGCACGCGTTCTCCGGCGGCCAACGCCAGCGCATCGGGGTCGCCCGCGCCCTGGCGCTGAACCCCAAGCTGATCATCTGCGACGAGCCGGTGTCAGCCCTGGATGTCTCGATCCAGGCGCAAATCCTCAACCTGCTCAAGGACCTTCAGGACGGCTACGGGCTGACCTATCTCTTCATCTCACACGACCTGGGCGTCGTGCAGCACATCAGCGACCGGGTGGCGGTGATGTACCTGGGCCGGCTGGTGGAGATCGCGCCGACGCAAGAGCTGTTCAAGCAGCCGCAGCATCCTTACACCGAGGCGCTGCTGTCGGCGTCGCCCAAGCCGCACCCGAAGTACCGCGGCCGGGCGCGCATCATCTCCGGCGAGGTGCCCGACCCATCCTATCAGGCGACCGGCTGCGCGTTCTACCAACGCTGCAACTACCGCAAGCCGCAATGCGCCGAACAGCCGCCGGCGCTCCGCAGCATCGCTGGCAACGAGCACCAGGCGGCGTGTCATTTCGCCGGCGAATTAACTCTCGCCGGGATATAGCGCCGGACCGCACTTTGTCATGCTGAGGCCCGTCTTTTGGGCCGAAGCATCTCAGATAGGAGAATGTCATGGCGACATCGCGCGAACGCTTTCTCGATACACTAGAGTTCAAGGACGTTAACCCGCGCTGGATGCGCACCAGCGGCGCGTGGCAAGAGACGCTGGATGTCTGGCGCACGCAGGGCTACGAGGATCAGCCGCTCGATCAGTATTTCGGCGTGGATCACATCATGCGCGTGGATCCCTACTACGGCCCGGTGCCGGAGTTCGAGCACACGGTCGTTGAAGAGGACGAGCGCACCATCACCTACATTAATCACGAAGGCATCCTGATGCGCGAGTTTAAAGAACATCGCGACACCAGTATGCCGCAGTTCATCAAGTTCCCGGTGGAAAACGAAGCCGACTTCGAGAAGCTGCGCGCCGAGCGGCTAGTTCTCAACCTCGAACAGCGGCTCTCGCCCCGATGGCGGGCGCGCGTCGCGGCGGGCGGCGTGGCGGGACGGGTGAGCGAAGATCTGATGCGCGCCGACTCGCTCTACAAGACCACAGCGGCGCGGGACGATCCGCCCCGCCAGTGCTGGGCCGACCGCTGGGGCGGCTACTTCGGCTCGATCCGCAACATGATGGGGGTCGAGAACCTGTGCCGCGCGTTCTACGATCAACCGAAGCTGCTGGAAAAAATCATGGAGGAGCGCACCGAGGCGATGATCACCATCACCGAGAAGGTGCTGGAAGTGACGAACTTCGACGTCTTCTGGTTCTGGGAAGATATGGCCTACAAAACCGCGCCGCTGGTGGGGCCGAAGATGTTCCGCAAGTTCGCGTTCCATCACTACCGCAAGGTGGTGGACTGGATGCACAGCCACGGCATCAAGCATTGCGGCCTGGACAGCGACGGCAACATTGACCTGCTGCTGCCCATCTGGATCGAGGCGGGGATTGACCACATCTGGCCGTTCGAGGTGCAGGCCGGGATGGATGTCAACAAGGTGCGGGCGAAGTACGGGCACAGCCTGGCGATGCTCGGCGGCATTGACAAGCGCTGCGTCGCGGCCGGCGGCGAGACGATGCGCCGCGAGGTCGAGCGCGTCATGCCGGTGGTCGAAGACGGCGGCTACATGCCGGAGCTGGATCACAGCGCGCCGCCCGACATCTCGTGGCCGGCCTACTGCGACTATATCGAGTATCTGAAATTCCGGCTGGGGCGCGGTTAATTCTCTGCGACCTGAGGGTCAAAACGTCGCCAGCATCCTGCATTCAACACGGGACGCGGACGACGCGGATAGCGCGGACGACGCGGAAAGATCATTTTCCATCCGCGTTGTCCGCGTCGTCAGCGTCATCCGCGTCCCGTTCTCATTTCTATCAACTCGCGATGCCTGTGGTAAAATAGGCCCGACCCACAAGGAGCGCAATCATGTCCGACCCATCACCTATCGTCGTTGACACCTCCGGCAGCCCGCACGCGCAACTCAAGCCCGTGCCGCTGACCGCTGTCACCCTGGCCGACGCGTTTTGGTCGCCGCGGCGCGCAGTGCTGCGCGCCGCCACACTGCCATCGCAATATCGCCTCTTGGAAGAGACCGGCCGGCTTGACAACTTCCGCCGCGTCGCCGGGAAGGTCGAGAAGCCGTTCCAAGGCCTTTTCTTCAACGATTCCGACGTTTACAAATGGATCGAAGCGGCCGCGTGGTCGCTGGCGACCGATCCCGACCCGGCCCTGGCCGCAATGATGGACAGGGCGATCGGCGAGATCGAAGCCGCGCAGCAGCCCGACGGCTACCTGAACACCTACTACAGCCGGGAACGCGCCGGCGAGCGGTGGTCGAACCTGAAGGACATGCACGAGTTGTACTGCGCCGGGCATCTGTTCCAGGCCGCCGTGGCGCACTATCGCGCCACCGGCCGCGACCGGCTGCTCAATGTCGCGCGTCGCCTGGCCGACAACATTTGCAGTGTGTTCGGCCCGGAGCCGAAACGCGCCGGCGCGTGCGGCCACCCGGAGATCGAGATGGGGCTGGTCGAGCTGGCCCGCGCCACGGGCGACGCGCAATACCTGGCCCAAGCGCAATACTTCCTTGACGTGCGCGGCCGCGGGGTCATCGGCGGCAGCCCATACCACCAGGATCACAAGCCGTTCCGGGAATTCGACCGGATGATCGGCCATGCCGTGCGCGCGGTCTATCTGAATGCTGGCGCGGCCGATCTATATGCCGAGTCCGGCGAAGCGGCGGTGTTCGCCGCGTTGACGCGGCAGTGGCAAAACCTGACCACCAGGCAGATGTACATCAGCGGCGGGATCGGGTCGCGCTACCAGGGGGAGGCGTTCGGCGACGACTTCGAGCTGCCCAACGCCCGCGCCTACACCGAGACATGCGCGGCCATCGCGCTGATCATGTGGGCCTGGCGGATGTTGGCGCTCGACGGCGACGCGGGCTACACCGACGTGCTGGAGTTGGCGCTGTACAACGGCTTCCTGGCCGGGCTGTCGCTCGATGGCCTGGGCTACTTCTATGTCAATCCGTTGGCAAGCGATGCGCAAGCCACGCTGCGCGACGGCACGCGAGGCCGCCAGCCGTGGTTCAATTGCGCGTGCTGCCCGCCGAACATCGCCCGACTCCTGGCTTCGCTCCCGGGCTATCTCTATAGCGTCTCGGATCAGACGATCTGGTGTCACCTGTACGCGGCGAACACCGCCCACATCGCCCTCCCGGACGGCCGCAGCGTGGCGCTGCGGCAGGAGACCGACTATCCCTGGGATGGCGATGTGACGTTGACCGTGGAAGATGCAGGAGAATTCGGATTGCGGCTGCGCATCCCCGGCTGGTGCGCTGCGGATGCAGGCGCCACCCTGGCGGTGAACGGCGAATCGCCTCGCAGACATCTGGCCCCTGGCAGCTACGCCGAAGTGCGGCGCGTCTGGCGGAACGGCGACACCGTGCGCCTTCAGCTGCCGATGCCGCCGCGCCGGATGCAGAGCCATCCCTATGCGTTGGAAAACACCGACCGGGTTGCTTTGATGCGCGGCCCGCTGCTCTACTGTGTCGAAGAGGCGGATCACCCCGACGTAGATCTCCGCGATATCACGCTACCCGCGGCCGGATTGAAGGTTCAGGAACGCGCCGACCTGCTGGGGGGCGTGATAACGCTGACCAACAAGGGCCGGGTACGCTATCCTGAAAAAGGCTGGCCGGGCCAGCTCTACCGACCAGCGGAATCCATTGGCCGGCAACCGCGCGGCAGTCACATCGAGGTCGTGGCGATCCCCTACTACGCGTGGGCCAATCGGGGGCTGGGGCAGATGCAGGTCTGGCTGAAAGCGGGCTGAGAATGACCGGACGGCGCTTCTGGGACGATAGATCAGTGAAAGGCACGGGGATGAGAACGATATCACCTTGCTCAAGCATTGTTCCAGTCCTCATCATCCAGGGAATTATCTCAGAAACCCATGCTGGTCTGGCTTGCCGACACCAGGTCAGTAAAGCCATCACCATCACACAAGGGGGAATCTAATGAAACTCACCTTCAACGGCCTCGACATGAGCCTGGGCAGCCTGTCCCGGCTCTCCAACGCGGAGACGCGCTCGATCAGCGCGGAGAACTTCACCGGCGCAAAGGGGCAGGCGGGCATGGCGACCGAAGGCACCGGCGCCAGCGCCGCCCGCGAGCTGGGCCAGGGCTGGAAGATTTCGCCGAGCGTGCACCTGGCCGGCAAAAGCACCTTCACGCTGGCTGACATCGCCGGGCCGGGCGCGATCCAGCACATCTGGCTGACCGTCCATCCCGACTTCTGGCGCAAGCTCGTGCTGCGCATCTACTGGGACGACGAGGCGACCCCATCGGTCGAGACGCCGCTCGGCGACTTCTTCTGCATGGGCTGGTGCACGCGGGCCAATGTGCAATCGCTGGCGGTTTGCGTAAACCCGGCCGGCGGCTTCAACTCGTACTGGGAGATGCCGTTCCGCAAGCACGCCCGGATCACGGTCGAGAACCTGTCGCCCGACGAGGTGCACGGCTTCTATTACCAGGTCACGTACACCCTGACCGACGTGCCCGCCGACCGGGCCTACTTCCACGCGCAATGGCGGCGCAGCAACCCGCTTCCTTATAAAGAGGTGCATACCTTGCTCGACGGCGTTCAGGGCCAGGGGCAGTATGTCGGCGCCTATATCGCCTGGGGCGTCAACAACAATGGTTGGTGGGGCGAAGGGGAGATCAAGTTCTACATGGACGGCGACGGCGCCTGGCCGACGATCGCCGGCACGGGAACCGAAGACTATTTCTGCGGTGCGTGGGACTTCGAACAGCCCAAGGGGGAG